>ERZ780198.1240-NODE-1240-length-24538-cov-3.929747_pt1 | contig 24538 bp, 25 predicted proteins | sample MGYA00510979_ERZ780198 | MGnify/ENA primary metagenome ERZ780198 (study PRJEB29588, sample SAMEA2158039) | human gut metagenome | biome: human gut; feature: human-associated habitat; material: faeces | place: Denmark | collected 2008/2010 ...
GGCGGTGTGGCCGGGGGTGTAGAGGACGGAGATCGTCAGCGAGCCGAGGGGGAGCGTATCGCCCTCGTCGTAATAGTTCAGGCTGTCGATGACGCCCTCGAGCGGGTAGTGGTAGATGCCGGAGCCGTTCGCGTCAAGGCGGTGGATATAGACCGCGGCCGCGGGATAGCGCTTGTGCATGGCGGGTGCGGCGAGCGTGTGGTCGCGATGGCCGTGGGTGAGGAGGATATAGCGCAGCGTGACACCCTCGCGCTCGATGAGGGCGGAGAGCTCGTCGGGGGAATCGGCGGGGTCGATGAGCGCGGCCTCGCGCGTGGCTTCGTCGATGAGCAGGTAGCAGTTGGTGCCGAGCTCGCCGACGACGGTGGTGATGACTTTCATAAAATTGACCTCCGTTCGGTTACTTGGGGGCTTCCAGATCCTTCGTGTCCACGATGAGGGTGAAGGGACCGTCGTTGACGGAATCGACGGCCATATAGGCGCCAAACTCGCCGGTCTGGATATCAACAATTCCAAGATCATCACCTGCCATATCGGCAACGGCGGTTCGATCACGGCCGTGCTGAACGGCAAGTCCTACGATACCTCGATGGGCTTCTCGCCGGTCGATGGTCTGGTCATGGGCACCCGCTGCGGCAACGTCGATCCGAGCGCCGTCACCTTCATCGGCGAAAAGGAGCAAATGAGCTATGCCGAAGTGAACAACATGCTCAACAAGCAATCGGGCGTTTTCGGCGTATCGGGCGTATCGAGCGACATGCGCGACATCGACAAAGCCTATGAAGAGGGCAATCCGCGTGCGATCCTCGCCCGCGACATGTACTGTCTGCGCATCAAGAAATTCGTCGGTGAATACGCAGCCGAAATGGGCGGCGTCGATCTGATCGTTTTCACGGGCGGCGTCGGCGAGAACTCGCCCGAAACCCGCAAGGAGGTCTGCGAAGGCCTCGAATTCATGGGCGTGCATTTCGACCGGAAGATCAACGAAGGTCTTCGCGGCGAAAACAAGATCATCTCCGCAGCGGATTCGAAGGTCAAGGTGGCCGTCGTTCCGACCAACGAGGAGCTGGTCATCGCCACCGACACTTACGAAATCGTCAATAAATAATACCAAACAATTATATTAAAACACACAACCCATGCAACATTTGAGTGAAATTGTCGAAGAGGCAAGAAAAAAAGGTAAGAAGCGCCTTGCAGTCGCTTACGGTCAGGACGCCCACACGCTGGCAGCCGTCTATGCAGCTTATAAGGAAGGTCTGGTAGAGCCGATTCTGTTCGGCGATCCCAAGATCATCGAGCAGGTTTGCAAAGAAGAAAATATCGATTGCAACATTTTCAAGATAATCCCCGAGAGCAACGACGTGAAGTGCGTCAATCTGGCTGTCAATGCCGTCGTTACGGGCGAGGCCGACGTACTGATGAAGGGGCTGGTTTCCACGGACAAGTACATGCGCGGCATCCTGAATAAGGACGCAGGTCTGTTCCCCCCGAAAGGCACGTTGAGCCACGTAGCGGTAGTCGAAATGCCGAACTATCCCAAGTTACTGGTCATCTCGGACGTAGCGGTGATTCCGCAGCCCGACTTCAAACAGAAAACCATCCTGATCGGCTACCTGACGCGCATCGCCAACCTGATCGGCATCAAGACGCCGAAGATCGCCTGCATCGCACCTTCGGAGCAGTTGTTGCCGAGCGTGCTCTCCTCGACCGAAGCCGCTCTGCTCGCCAAGATGGGCGATCGCGGACAGCTGGGCAACGTCGTCATCGACGGTCCGCTGTCGCTCGACGTAGCGCTTTACAAGGAAGCCGCCGAGATCAAGAAGGTCAAGGGTTCCTCCGTCGCAGGTGATGCGGACTGTCTGCTCTTCCCCAACATCGAATCGGGCAACGTCTTCTTCAAGGCTTCCACGCACATGGGCGGCGGTGAGATCGCGGCGATGGTCATGGGAACCAAAGTTCCCTGCGTGCTGACTTCGCGCGGCGACTCCAGCCTCACCAAACTCTACTCGATCGCACTGGCTTGTCTGGCCGCTAAATAATTCAGGTATCGGATTTATGGGATTCAAGATTTTAGCAATCAACCCGGGCTCGACTTCGACGAAGATCGCCCTGTATGACGACGAGCAGCCTACGCTGGCGCTCACCCTGCGCCATTCGGCCGAGGAGATCGCTCGTTTCCCGCGCATCATCGACCAGCTCGACTGGCGCAAGGAGATGGTACTCGAAGCACTCGCAAAGAACAACTTCGACGTGAAGTCCCTCTCGGCCGTGATCGGTCGCGGCGGTCTGATCAAGCCGATCGAATCGGGCGTATATGAAGTAAACGCAGCCCTGAAGAACGACTTGGTGAACGCCCAGCGCGAACACGCTTCCAACCTCGGCGGGCTGATCGCCGAGCAGATCGCCCAGGCCGCCGGCGTGAAGGCTTACATCGCCGACCCGGTCGTGGTCGATGAGTTGGACGACATCGCCCGCCTGAGCGGTATTCCGGAATGCCCCCGCATTTCGATCTTCCACGCCCTGAACCAGAAAGCCATCGCACGCCGCCATGCCGAAAAGGTAGGCAAGCGTTACGAAGACCTGAACCTGGTCGTTGCCCACATGGGCGGCGGCATTTCGGTCTCGGCCCACTGCAAGGGACGGGTGATCGACACCAACAACGCCCTCGACGGCGACGGCCCGATCGCACCCGAACGTGCAGGCACGGTGCCTGCCGGAGCGCTCGTGAACCTCTGCTTTTCGGGCAAGTACAGCCAGCGCGACGTGCTGAAGATGCTCGCCGGCAAAGGCGGTCTGGTGGCTCACCTGAACCAGAACTCCGTGCAGCAGATCTGCATCGACATCGAAAAGGGCGACCAGAAATCCAAAGCCGTGCTCGACGCGATGAGTTACAGCATCGCCAAGGAGATCGGCGCGATGGCTGCGGTTCTCAAAGGTCAGGTGGATGCCATCCTGCTTACGGGCGGCGTGGCGTACAACGAACCGGTGAACGACGTAATCCGCGAACACTGTTCGTTCCTCGCCCCGATCTTCATCTATCCGGGCGAAGACGAAATGGGTGCGTTGATGCTCAACGCCCTGAGTGTACTGCGCGGCGAAAGAACCCCGAAGGTTTACGCATAATAGTCTTCTCCGTTTCCGGTACCCGGCGATACCCGAACAAATTCGACATGGTTTCGCATTGATCGAAAACGGTTAAACCGGATATAAAAAAGCTCTTCCTTTACCGGAAGAGCTTTTTTACTAATTCCCACGCGACCCGCATCGCTTCGAGCCGGAACAACGCTCCGAACCCAGCGTAACAGACCACGCCGACCGCCACTTTCAATAGGAACGTAGGCAGAGGTGCGAAGCTGGTGAAGTGTCCGAAAGCCCAAACCACACCGAACATCGCCGCCGTCGCAGAAGCTATAGGCAGCAACGTCCGCAGAAAACGACCTGCCGTCAGCCCCGCATACCGGGTCGTCGCGCCAAAATTGAGGATCATTTCGAAAAAAGCCATCGCCGACAGGCCCCACGTCACGGCGAGCACGCTGTGCGGGATCGTCAGGATCAGGACCAGGGTCATCACTACCTTCTTGACCACTTCCAGCCGCACGATGATCCGACCGTTGCTCTTCACCTTCAGCACATTATTCGAAACCGTAGCGATCGGAGCGAACATTCCGGCCAGCGAAATAACCTGAAAATAGGGAACCATCGGCATCCACTTCTCCCCGAGCAGACTGTCCACCATTTCAGGAGCGACGACAATCAGACCGGCCATCATCGGCAGCATCACGAAAGCGACGATCATTACTACCTGCCGGTAGCTCTCGGCGAATTTACGCTCGTCGTCCGCGATCTTGGAAAGCGCGGGAAAAGTCACGCTCTGAACGGCCTGCATGGTCGATGTCACGGGCAGCTCCTTGAGTTTCTGCGCCTGGTTGAAAAAGCCCAGCACATCCGCAGCATAGAGCTTCCCGACGAAAAGCTGGGAAACATTGTTGTAAACGGAAGAAATCAGATCGGTCGCCAGCAACCGGAAGCTATACGGAGCCATCGCACGCAGACGGCCCGCGTCGAAAGCCGCCCGAGGGCGCCAGTCGCTCAACCCCCACAGCAACATGGCCCGTACACCCATCGCCACTACCCGTTGCCCCACCAGGCTCCAGATACCGCATCCGGCCCAAGCCATACCGATAGCCACCAGTCCGCTTACGAGCGACGAAGTAAAAACGACCTTCGAAAGCCGGGCGAAACGGAACTGCCGGGTGAAAATCGTATTCTGAATCACGCACAGGGCATTGAGAGGCACAAGCAGGAACAACACCGGAGCGATCCGCACCAACTCGGGCATCCCGTAAAAACGGGCGATCCAGGGCATCGCCCCCACCAACAGCAGGTACAGCAGCACCGAAACCGCGATATTGAAGACGAATACCGACTTGTAGTCCTCCTCCGACGGCACCGCCTTTCGGATCAGGGTCTGCGAGAAACCGCTGTCCACCATCACCAGTGCCAGGGACGAAAAAACCACGGGAATAGCCATAATACCCATCTGCTCGGGCGTCAGCAACCGGAGGATGACGATACTCACCCCCATTTGCAGCAACATGGAGCCTACCTTTTCGGCAATGCTCCACGCTACACCGCTTGCGACCTTGTCCCGCAATTCACCTCCCACGACCCTTCGGATTTAGCAGCCGTCGCACACGGCATCCCGCTCGCGGAACCGTTCGGCGCTCGAAATCTCGAGGTACGAAGCGCCGTATTTCGAATCGAAGCTGCCGCCCACCACAGCCAGCAGATCGGTCGGTTCGATCGCATGCTTGCGCTGGATAAAATCCAGGGCGTCGATCACGAAGTGGTAACGATCCTGATAGCGTTCGTGCGACTGCTGTTCACGCAGGATCGGCACGACGCCGTACGAAAGAGCCAGAATACGCTGCGCATGACGGGTATAACAAACCGCCAGGACCTGACACCGGCCCCGGAAAGCGGCCAGATAACGGCCCGTGCGTCCGGTCGCGGTATCGAGCACCACATAGCGAATCGGCAAGTTCGTACTGGCCCGCACCGCCGAACGCGCCAACTGCGCCGTGATCTCGTGGTTCACGGAAACCATGTTCATATCGATCATCGGCGTAAAATGCGTTTCGTCCTTCTCGATCTCGCGGGCCACGCGCGACATCGTACTCACGGCCTCCACCGGATAGTCGCCCATAGCCGTTTCGTCGCTCAACATCACGGCATCCACGCGCTCGTAAATGGCACTGGCCACGTCGCTCACCTCGGCCCGAGTCGGACGGGGCGAGCGCACCATCGAATAGAGCATCTGCGTAGCGATGATCACCGGTCGTTTGGCGGCTATGCAACGCTCCACGATACGCCGCTGCGCGTTGGGAATCGCCTCGGCCGGAAGTTCGACCCCCAGATCGCCCCGGGCGACCATCACCCCGTACGAAGCCTCGACGATTTCGTCCAGGTTGTCGATCCCCTGCTGGTTCTCGATCTTGGAGATGATCTTGATCGGACTGTCGTAACGGTCGAGAATCTCCTGCACGGCATGCACGTCCCCGGCGCTCCGCACGAAGGAGTGAGCGATGAAATCGACGTCGTTCTTCACGGCCCATTCGATGAAGCGGCGGTCTTTTTCCGTCACCGACGGCAGGTCGATCTTCATCCCCGGCACATTGACGCTCTTGCGCGACCGCAGCGTGCCGCCCCGCACGAACTCGCACATCAGCTCCTCGTCGGTCTTGTCCGTCACGCGGAGTTCCAACTCCCCGTCGGCAATCAACAACCGCGCACCGACCGCGATATCGCGTACCACCGTCGCCACGTTGAAGTAGATCGTATCGCGGGTCGAAGGTTCGCCATCGGCCGTCCCGCGCACCTTCACGCGCTCCCCGGTCTGAAAGCCGATCGCACCGCCGTACTCGTCGGCCACGGCCGTCACACGGATTTCAGGTCCTTTGGTATCCAGAATGACCGGAATCGCCGGATTGACCCGGCGCACCGCCTCGACGATCTTCGCGGCCCCCTCTTCGGTCACATGCGCCGAATTGATGCGTACTACGTCCATTCCGGCCTCGAAAAGGCCGCGTACAAATTCTTCGTTGGCGCGGAAATCCGACAACGTGGCTACGATCTTGGTTTTCTTCTCTCCCCACATACAGCTTCTTGTTAAATTATATCGTTTCAAATCAAAATTACACCTGGAATCCGGAATCCGCCTCTATCCGAAGCTTTTCCGCCATTCGATCGCGCACCAATCCTTTACGCACGAGCACCCGACAGACAGAACTCGCATCGTTCCGAATATCTTCCGTCGTAATCCGAAAACGGACACTTCGACGAGCCGAAAATCCCGAAAACATCCACAGCACAGGCAGCGCTCCGACTATCCCCAGCCAGACAAACGGCACGAAGGGCACGCCTTCGTCATTCCTGCTTACAAAAATAGTGAAAAACCCGGATATACGCCGCAAGATCCTCCGATTCGCATCGAATTCACACACATTTCACACCCGTCCGAAAGTCGGGACGACCCGGGCGCCGAAAATAAATTTTCGTATCCTCCCGGCTTTGGCTATCTTTGCAGAAGACAGGATGCGGTTCGGCAATTTTCAAGAACAAGTTCTCATAATTGCTCTCGGCTTTCGCTATCTTTGTAGAAGATAAGACGCGCCTCGGCAAAATACAAATAAAATTTGCTTTTGCGCTCGGCTTATTCGTATCTTTGCTACATTCCGGACTTCGGCCGCGTCCGTTCAATTTACCCGAACGCCGCCGCTCCGCACAAACCGCCATTCGACATGACTGAATTCGGACTTATCGACACGATCCGCGACATGTTCGCCGCAATTCCCCGCAACGGATTCGACGGCATCGGGGACGACTGCACGGTCTTCCCGCTGGGCAGCGGCGAATCGCTGGTCTTCACCGCCGACCTGCTGGCCGAAAACATCCACTTCCTGCGCCGGGCGACCTCGGCGCGTGAATTGGGCCGTAAATCCCTGGCCGTCAATCTGAGCGATGTCGCGGCGATGGGCGCCCGCCCGATCGCAACCCTGCTCTCGCTGGCTATCCCGCACGACCTGCCCGAAGGATGGATCGAAGATTTCATGGAAGGCTACCGCGACCTCTCGGCCCAATACGACGTCGGCCTGGTCGGGGGCGACACCACAGCCTCGGATTCGGGACTGGTCGTCAATGTAACGGCCATCGGGCGTATCGCCGACAGCCATATCAAACGGCGCAGCGACGCACGCCCCGGCGACTTGATCGCCGTCGGCGGTTCGCTGGGAGAGTCGGGCGCCGGACTGCGCGATATCCTGGCCGGACGGTACGACACCCCGCTGGCACAGATCCACCGCAACCCCGCCCCGCAAGTCGCCGAAGGCATCTGGCTCGGCGAACGTCCGGAAGTGCACGCCATGATGGACATCTCGGACGGCATCGCCTCCGACCTGCGGCATATCCTGCACCGGTCCGGCGTAGGTGCCGAAGTCGATACCGAGTGCATCCCGACTCCCGTCGATCTCGAAACCGCCGTATCCGGCGGCGAAGACTACAAACTTCTCTTCACCGTCGCTCCGGAGAGCGCCAACACACTTCTGTCCAACTACCGGCTCCGTTTCGGCGATGAGTTCCACTTCATCGGCCGCATCACGGGCGGCAATCATCTCGAATGGCTCCGAAACGGCACCCCTCTGCCGGTCGATTGGCAGGGATTCCGCCACTATTGACCGGCGTTCCGAAAAGGTTGCAACAACCCGGCACATACCGTCCTCCGAAATATCCGAAGGTCATCCTCCATACCGCTCCTCATACCTTCTGCTTCTCCGCAGAAAGGAGCCGTTGCAAATCCGGTCCGCATCGCCCGCCGCAATATTCCCGCTGCAAGCGCTCGAAATCCCGGCGATTCACCGCAAGCTCTCTCCAAAACGAAGCCGACTTCTGCCGTACGACATCGGCACGGTCCGCCGCAAAAAATAAAGGGGCTGTGTCGAAATGAAAATTTCAGACACAACCTCTAAGGGATGTCAGAATGGATGCAAGGCATTGAGGGTAAGGGCGACAGGAATTTACTGCCGTAAAGATTTAGCCCGCATCCCGATAATGACGCAGCAGTGCGCTTTATAACACATCGCCGTATCTCCAAAAACTCTATCCACACGCATCGAAAGCCGCTTCATTCCACGATATAGACTTTCTCCCCCCGCCGCTGCATGCGATAGCGCTCGCGGGCGAATTGCTCCAGATTATCGTCGTACTTGAGCTCTTCGAGCAGCGTACTGTCCTGCTCGATCCGAGCGCGATAGATCGCCCTTTCCTGCTCCAGGATAGCGATATCTTTTCTGATCTCTATGGCGTGCAGCAGATTTCGTCCCACGATGAAAATCGTGAAAACCACGATGATACAAGTAATCACCACCCAAAACCGCTTGTCCAATTTCAACTGCATCTTCCGAATCCTTTAAGGAATATGCATGTATTTATGCGTCTGGATCGAAATATTCCACGCAGGATGCGCCTTGACGTACTCGACCAGCAGGGGCATGATCTCCTCCGACACGCTCCATTCGGGCTGCAGGAAGAGCTTGCACTCCCGTCCGACCTGTTCGGCGTTCCGCTCGGCCCATTGCAAATCGGCCTCCCGCTCGACGATGACCTTCAGCTCGTGCGCCCGCCAGAACGCCTCCGGCAGAGGCGGCTGCTGACGCTTGGGCGAAAGGCAAACCCAGTCGAAATACCCGCTGAAAGGGTGCGACCCCGAAGTTTCGAGAAATATCTTGAGTCCGTGCCCCTTGAGCGCCGAAGTCAAAGGCCCCAACGGGTAAAGCAACGGCTCTCCGCCCGTGATGACGATAGCCTGCGCCTGGCACGAAGTCGCTCGCCGCACCACCTCCGAAATATCGGTCGGAGGATAGAGTTTCGGATTCCACGTATATTTGGCATCGCACCAGCGGCAGCCTACGTCGCATCCGCCCAGGCGGATGAAATAGGCCGGTTTGCCCGTATGGAATCCTTCGCCTTGAATCGTATAGAAATCCTCCACCAGAGGCAATTTCCGCCCTCCGTCCAACAAGTCGTAATTCGTCGCTTCCTTCATCGGACTATTCGGTCACCACGTAAACATCCTTGTAATTCCGGCCCAACTGGTCGTAGTCCAGCCCGTATCCCACGATAAACTCGTTGCCGATGTGCATGGCCGGATAATCGATCGGAATCTGGCGCTGGTATGCTTTCGGTTTGAAGAAAAGCGTACACACGCGGATACTGGCGGGCTTCTTCGTCTTCAACTCCTCGACCATGTGTTCGATGCTGGCGCCCGTATCCACAATGTCCTCGACGATAATCACGTCCCGGCCTTCGATGTTGTTGCCCAGTCCTATCAGACACTTGACATCCCCCGACGAGGAGGTACCGCAGTACGAAGAGAGTTTCACGAACGATATTTCGCAGTTGAAATCGATCTTCTTCAGCAGGTCGCTCATGAACATAAACGAGCCGTTGAGCACCCCCAGAAACAGCGGATTCCGTTTCTCCCGGTAATCCTCGTTGATCTTCGCCGCTACCGCAGCCACGGCTTCTTCTATCTTTGCAGCCGGAATCATCACCTTGAATTTTTTATCATGCAATTTTATGACGTTTTCTTTCATCGGGATACGGATTTTATTGTTATTTTTACAAAAGTAAATAATTTGAGCCACAAAGTTACACAATCCGGAAGAAAAATTCTATGCTTGCAAAACTCATCCGCAGGATCAAATGTTGTTCCGTCCAGGAAATCCTGATGATCGTATCCATCATCATGCTCTTGATCGTGATCGCCAACCGAACCTCGGCAGGGATAAAAGCCAGATCGGCCGCATCCGGACAAATCACACAGGTCCAAAAGACGACCGACCTCCCTCAAGAATAGAAAATACGCTACCCGCCCTACGCCCGTCATCGGCCGACAGGATGCAACCGGGCTAAATCTTCGACGAAATTCACGATCGCCGCCTCATCTGGGACGGAAAGATGAAAGACGCGACACTTCCGTTACATCGAAAGTCCCGACCACATCGATCACGACGGTTTCCTTCGGACCGTAAGTAACCATCAGGAACTCCGACTCTCCGTTCCGTCCACCCTCCGCCAGGTAACAGCGGGCCGTCTGCCCCTCTTCCGACAACGACGAAAGCAACTGATAGGGCGCTTTGTCCGCCACTTCCCGCGCAGCCGCTACGAAATCCCGGTCCAGGGTATCCGCCACGATGATCCGAATCGAGCTGATGCCTTGCAACAGTTGCGCCAGCGAAGCATCCGTCCCCGCCTGACGGGTCATCATTTGCATCATCCTGCGCCCCAGTTCGACGCTCGTGAATCCCTCCCGCACGGCATAATTCCCGAAAAACTCGATAAAGGACGGTTGCTGGGCCCGCGCACCGACCACGGAAAGCATCAACAAGGTCAAAAACAACAGTTTTTTCATACCGATTCCACGTTAAATCCCGAAATAGAGATTGCAGGTGATCCCGACCGTCCACGGGTGCGTCACGGGAGCCACGTCCCCTCGAAAAAACTCGGTCAGGCCATATTTGGCATAGAGTCCCACCCCTTTGTAGGTAATCGAAGCGCCGACGCCAGCCTGGAATACATTGACCCCCGAAAAACGATCTTTCGTAATCGGCTTCTTGTACTTGGTGTGGGAGTTGAATACCACATCGCCGTACACCTGCGCCGAAAGGCACAGTTTATACACAGGCATATAAGTCAATTCCAACGGAATACCGAACGATGCCGTCGTCAGTTTCGATTTCTTGTAGTCCCGGTCGAGAACCTCCGGCACGACCGTTTCGTCCACCCGACGCAGCGTGACGTTCTTATCGAACACATAGTTGTCGCACATCAGGTGTAAACCCGTATGGAGTTGCAATGTCCGTTTTTCATTCAAGTTGAACCCGAGGTCCAGCAGCCGAAAGCCGAAATGGATCGACTTGCCGACCCACTGATCGAGAAATCCGCGTTCCGCCGCAGGATAAGCACCGTAACCGGGAGATGTCAGCAGGCTGAAACCCAGCTCCATGGCACGAAATCCGATGCTGACCTCCACCCTGGATCTACGTTTCCGCAATTCGATGCGTTTCATAATATCCTCGGACACGACACACCCATCGACAAGATATTTCGGATTCTGCCGTGCAAGTCGCTCCACTTGCGCTTCGGACATAACGACAGTTCCGGCTGCAGCGTATTTAGGCCGTGTCCGCGAAGTCAGCCCCACCTGATAACCTCCGACCGTCAATAGGATCCGTCCTCTATCCGCATCTTGCGTCACATAGACATTTTTCACATTGGCGACCGTGTCGCTCTGAGCCATGGCGACGGATGCAACCATCAGGCAGCAGACCGTCAGAAAGAATTTCTTCATCTTATCACTCGTTATTTTCCGGTTTAATCGCATTTTCGAATGTCTGGACCGAACGGTCGAAAACACTCAACTGACGAAGATACATCGTCGTCTGCATCGCCGTTTCGGCATCCCGCACGGGACGGCCGTTGATATAGGCATAAGGCTGCGAAAGATACTCCGCAGCGATCACGATTCCTGCGACGACCGCTGCCGCCGAGAGCCAGAACGCCGCCCTGCGCAGTCGGAACGACTCTTTCGAACAAGACGCAACGTCCGTCCCCGCCGGTTCTTCCGGACAGTCCGCCTCCGGGTGCAAAACCTCGCTTCCCGCCTTTTCGGCTCCCAAAGCCTCGAATCCGGCAAACATCCGCCGAGCGCTTTCCAACCCGGCAGGCAGCGTGCCGGACTCACGGAACCACTCGCGCAGCTCCCGCTCCTCGTCATCGGTCGTCGCGGCATCGTACCACCGTTCCAGCAACCGTTCAATATCTTCCGTCGTTCGTTCCATAATCCATTTTCTCTATCGTTTCCCGCAGTCCCCTCCGGGCCCGCGAAAGAATCGTCCTCACCTGATTCTCCTCCACACCCAACATCCGAGCGATTTCATGAGTGGCATACCCTTCGATATCCTTCAGATGGAGTACCTCCCGCAACTTCGGAGAGAGCCTTGCCATCGCCTTCGCCACGATCTCCCGCGCTTCGGCCCGTTCGTCTTCCGCCTCGGCCGCAAGGAACGGGAAAGTATCCCCAGCCAGCGGACGCACCCGCCTCAAACGGTCGTAACACCCGTTACGCAGCGACGTCATGGCAAATGCCTCCACATCCCGGCAACCGTCGAGGAACTCCCGACGACGCCACAACTTCTCGATCGTGTCATGCGTCACGTCCTCGGCCTCGTCCCGCCGGTTCAGGATGCTTCGGGCAAAGCGGAACATCTTGTCCCGCAAACAGAGCACCCGTATATTGAACTCCGATTCCTCCATTTTTCCATAAGACGTTTCAACACATCGAAACGCAACATGCAAAAGTAAAAAAATATCGGGGTCGCCCATGACGACCCCGACAATCCGATAATTTTCGATTCCCGCCTATACCAGCCCGGAGAAACCCATGAAGGCCATTGCCAGAATACCGGCCGTAATCAGCGCCACGGGAACCCCCTGCACGGCCTTGGGGACATCCTCCAGTTCGAGCCGCTCGCGAATACCGGCGAACAGCATCAGCGCCAATGCGAAGCCGATGGCCGTCGCCACGGAATAAACGATGCTCTGCAACAGGTTGAACTCCTTGGAGATCATCAGAATCGCCACGCCCAGCACGGCACAGTTCGTCGTAATGAGCGGCAGGAAAATTCCCAGCGCCTGATAGAGCGACGGAGACACCTTCTTCAACATGATTTCCACCATCTGCACCAGAGCCGCGATCACCAGAATAAAGACGATCGTCTGCATGTATTCGATCCCCAGCGGCACCAATACGTAAGTCTGAATAGACCATGCAACCACCGAAGTAAGGGCCATGACGAAGGTCACGGCAGCTCCCATACCGAGCGAAGTTTCGACTTTCGACGACACGCCCAGGAACGGGCAGATGCCGAGGAATTGAGCCAGCACGACGTTATTGACGAAGATCGCGCCGATGATAATGGCAAAATAAGAGAGCTCCATACCTATTTCTTGAGAAATTTATTAAACAATGCCATCAGATACCCCAGTACGATAAAAGCACCCGGAGCCAGCACGAACACCAACGGCATGTAGTCCGTAATACCGAACGAATAACCGAAGATGGCCCCGCTGCCCAACACTTCGCGGACAGCCCCCACCAACGTCAGGGACAGCGTGAAACCCAGACCGATCCCGATACCGTCGAAGATCGAAGCCACCGGTCCGTTCTTCGAGGCGAATGCCTCCGCACGTCCCAGGATGATGCAGTTCACCACGATCAGCGGAATGAATACGCCCAGACTGGCATACAACGCCGGGACATACGCCTGCATCAGCATAGAGATAATGGTCACGAACGATGCGATCACCACGATAAAAGCCGGGATGCGCACCTTGTCCGGAATCAGATTCTTAATCAGTGAGATGACCAGGTTCGACAGAATCAGCACGGCCATCGTCGCCACGCCCATACCGAAACCGTTCTCCGCCGAAGTCGTCGTACCCAGCGTGGGACACATGCCGAGTACCAGAACGAACGTCGGATTATTCTTGATAATGCCGCTCGCAAGTACTTTCAAATTATTCATTTCGACCTCCTTCCTGTGCATTGTTCACGGTCTGACTTCCTCGCTGGAGGCGGTTGGAACGGCCTTCACGCTCCAATCCCCGCTCTCGATACCGCTCTTCACCCGCAGCTCGCGTCCCAGCCTCTGCATTCGGCCGAGCAGCCGTCGCGCCCGTCGCGGCTTCCGCTCCCGTTTCTTGATTGTTCGAAGCACCGGACGCACCATCCGCTCCCGCATCCCGGGTAGCCGAAGCCCCCGAAGTACCGTCCGCACCCGCATTTTGAGTATTCGAAGCACCCGAAACGGTGTTCACGGCAGCTTCGACGCCTGCCTTTTCGCAATAGGCCTTATAAGCCCGACTCACGGCATCGACATAAGCCCGCGACGAAATCGTCGCCGCCGTCAGGGCATCCACGTCGCCGCCGTCCTTCTTCACGCCCAGTTTCATTTGGGCCGGATTCCGGCCGACAAAACTCTTTTCCAGCGGATTGCCCGCATCGACCATCTTGGTACCCAGCCCCGGAGTTTCCGCCTGTTCGAGCACCCGGATATTGAGGATCTGACCATCGGGGGCAAAGCCGACCATCAGCCGGATCACCCCGCTGAACCCGTTTTTAGTCATCGATTCTACGGCATAACCCACCACACGGCCTCCCTCGGAAGCCGTATGGACCGTCACCGGCAAGTTCTCGATCGTATCGCGCAACACTTCCGTTTCGTCGAACTCGGGCAGCACCTGTTTGAGCGCCTCGCGGGTCGCCTTGACCCGTGCCTCGGCAATCGGCTCCTCGGTAATCATATGGACCGCTCCCACGCCTGCGGAAGCGAGCAGTGTGATCACGAACAGCACCATAACCATATTGAATAATGTACTCTTCATCCTCCGCTCCTCCTATTTTAACCCGAAACGCCGGGGTTTGACATATTTGTTGATCAGGGGCACGACCGAATTCATGATCAGGATCGCAAACGACATACCCTCGGGATAGGCGCCCCACAAACGGATCAGTACCGTAATGATGCCGATGCCGACTCCGTAAATCAGCATACCGGTATGCGTCATCGGCGAAGTCGAATAGTCGGTAGCCATGTAAACGGCACCCAGAATGGCTCCGCCTGCAAGCAGATGGAACAGCGGGAACTCCCACAGCGCTTCACCGTGCATACCCTGTCCGAGGCCGACCAGAAAGACGAACACGGCCATCGTTCCCAGGACCGCCACCGGAATATGCCACGTAATGACTTTTCTCCACAGCAGATAGACGGCTCCCACCAGCAACAGCAGGGCCGAGACCTCACCCAGCGAACCGGGGATCGAACCGAAAAGGACATCCTGATAATTGACCGACGTATGCGACACCAGCTCCGCTTTGACGGCTGCCAGCGGCGTCGCTCCCGAAAAAGCGTCGGCCAACTGTCCGACCGGACGGGGAAAAGTCGTCATCTGCACCGGGTAGGCGAACAACAGGAACACACGACCCACCAACGCCGGATTGAACGGATTCTTGCCCAGCCCCCCGAAAGTCATCTTGGCAATGGCGATCGACACGAAAGCGCCGATCACGACGATCCACCAGGGCAACGATGCCGGCAGGTTGAAAGCCAGCAAGACGCCGGTCACCACGGCCGACAGGTCGCTCACCGTACAAGGCCCCTTGAGCAGAAATTTCTGAATCAGGTATTCGAACAGCACGCAACTGGCCACCGAAATACAGGTCACCGCCAGGGCGCTCCAGCCGAACGCCACCACCGAAAACACCAGCGCGGGCGTCAGCGCCAGCAGAACGTCCCGCATGATCTTTTGCGTCGATTCCGAACCATGCACGTGCGGAGCGGGTGCTACGATCAATTTATTTGCCATACGCTATCTCTTTTTTCTTATTTCTTGGTTGCATGGGCGGCGCGGGCACGGATCAACGCCCCGACCTCCTGTTTTCCCATTCGGATAAAGTCCAGCAGCGGAATATCCGCCGGACAGGTAAACTGGCAGCAGCCGCACTCGATGCAGTTGGTCACCCACTCCGCTTCGAGCCGCTCCCACAGCTTGCGGCGCGAGAGTTTGGCCATCAGATAAGGCTCCAATCCCATCGGGCAAGCCGACACGCATTTGGCGCATTTGATACAGGAACTCTCCCGACCACGCAGGGCTGCCGCACCCCCGAGCACCGTAATACCCGAACAGCCTTTGACCACCGGTGAGGCGAGGTTGCTCATAGCCCGTCCCATCATCCGCCCGCCGTTGAGCACTTTCACATCCCCGGCCGGCACGCCTCCCGCAGCCTCCAACAGGACAGCCACCGGCGTTCCGAAACGGACGAGCAGATTTTTCGGAGCCTCCATCTGGCGGCCCGTAACAGTCACCACCCGCTCGATCAGGGGTTTGTTCTTCTGCACCGCATCGTACACGGCCACCGTCGTCGAAACATTGCAGACGACGGCCCCCACATCGATCGGCAGTCCCGGCGGCGGCGGAACCTCCCGACCCGTAACGGCTGCGATCAACTGTTTTTCGCCCCCCTGCGGATAACGGACCCGAAGCGGAACGACCCGGATTCCGGGGTACGACGAAGCCAGCCGGCTCAATCGGGCGATCGCATCCGGTTTGTTGTTCTCGATTCCAATCGAAGCGCCGCTCACGCCGAGCGCCCGCATCAGGATCGTGACGCCCACGAGCAGCTCTTCACTCCGTTCGAGCATCACCCGATGGTCGGACGTCAGGTAAGGTTCGCACTCGACACCATTGATAATCAAGTGCTCGACCTTTTTCCCGGCAGGCACCGTCAGTTTGACCTGCGTGGGGAACGCCGCACCGCCCATACCGACGATACCCGCCTCCTTGATCCTGGCAAGAATCTCCGGAGCCGAAAGCGTACATTCGCGCACGAGCTCCTTCGAAGTGTCGATCCCTTCGGCCCATTCATCCCCCTCGCGACGGATCGTAATCATCATCTGGCGGATTCCCTGCCCGTTGGGCAGCATATCCACCCCCGTCACGGTGCCCGACACGGGCGCATGGATATTGGCCGACACGAAACCGGCGGCTTCGGCGATCAACTCTCCCACCTTCACCTTGTCGCCCTTGGCCACCTTCGCAACCGCCGGCGCACCGATATGCTGCGACAAAGGAACATTCACCACATCGGGCAACGCCAGTACCTCGACGGCCTCCGCCCGACTCAACTTGTTATCCGACGGATGTACTCCGCCTCTCGGAAATGTCTTCATAGCGTTTGTTTTCGGTTTTATCGTTCGGATCAGGATTCGGTTTTTTCAGTCTTCTTCTCCTCCGAAGCCGGCTTCTCTCCCGCTGCCGACGTTTGCTTCGATGCAGGAGCGGCTTTAGGCTCCTTGGGCAGCGGCTCCATACCGACCAGACGGATGGCACCGGTGGGGCATTCGTTCACGCACTTGCGGCAGAGCTTGCATTTCCAGGAGTCGATGAAAGCCAGGTTGTTCTGGATCGTAATGGCTCCGAACGGACACACTTTCTCACACTTTCCGCAGCCGATACAGCCGGCTTTGCAGGCTTTCATCACCACCGCCCCTTTGTCTTTCGACATGCACGCGACGTAAACCGCCCGCTGCTTGGGCCACTTCTTCCGCAACTCGATAATCGACTTGGGACAAGCCTTGACACACGCGCCGCAGGCCGTACATTTGTCGAAATCGACCTCTGGAAGCCTCGTTTCGGGATTTATCGCTATGGCATCGAAGTTACAAACCGTCACACAATCCCCGTATCCCAGGCAGCCGTACGTACACCCCGTTTCTCCGCCATAAAGCGAAGCAGCCACCGCGCAGGACGTAACACCGTCGTACGCATTGATCCGGGGACGTTTCTCGCAACTGCCGCCGCAGCGGACGGTAGCCACCTGGGGCTCCTTCTCCGGAGCAGCCTTGCCCAGGTAGGCAGCGACGGTCTTCATCACTTCGGCCCCGCCCACCGGGCAGAAGAGCGAAGAGATGTCGGTCCGCTTCACTAGCGCATCGGCCAAACCGCGACATCCGGCGAATCCGCAGCCGCCGCAGTTCGCACCGGGCAGCATCTTTTCGACCTCGTCGATCCGGGGATCTTCCTCGACCTTGAACTTTTGTGCCACGAAATAGAGGATCAGCGCGGCAAGGATTCCCAACACGCAAAGTGTAAGCACTGTGTAAAGTAATACCTCCATATTATTCGGATATTGTGAAATGAATCGCATTATCGATCTTCCGGCGCAGAAGCCAGAGAATCCCATAGTACAGGACGACAGATCCCAATCCTGCAAGTACCGCCGCCCCATCGCCCGCGCCGAGCAGATAGCATACTGCCACCACGCCGATCAGGACGACGAAAGGCACGACATAAGCCAACAAAACCGCGACCGCTCCCGTTCGTCGGGTTATAGCGACCGTCACCCTGTCGCCGGGACGATACGTCGCCGCAGCCGGAGTACGTATCTCCACGATTTTCTGCCCGGTCTCACCCAAACCGCAGGCTTCGCGGGCCTTGCAGCTCCCACAAGCGCCATGAGCCGTAATTTCCACACAAACCCTCTCCGCATCGACGCGCTTCACCACCCCGCTATGTTCGATACGGTCCATCGGGTCACTTTACATATTTATGGGTCAATGGCATACGGTACTCATGCCCGAACGAGGAGGACGAGAGTCGAAGCACCGGCGGATACTGAAAACGCTTCTTTTCGTTGCGCATGACCATCGCATAGATTTTCTGTACCTCGTCGCTGTCGAATCCGGCATTGATGATCTCTTCACGCGACTGCCCATCTTCGATCAGACGGTACAGGATGGCATCCACCACCTCGTAAGAGGGCAGCATGTCGCTGTCCTTCTGGTTGGGCCGAAGCTCCGAAGAAGGCTCTTTGGTCAGGATGTTTTCAGGAATGGGAGCACCGAATTTCCGGTTGATATAGCGGGCCAAGTCGTACATCTCGGTCTTATACAGATCGCCCGTCACGCTGAAAGCACCGCCGGTATCGCCGTAGAGCGTACAGATACCGAGCGCATTCTCGCTCTTGTTGGAACAGTTGAGCAGGATATAGCCGTTCTTGTTCTGCAGGGCCATGAGCATCAACGTGCGGATGCGGGACTGGATATTCTCCTCCGTCGCATCGAAATCCGTACCGCCGATCACCGGGATCAACGTATCGACGATACTGCGGTAAGCCTCCGTGATCGGCACGACATGGAACTCGATACCGAGGTTTTCTGCCAGTTGCTTGGCATCCTCGACCGATCCTTCCGACGAAAACTGCGAGGGCATCATCAATCCCCGCACGTTCTCCGCCCCCAGCGCTGCAACCGCCAGACAAGCGACCACGGCGGAGTCGATACCGCCCGAAACGCCGACACAGGCCTTTTTATACCCGTTTTTAACGAAGAAATCCCGCAGACCGCAACAAGCCGCCTCGTAAATGAAGCGGGTACGGTCGTTCACCGACACAGGGACGGACTCGACGCTGCAAGCGGGATTTTCGGTATCGAACACCTGAAAGTCCTCTTCGAAACTTTTCAGCAGCCGCACCAGCTTGCCCCGGTTGTCCATCACGCCCGACATCCCGTCGTAAACCAGCTCCGTAGCACCGCCGACCTGATTGACCATCACCACATTCTTTCCCTTGACGTAGGCGATATTCCGGATTACGTCGTACCGACGACTCAAGTCGCCCTTGCGGTAGCGGCGGGCATGGATATTGATGACGGTTTCGACCGACTTGTCGAAATCCGGGGTATGAAAAAGATCGTCGCCTACGACCAGCGCACAGCGGCAACCCCGTATCGTAACGTATTCGCAACCTTTCGAAGGGGTCAGAAATCCCAATTCGCGGCGCACGGTGATATTCTGTTTTCCCACGTAGCGGACGACTCTTCCTTGTTGAATCAACGCTGCGGCACTGATCGTCCCCTCCTTGGTGAGAATCGGAAGCCCCACGATCGCATCCACCGTATCGCATTCGGCGGCAATCCGCATCAACGCATCTTCGCACTGTTCCAAAAAAGGATTTTTCCGCAGCAAATCGAACGAAGGAGCACCGCTGATCGCCTGCTCGGCAAAAACGACGAGGTCTGCGCCTTCGGCTTTCGCACGACGTACGGATTCGATGATCTTGTTTGTATTTCCTGCGACGTCGCCGACCGTATAATTCAATTGAGCCAGAGCTATCTTCATCTATCGGGTATTTCAAAAAGTTACATCATCGCAAAATTAATTATTATTTGGAAAAAACAACGATTTCGCGGCAAAAGTTTCATCCGAACGCAACGATCGTATCGAAAAAAAGCAATCGGGGTTTCGAAATCCTCATTCGGAAAAGAGGCCGTCCCCGTTTCGACTCAACGAATACAGCCCGACCTTCCGTGGGAAGGTCGGGCTACAAATCGTTCAACCCCAAACGCTTGCTATTGCTGCTCTTCGGGATCGGCCACCAGAATACGACCGCAGTATTCGCAAATGATGATCTTCTTGCCCTGACGGATCTCCATCTGGCGCTGGGGCGGAATGCGGTTGAAACAGCCGCCGCACGCATCGCGCCGCACCGTCACCACGGCAAGTCCGTTGCGCACGTTATGACGGATCCGCTGGTAAGCCTCCAGCAACCGCTTGTCGATCTTGGCCTGCGCCTTGGCCGCCTGAGCCGTAAATTCCGCCACCTGCGAGGCCGTTTCCGCTTCGATGCTCTGCAATTCGGTCTGCTTGGCTTCGAGGTCCTTTCGGCGCTCCGTCATCAGGGCCTCGGTCTCCTCGACCTGCGCCTTTTTGACCTTGATTCCGGCAGCATACTCTTTCAGACGCTTTTCGGCCAGCTCGATTTCCAACTCCTGATACTCGATCTCCTTACTAATCGCATCGAACTCGCGGTTGTTCCGGACGTTGTTCTGCTGCTCCTTGTAATTGCCGATGAGTATCTTGGCCTGATCCACCTCGCGCTTACGCTGCTTGGAGAGAGCATTGAGCTCCTCGATTTCGGCATTGATATTCTCGACACGCGCCTTCAAACCGGCCAATTCGTCGTCGAGATCCTGCACCTCGAGCGGCAGCTCACCCTTCACCTTGTTGATCGAATCGATCTGGCTGTCGATCTTCTGGAGATCGTAGAGGGCCAGGATTTTCTCCTGCATCGAATAATCAACTTCAGCTGTCTTTTTCTGTGTTGCCATATCGTGTTTTTATTGTTTAGACGGAACTATGTAACCGATCGGATTACGTGAATTTACACTCTTGCGAACCGCAAAGGTAAATAAATTTTTCGATAAAATATCAAACAAAATGTCGATTGCGCAATATTCGCTCTCGAAATGGCCGATATCGGCCACCACGAACGCCCCGTCGGGAGTCATAAAATCGTTGTATTTGAGGTCCGAAGTGACATACACATCGGCCTGCGCACGACGCGCTTCGCCGAGCAGCGAGGCTCCCGCTCCGGTACATACGGCCACCCGCCGTACCTGCTCCTTGACCAGCTCGGAATGGCGGATTACCTGCACCGGCAGGCGCTCCTGAATACGCCGCATAAAATCCCGCACCGACATAGACTGCGGCAGTTCGCCCACCACCCCGAAGCCGACCCGCCCGTCCGCAGGATCGGTCGGTTGCAGCACCCGTAACTCTTCCACGCCGAGCATCTCCGCCAACCGCCAACTCATGCCGCCCGGCGCACTGTCCAGGTTGGTATGACAGGCGTAGAGCGCTATTCCCCGACGGATCGCCCGCTCGACGCACCGCTCCACATAAGTAGCCGAATTGAACCGCTTGAGGGCATGGAAAACGATCGGATGGTGCGTGACTATCAGATCGCACCCCGTCTGCTCCGCCTCGTCCAACACCTCTTCGGTCACATCGACAGCCAGCAGCGCCTGATGCACTTCGTCCTCGGGCCGTCCCACGATAAGACCGGCATTGTCGTACGATTCCTGCAAACGGAGCGGAGCATATCGTTCGATCACTTCAGCAATATCTCTGATTTTCATAATCCTACTACATTATTTGAAAAGGCGATTATATTTTCAACGTACCATATCCGACGGTCGCTTGTTCGCGGCCTGTGCTCCCGTCCATAATGCTGCCCACCCCGAAATCCTCACCTCGAAGGGACTTGCGGCGCTACGCGCCCCAAAAGATATACCGAAGTATCGGGTTCGTTCGCATACCCGGTCGGGCCTATCGCCGTAGCGGTCCGCAACGTCACCGCCCCCTCCGAATCGGAGGCGAAAGCAAAATGTACCCGCCTGCCGTATTTCAAAACGTCCGTCTAAAACAACGACTGTTCATAGAAGGCGAACAACTCCTTGCTCTCCGCCTCCTCTTTCTCCTTCTTGCGCCGGGGCTGACGCGCCGCCGAACGTTTCGGCGCCGGCTTTTCGCTCCGGGGACCTGGTTCGATCACCTGCACGGGTCCTTTACTCTCCGCTCCATCCCCTCCGGCATCGTCCGCCAACTCCTGCGCGGCAGGCTTCTTCCGGGTACGAACCGGGAGCGCCGATACTTCGGCCGCCTCTCCAGCCCCATTTTCCGCGACAACCGCCCGGTCCTCCGCACTCTCCTTGAGTTCGGCCCGCACCTCTTCGAGCAGGGCCCGGACACGCTGAAGACGTTCGAGCAGCTCCGCATCGCGCGAAATGGTTCCTTTATTCTGTTTCAGACAACGGGCGGCTCCGTCGAGGGTCATGCCCCGCTCCTTGACCAGATGATAGATCAATTTCAGGTTTTCGACATCGGCCGGAGAAAAAAGACGGTTGCCCTTCTTGTTCTTCTGCGGGCGCAGGATATCGAATTTCGTCTCCCAAAAACGGATCAGCGAAGCATTGACGTCGAACATCTCCGACACCTCGCCCATCGAATAGAATAGTTTCTTGGCCATAACATGTACAATTACAGGTTGAATATCCGCAACGAGTTGGGATACATATTGTTTACCCGGTTCTGAATCCGCTTGGCGAAACCCAGGGCCGCTCCCCCGTGCGTCACCAGATTCATCCCCTCGGCGAAAGCCGCAGCCTCCGCCTCCTGCTTGCGCAGAAACCGCAGCGCCTCCTCTTCGGACAACTCGGCAACAGGCACCGCTCCGCGATCCAATCCGCAAAACATCGCCAGCGCATGATCGGGCTTGAGCCGCTCCTTGAAGATCTGCCCCATCGCAACGCCCGAGGCGATCACGCGCAGCGATTCGGCCAGCATTTTCACCGCCTCGTACTGCGATTCGTAATACGCATAATAGACATCCGCCACCGCCGCAAAACGCATCCGCCCGGGTTCGGCGACCCAACGGGCTAGTTCCGCACACTCCCTGCGTCCGGCGGGCGCGAAAATCGTTCGGCGGGACTTGGGCACACGGACACGGCTTCCGCCATCGGACACCTTACGGGCCACCGCCGCAAAAAATCCCTCGCCCCGGGTCCGGTGCGGATAGAAACGGAACGTCCGGAAAGGACCGACCCGACCGCAAACCACACCCCACGCCGGCGGGCAATCGAAAGCGGTCGATTCGACGATCTCTTCACCCGCTTCGGCCAGCAATCCCTCCAGCGACCCTTCGTTTTCCAGTCGATTGAACGTGCAGGTACTGTATATCAGCAATCCGCCGGGACGCAACGTCTTCCACGCTTCGCGCAGAATCTCCGCCTGCCGGACGGCACATATTTTCACATTGTTATCGCTCCACTCGTCCCGTGCCTCGGGTGTTTTGCGGAACATCCCCTCGCCGGAACAGGGGGCATCCACCGCCACGATGTCGAACCATCCTTCGAGCACCGCGATCTGTGCCGGCTCGTTCACCGTCACCGCCACGTTTCCCAGCCCCCACTTGCGGACGTTATCCGCCAGAACAGCCGCCCGCTGGCGATTGACTTCATTCGCCACTACCAACCCGTCGCTACCCGCGAGCGACGCATAGAGCGTCGTCTTTCCCCCCGGCGCGGCACAAAGGTCCAGAATCCGTTTTCCGGCGACCTCCTCTCCGGCCAGCACGTGAGCCAGGAACTGCGACGAAGCCTCCTGCACGTAATAAGCCCCGGCATGGAAAGCCGGATCGAGCGTAAACGAAGGCCGCTCCGTCAGGTAACGTCCTGCCGGCGACCAGGGAACCGTCTCGGCTCCGTTCCAGCGGCAGGGGCGCTGCGGGTGCAGACGGACGGACGTCGGCGCCGGACCTTCGAGCACCTCACACAGCGCACGCCCCTCCTCCGGTCCCAGTTCGGCCATAACCCGCCGCGTGAAAGATTCCGGCAACATAGGGACTATTTTTTAACGGTTTCGAGCTCTTCCCGCTTTCGGTCGAGACGAGCGCAGATCTTCTCCATCACCGCAGCATCCGCGACGAAATCCTCACGATCCTTATCGATCACGAGCACTTCGCCCCGGTAGATATTTTCGATCCAGTCGTCGTAACGGTCGTTGAGCCGCCGCAGGTACTGTTCGTCAATGTTCATTTCGTAGGCGCGACCCCGGCGGCGGATCTGCGAAATGAGCGTCGGCACGCTGGCCTTGAGGTAAATCAACAGATCCGGCCGGGGCACCAGGTTGGTAATCAACCCGAAGATACTCATATAAGTATCGAAGTCCCGGCCCGACATCAGCCCCATGCGATGCAGGTTGTCGGCGAAAATATAGGCATCCTCGTACACCGTACGATCCTGAAAAATATCGACCGGACCGCTGCGCAGAATATCCATCGTCTGCTGAATGCGGCTGCCCAGAAAATACATTTGCAGGTTGAACGACCAACGATTCATATCGTTGTAGAAATCCCCGATGTAGGGATTGTCGCTCTGCTCGTAATAGGCCTTGGCGCCGTAGCGCTCGGTCAGCATCTCGGTCAGCGTGGTTTTGCCGCTGCCGATATTTCCGGCTATCGCAATGTACATAAATCGGATGTTTTGACGACGTCACGCACTTCACGCCGCACTGCGGGGCC
>ERZ780198.1243-NODE-1243-length-24505-cov-5.465112_pt1 | contig 24505 bp, 19 predicted proteins | sample MGYA00510979_ERZ780198 | MGnify/ENA primary metagenome ERZ780198 (study PRJEB29588, sample SAMEA2158039) | human gut metagenome | biome: human gut; feature: human-associated habitat; material: faeces | place: Denmark | collected 2008/2010 ...
GAGCCGCAGGACTTGACCGAGTATCAGGCTGGCTATCTCCCGGACGGAGCAATTCTGCAAGATACGACTAAGCAGCCGAATACGGAACCGGGGATTGTTCTCTATGAATATGCCATCAACGAAGCCGAGAGCTTTGAAATTATGATTACCCAGTCAGACAATCGGGTTTATTTCGATACCGAAAATACAAAGATAGAGCCGTTTGATAAAGGCGGGGTGACGGGCTACTTCTTCCAGAAAGATGGTATGAGCTATATCTGCTTTGAGCGGGACAGCTGCTTCTTCTCGGTTTACGGCTCTATTGATACGGACGAGTTGGTAAAGATCGCCGCAAGCATTACGAAAAAATAATTCAAAAAATATTGTCCCCTTTTTCCTCCTTGTGCGTTATATGGGTGATGCAACCCATGATAATGAGCAAGGAGGATTTCGTTTAATCGAGATTATAGCTCCTAAATACAGCGGAACGAAAAGGGTGTGACGATTGCATGAAGTATTTTTGGATAGATGTAAAAAAGTTATATCGAAGTAGGCTTGTCCTGCTGGCCTTGATAATATTGCTTGTCATTGCTGTGATAGATCCCATTACTATGCAATCACATTTTGCATATCAGAGTAACCCGTTCATGTGGTGGCTGTTTATGAATAGGACTACTGGCAGCACAATTTTTAACACGCTCTACTGGCTTTTCCCTGTCTTGCTAACAGGATTGGTGTTTTTTGATGAAAGCAAAACCGCCATTTATGGAATTATCATCACAAAGAAAAAGCGTTGGGTTTATTTCTGCTCCAAAGCTCTATCTGTGTTTTTTGTTTCTTTCGTTAGTACGCTATTCCTATTTCTGCTTAATCTTTTTTTGGTGTATGTGACTTGCCCATCGAGTATGGAGCTAAGCGAAACTATGATCCCGCACATGGGAACATTTTCGGCATTACTTTTTCAAAAAAGCCCGCTTTATGAGGCAGTTACTTATGTTATTCTTCATGCGTTTGCATTATCCCTGCTAACTGTTTTATATCTCGCCATCCAAATGATTGTAAAGGCTAAAAATAAATACATGGCGTTTATTTTGCCGCCGATAATTATGTATGTGCTTGATTACTTAACACAGACGGCGGCTCAAACATATAGTGTCACAATGGCACTACAACCGATGGTAGCACGAGCAACATCGTTTGTAATTACCATAGAGAATATTGCAATTATTTTCGGTGCGCTACTCGCTATTGATATTGTTTGCCTTTTCATTGGGAACAGAAGGAACAGGGATGTTATATGATTTTATTCCGAAAAAGAACGATTCGGCTTGTACCATTTTATTTGTTGTATATGGCCGCAGTGTTAGCCGCTTCTTCGCTTTATGAACTGTATGCAGCAGAAAGTGGAGAAATAGTCGCACAGGTATTCGGTGACAGAGTATATTGCTATCTGCTCGTCCCTCCGTTTATCTGGACAATATCAACGATTGACGGGAGCACAAAGAAGCCTTCTTTTATCCGTATGAAGAGCAGAAATCAATATCTCCTGTTCCTGCTTCTTCAACAATACCTGTTCGCAGTTATATATCTAACTACATGGTTTTCCATGATCTATATTTTAGCAATTTGGCATGGTGAAAGATATTTATTTGTGGATATGTTTTCCTCATACATACGGTATCTACTCAGTTTCTTTCTATTAGCAAACATTTCAGAAATGCTAAAGCGAACGAAAAATAAGATGCTATCGACAATGCCCTTCATATCTGCCTATTTGCTTTTGCTCATAGACGAACAGGTAATTCAGTCGGTTACGAACCGAAACGGGATAACAATACGGCTGATTTTCTCATGGACTTTCCAACCTCTTGGACTTGTGCTACTGCCAGTCTTCCTTGCAATAACGACTTTATTACTTTTGCGACTAAACCGTACATACGATATTTTTTGAAGGAGCTGTGAGGTGAAAAAATGGAGATTATTCTAAAAGCGGTATCTAAGAAAATAGGCTATACACAGGTTTTAGATAATATCAACTGCCTGTTTTTGGATGGAAAAATATATGGGATCGTTGGATACAACGGCAGTGGAAAAACTATGCTACTCCGCACGCTTGCTGGGTTAGTTATCCCTACAAGTGGAACGATTGATTTTGACGGAAAGAGATTGCATCGGGACATATCCATTCCGCCCTCACTCGGCCTTATTATTGAAAAGCCGGAATTTCTCAGCTATATGACGGGCCTTGAAAATCTGAAACAACTTGCAGCAATCAATAAGAAAGTCTCCGATGATACGATCAAAGAGTATATGCGGCTTTTTGAGCTTGACCCGGAGTCAAAACAAACTATGCGCCGGTATTCTCTCGGCATGAAGCAGAAAATTGGGATTATTCAAGCACTCATGGAAAACCCGGATACTCTCATTTTAGACGAGCCGTTTAATGCGTTGGACGAAAAGTCCGTCCTGCTTCTTCGGAAATTGCTGTGTCAGCGCCGCGATGAAGGAAAGCTGATAATTGTGACTTCCCATCACAAAGATGACATCGAGGCAATTTGCGATGAAGTGATTATTATGCAGGACGGAACACTAAAAAAGCCTAACGACGAAGGTAAACAATGAGGAATAGGGCGGATTTAATTTATGAAAAAGAAAGTGACTATCACCGCAGTAGTTATCATTTGCATCTTGTTGGTGGTTGCAGTAGCCTTATCTGCAAATCGTGCGGGCGGTGAGATTGGCTTTGAAGCAACGATAAATAGTGTTGAAAATGGCGTTGCATACGCTACCATAAACAAGCAGGATGCGGGCTTCCTTGCTCCCAAACTGCCGGGAAACATTGAATTTAATACAAGCGATTTGGATGTAAAGCTGCAAGCGGGCGATGAAATAAGCGGATGCTACTTGAGTGGTACTATCAACGGCTCGTCTGTTCGAGTTGTTGATGTTACAATCAAAGGAAACGCTTCTCAGGGAATAAATGACCTTATCAGTCTTAATGAAGTAAGTGACTATATAACAGAGAAAGGCTACACATCAAAAGATTTTGAAGAAAGTCTGATGGGACGGTTTAGAGAGGACATTATCCGTTCTTGGGGAGCATCTGATCTGTTGTTCTCTGGAATTAACGCCGACGGTTGGTATCTTGATGATGATAAAAACAGAGGAATTAGCCTTACCTATGACGGAGATGGCTATGTATGTGAAGTTGTGATATGGTCGGGCGAGAAAGAAACTGGTGTAGACCGTTAAAGAGTCATTGGGTGATGCCCCAAGCAGGAGTGATACATAAATCCGAACACATGAAACCGCCATTCGATGACGATTTTGCGTGCTAAAATCAAGCGGCGGTTTTGAAATATCATATTTCAAGCCGCCGTTTTCTTTTTGAAAAATGAGAATACGGAGGGTGTGTTAAAGTCGCCCTTTTTTAAGGATACGGCGGTGTCCAGGAGGTATTGCCGTGTCCATTTTTGCTTTTTTTCACAGTACCCATGACCTGCACCAGCTAAAAAAAGCGTAGCTCCCCCTCCGGGACAGTCTGGTTATGAATGTGAAATCAGACAATACATAAATGAATGTGTAATTTCATGCGTCCGTGTGGCTTCATGCCGCCCGGGCGCTTTTGTGTTCTTATGGGGCTGCTTCGGGTCATGTTGGCCCGAAGTCATTCCCCGGTGCCGCTCCCCGCCGCCTTCGTTTCGGTCACTCGTCAACCAACAACCGAAACGGAGGTCAATATGGCTATTATCAATTTGCGGGACTATTACCCATTCTATACATCGGATTGCTTCATGGAAGTATCGGAAGAAGTTGCAGAAATGTTCAAAGAGTTTGATCGTAAAGAGGCTGCCTACCGGCTGCGTACATACCGCCACAAAGCCTACTATTCCCTTGATCGGGATGACGGGCTGGAGCATGAAGCTGTCTTTGTTGCCTTATCTCCCCATGAACTGTATGAGCGGAAAGTGACCATGCAGGAGCTTCACGCAGCGATTGCCAGTCTGCCGGACAAACAGGCAAAACGGATTTATGCTCATTTCATTCTCGGCATGACCAAACAGGACATTGCCCGGGCAGAGGGCGTCCATGAAAAAGTGGTTCGTGTCGCAATCGAGCGAGGTCTGCGGCGCTTAGAAAAAATTTTGAAAAATTCTTTGTAAGGCGTACCGATTTAGGCCGGAAAATGAAATGGCTTATGAGAGGCAAAACACTTCGGGTCACAATGGCCCGAGGTTCAGACAAGCCTCATGCAGATTGAAAATTGAATAAAAAGACACCCGGATACGAAGGGGAACGCGCTGTGTGACAGACCCGCCATGACCTCGGATTTCAGAGAATACAGTCTTTGTAAAACTGAGCGAGCGAACAGGTCCATGCCATAGGTGGGGCAAGGCTGGCTCCACCGGAACAGGCGCAGAACCCGGATACTTGCGTTTAGTCACAGTCCGAGCGTTGAAGCGGCCTTGCAAGCCGTGAGCCGTCGCAGGCAATGAGAACGCCTTGCCATCAGAATGGGGAGAGTTGAAATACTATGGGGCATGAAGCCTATGCCCGTCCGGTGTGTCTGAAATGAAGTGAAAACCTATGGGGAGCCCCCGGCAATGCTGTCTGATGATAGGCCAACCGATCCGGCGTGGCTCCCCATCTTTTCAAAAAAGGAGCACTTTATGGGAAATGCGTTTGGAATGATCCCCGGCTTGGAACCGGACGAATGGAGCAATGACGCCTGCCGTGGTTATGTCATTATGGCAATGGAGGACTGCGGATTTTCAAAGAAGGATATACGGCGTGTTGTGGGGCAGCTTTATGAAGTATTTGACCTCAACAGCGTGGAGGACGCCAAAGAAAAGTACCATTCCAGTCCTTACTGACCTCGGGCCACATCGACCCGAAGTGGAGAAAGCTCAAAGGGCGGCACCTGCTGGGTGCCGTCTTTTGACATTTCCCCACGGGACAAGTGGGAAAGGCAGGCATATACACGCACTTTCGCAAAGGAGGTTTTCAATGACGCAAGCTGTCACTTATGAACGAGAAACAAAGTCTGTCGCATTTCAAGGGAAGATCATTGTGCTGGAAAGCCTCACGCCGGTACTTCCCCCGAAGGAGAAAGCACAGCGCAAAAAAGAAATTGAGCGTTGTCTTTATGAGGTGTTCAGCAAATATGGGGACAGATTTCCCTAATCATTCGCAACATTGTTGTCCGGGGCTGCTGATGGTATAATATAGTTGTAAGGTTGGTAGCTCCATTCCAACAAGGAAAGGAGCCCAATATGGAATTTATCAGAGAAGATTGTATTTACGCAAGACAGTCAGTAGACCGCAAGGACAGTATCAGCATTGAAAGTCAGATCGACTTTTGCAAGTATGAATTGAAAGGTGGGAGCTGCCGGGTATTCAAGGACAAAGGCTATTCCGGTAAGAATACGGACAGGCCGGAGTTTCAAAAGCTGCTGGGCGAGATCCGCAAGGGAAAGGTCAGGCGGGTCATCGTGTATAAACTGGACCGTATAAGCCGCTCTATTCTGGACTTTGCAACGATGATGGAGCTGTTTCAAGAGTACGATGTGGAGTTTGTATCCTCCACGGAAAAGTTTGATACTTCGACCCCGATGGGCCGGGCCATGCTGAATATCTGCATTGTATTCGCCCAGCTTGAACGTGAGACAATTCAGAAGCGTGTCACAGACGCCTACTATTCACGGTGCCTGAAAGGCTTTCACATGAGCGGACAGGCACCATACGGTTATCAGTTAGAGCCTACTGTGGTAGAGGGTATCCGCACAAAGAAAATGGTTGCCGACCCCGTAGCCGCCGACCATGTTCGGCTGATGTTTGAAATGTACGCTGAACCGGAAACCTCCTTCGGAGATATTACCCGATACTTCGAGGAACATGACATAAAAATTTATGGCAAATCCATGTTCCGTACATTTCTTTCCCAGCTTTTAAGAAACCCCGTTTACGCACAGGCCGATTTGGAGCTGTACGAATTTTTCAAGAGTCAGGGCGCAGCGATTGTCAATGACGCTTCCGACTTTGCCGGAACAAACGGCTGCTATCTCTATCAGGGGCGGGATGTGAAGGAGGACAAGGACAGGTGCTTAAAAGACCAGATACTTGTTATCGCTCCCCATGAAGCACTCATTTCCTCTGACACATGGCTGAAATGCCGGAAAAAACTTATGGCAAATACCACCTTCCAGCAGGGACGGAAACCGAAGAACACTTGGCTGGCCGGAAAAATCAAATGCGGGCATTGTGGGTATGCTCTGAAAGCCACCCATGTACCAAACAGCACCGGATATTTCCGCTGTACCAAACGGACGGAAAACAAAGGCTGTCCGGGCTGCGGGAAAATCCGCAAAGAAGAATTTGAGCAATTCATTTTCTCGGCCATGCAGGAGAAATTCAAAGACTTTCAGATACTCCACGGCAGGGAGGAAAAAGTCAATCCGAAACTGACCGCCTATCAAGTGGAGCTGGCACAGGTGGAGGCAGAAATTGAAAAGCTGCTGGATACGCTGACCGGAGCCAATGCGACCTTGCTTGCCTACGCTAACAAAAAAATTGAAGAACTGGACACCCGACGCCAGACCATTTCAAAGGCAATCGCCGAATTGAGTGTTGAAACCATATCTCCCCAGCAGATAAAGAAGTTATCCTATTATCTCGACAACTGGGACAGCATAGATTTTGACGACAAAAGAAAAGCCGCCGATGGTTTGATCTCTACGATCAAGGCCACCAGCGACCGTGTTCAGATAGAGTGGAAAATCTGACATTTCCGCTCTATCGCCCCTCATTTCTATTTTATCTTGTTTGTACCCCTTGTACACCGATGTTTCCAACGGTGCTGGAAATGATGGTGGTGCAGGTAATCCACAGGCAGAAGATGATAATTATGTAACATCTTATATCTGGGAAAATGTATTACAGAAAGACAGCTTGCTGGATATTATCCAGAAGTTCATCAGCTTTGAGGTGAAGATCGAAAAGAAAGATGGAAAGAATGTCACAAAGAAGCGTCTGATTTTCCCTAGATTTCATCAGTTGGATGCAGTACGTAAGCTGATTGCTGATGTGCGTGAGAACGGTTCAGGAAACAATTATTTGATTCAGCATTCCGCTGGCTCAGGCAAGTCAAACTCTATTGCATGGACAGCGTATCGTCTGGCATCCTTGCATAATGATGATAATGAGCCTGTATTTACATCGGTTGTTATCGTAACTGACAGACGTAATCTGGATGCACAGTTACAGGAAACAATCACAGGCTTCGACCATACACTTGGCAGCGTATGTGCGATTGATGAAAAGAAATCTTCTAAGGATTTAAGGGATGCTTTGAACGCTGGAAAGCGAATCATTGTAACAACATTGCAGAAATTCCCTGTCATTTATGAAGAAGTAGATGATACAACAGATAAGCGATTTGCGATTATCGTGGATGAAGCACATTCTTCACAGACTGGTTCTTCTGCAATGAAATTGAAGGCTGCACTTGCGGATGTGTCGGATGCTCTGAAAGAGTATGCGGAACTGGAAGGAAAAGCCGAAGATGAATTGTTGGATGACAATGACCGTCTGGTGCGTGAGATGATTGCTCATGGAAGACATAAGAATCTTTCATTCTTTGCGTTTACAGCAACACCAAAGGGTGCAACATTGGAGATGTTCGGTACAGAATGGAATGACGGTTCTTATCATCCATTCCATGTATATTCGATGCGTCAGGCAATCGAAGAAGGATTCATTCTGGATGTTCTTCAGAACTATACAACGTATAGAACGTGCTATCAGATTGCGAAGAACACAAAGGATAATCCTGATGTTCCGCAGTCAAAGGCATTGAAGACAATCAAGAAATATGAAGAGCTGCATCCGTATAACATTCAGCAGAAATCAGCGATTATTGTTGAAACATTCCGCAATGTAACGAAGCAGAAAATCAAGGGAAAAGGAAAGATGATGGTTGTAACATCATCGAGACTTGCTGCAGTTCGTTACTATCATGAGATTAAGAATTATTTGGAATCAAATAGTTATCATGATGTGGAAATCCTAGCTGCGTTCTCTGGTTCTATCAAAGACCCGGATGATCAGAAGGAGATTGAATGGACAGAAAGCAAGCTGAATGGTGTGAATGAATCTCAGACAAAACAGGTATTTCATGATGAAGGGAATATTCTGATTGTAGCTGAGAAATATCAGACCGGATTTGATGAACCATTGCTTCATACAATGATTGTCGATAAGAAATTACGTGGTGTAAAAGCTGTTCAGACACTAAGCAGATTGAATCGTACACATCCAGATAAACAGGATACATTCATCATTGATTTTGTGAATACAAAAGAAGATATTTTGGAAGCATTCCAGCCATTCTATCAGGAAACATCATTGGCTCAGGAAATCAATACGGATTTGATTTACAAGACACAAAAGATGCTGCGTGCTTTTAAGATTTACGACGACGCTGACATCGAAAAAGTAAACAAAATCTATTTTGATGAAGATAAACGGAAAGCAAATAAGATTCAGGCGGCTATTACCAATGCATTATTGCCGGTTCAGCAGAAATACAATGCATTGAACCAAGAGCAAAGATACCAGTTCCGTAAGACTTGCAGATCATTTGTAAAATGGTATGGATATATTACTCAGATTGCACGGATGTTTGACAAGCCTTTACAGAATGAGTACATTTTCTGTTCATACTTAGCAAAAGTAATTCCGGCGGATCCGTCAATTCCTTTTGTTCTCGGTGATCGGATAAAACTTGAGTATTACAATCTTGAGAAAACTTTTGAAGGTTCGATTCCTCTTGTAAAAGAAGATATTTTTGCGTATGACTCTGCAAAAATGAAAAAGCCGATAAAGATGGAAGAAACACTTAGCCCGCTGGAACAGGTTATACAGAAAATCAACGAGCAGTATATGGGCAATTTTACAGAAGGCGATAAAGTTGTAATCACAACCTTACATGAGAAGCTTAGAAACAATAAAAAGCTGCTGAAATCTGCAAAGACGGATGGCCGTCAGATTTTTGAGAAGAATATCTTCCCACAAATGTTCGATGATGCAGCCCAAGAAGCGTACATTGAAAGCACCGAAACCTACACGAAACTGTTTGAGGATGCCGGAAAGTATCGTGCCATCATGAGCGCATTAGCGCATGCCATGTTTGACGAATTGCAGCAGGGTAATCGATAAATAAAGATGGCATGTGTAGCAAATATGATCCATAGAGCACATTTTGCACAGGAAGATATATTTTTTGCCAGACTGCCCAAAGAATCGTGGATATAATCCTGATCGATTCCATCAATTAATGAGCTGAATCGGAGCAGTAGCAAAGCAGCCGATTATGAAACTGGGAGACACAGCAGGGTTTGCGACATAAACGATTAGATTTATCAATTGAGGCTTATGTGCAGAAACATGAGTATCAAGGACTATTTATGGAAGAGGAACGCAGAATATACAAAGAAAGATTAGCCGGAATGGAATTCGATTGGGGTGAATATTTGCAATGAAAAACATACAAGAACTTTCATTAGATGAAACTAGAGAGCTATATCGAGACTATTTAAAAAATCAAGGATACAAACAACATACAGTCATGACCTCCAGTTCGGAAGCATTTTATCTTTGGAAGCATGGAAGTAAAGAATTCTTCTGGATGACCGTTTTATCAGAGGACTTTAAAATCTGCGCAAGGGAAGCGATATTAAAATATCTTAGGAAAGATTCTAAAGGTGATCCGTTAAGACTTATAAATAGTTATTTATTTCATTTAAAAAAATTTAGGACTTTTTCGTTAGAATGTTGCGGAAGTACTCCCTTGAAGGAGCAAAATACCGCTATGATAAGAAAAAAACAAGATCCTTCTAACAAAAGAACTGGTGCATCGTTACAGAAAATTTGCGGAGTTGCAAAGCAGACAATTTATGATGAAGATATTCGGAATGCATTGAGTGGATATTGCAATAGAATTAAAAATGAAGCGAACAATCGCTTTCTTTCTTGGGAACATTGTTATGCTTGCTTTTATCGTGCGAGGCAAGACAAATCCAATACGGACGTTGATTATTTGAGCTTACAACTAGCTTTCTACCTTGCAAGTTGGGGAATGTATAGAGGATCTACATTCTTATTGCAAAAAGATTATAGGGTACATATACCAGTTGTTGAAGAAATACTCAAGGATAAATACGATGACTTGTTAGGAATAAAATGCGAAAAGATCGTGATTGATAAGAACATGGATATTTTGGATGAATGTATCAATTTTCTTAAACAGTATTATGATAAAATTAGAAAAACGACGAAAATCAAAAATGTAAGAAATGATTTATCTGATACGCTTATTACAAAAGTATTGTTGGGAGTTTTGGGATGCACTCCGGCATATGATCGATTTTTGCGTTTGGGAATCAGGAATTACCATATTGCAAGAGGAATATGCAACCGAACATCATTAATTGAGCTATCGGAGTTTTACAAGCAAAATTTTGAAACATTAGAAGAAGCACGAACTAATTTGTTCATAGATGGAGATATTCCTTATCCACAAATGAAGCTTATTGATATGCTTTTTTGGCAAATTGGAGCTGAGCTTGAGGAAAATCACGATTTTAAATAAATGTGCAGAGGAGGGTAATCAATATGCACATCCACTATTTTCAACGTTATCATTCGAAAGAGAATGTAGATACATCAAATACCATGTTAATGCTGTCTCGCTTGTATAACTATAATGCGGACAAGTTTTTTACGATGCTGAACGATTTGATTTTGAAGCAGGATGAAAGTCCGGAACTGGTATTCGAACTGCAAGTGTCCGGAGACGGGAGTGTGCCGGATGCGGTTATCAGTCAGAAGAGTTTCAAAATTGTTGTTGAAACAAAGCTGTACAATCAGTTTGATAAGATGCAGCTTGTGAATCATTTAAAGCAGTTTGGAACAGAGGATATCAAGGTTTTGCTGACCTTGGATCCTAAGCCGATGAAAGAAAAATTGATGGCTGAGATAGCTCAAGAGATAAAGCAATACAACGAGGAACACCATGCACAAATATTTTCTCCAATCAATCATGTAAATTTGACTTTTGAAAAATTGATTGCCGCAATGGAAGATATCGTTGAGGAACGTGATGTTGAGATGATTCCGATATTGGAGGACTTTAAGGACTATTGTATGCAGGAGAAGCTAATCCCGGATGGATACAAATGGATGCGTGCACTCACTGCCGGAAAGACATTCAAGGATAATATGGAGTTAAATCTTTATTATGACGAGGCTGCACATAATTACTCCGCGCATGGATATATCGGGTTATACAAAGAGAAAAGCATTCGGGCAATTGGAAAGCTTACAAAAACAGTATTGGCTGAAGAAATCAACGGGGAAATGCAATTTGAATCGGAATCCGGAGGAACGGTTACAGAGTCTGAAAAGAGTGCAATCTTAGAAGCAGTGCAACGTGCAGAAGAATACGGCTACAATTTGAGAACCGTTCGCCATAGATATTTCTTTGTTGAGCAGTTCTATCCGACTGACTTTAAAAAATCAAGCAAAAATCCGATTCAAAAGAGCAAGCTGTTTAATCTTGCAGAAATGTTTGGTTATAAAACTATGCCGGATACAAAAAAGATTGCAAGTGATTTAGACGGAAGAACGTGGGAAGAGTTTTGAATCCCTTTTAGCAGCAGAATGAGACCTTTTTTTGGTTTAGACGATTTTGCCGGCCTCAGCAAAATCGCCAATTTAGAAAGTGTCACCACCGGTGACACAAAGACGGTGGTTGTTTCCAAAACGGAAACAACCACCTAGCATAGACTGGTCGTTGCAAAAAATGCAACAACCACATGCAGTGGAGAGAAAGAGCGGCTGGAGGCGGCGCTGGTGAGGGTCGAGACATAAAACATAGTCATCCAAATGCAATCTGAGACAATTAAATTTGCAATGTGTAAACAATACAATTGGAGAAAGGAGAACATTCATTGAAAACAGATAAACAGCGCAGTGATAAAGCTTGTGAAAACAATGAAACAAAAGATAAAGAAAACCCATCAACACAAGAAGAAAAGCTAGAGGAACCCTGCTTGTGCTTGAAAATACTAAATTTTATAGAAAAACATTTTAAAACAGTAACATTGCTACTACCGATTATTACGATAATTTTAAGAGGCATATGGAAATTACCTCAAATTTGTGCAGAACGAGGAAAACTGTCAATATACGGATTAGAAAACATAGGAATCGAATTTTATAGCAAACTCGGAGAATTTAAAATTACAGAATCCATTGCTATTTTAGTTGTTTTTCTTGCATGTAATTTGGGGAGCTATTTAGTAGTTGAATCAGTTGAATTAAAAAAAATAAAAAAGGTAATATGGATAGCCGCTTTGCTACTTTTAGAAATGATACCAGTACTGATACTGGCTAATGAAGGAAATGGCATCGGGGGAATTATACAATTGATTCGGGAAACAGATGGCAATGAGTGGATAAAATTCTTCATAATTATGCTTCCGTTTTGGATGATTTTAAATGTAGCTATAATTTCGACTAAAATAGGGGAATTATGGAATTTTTTTTGGGCGAAATTAAAGAAAAAATTGCCTAATAAATTGAGTTACAGAACACCTAAGGAGGAAAGTAACAAGGAAGGAGATTTTAAAACATTCATAGGCTTAACCATAGTATTTTTTATTCTTATAACGACAATAGATGTAGCGATGATATATACATCTGAAGGAAAAAAAGAAGAGCAAAGATGTCAATTTGATGTAATTTCGGAGCTTGCTACTGATACTCATCAAACGAAATTTCATTTTGAAAATAAGGAAAACGGTGAAGCCTTTGTACTATTTCCTATTATTGCAGAAAATGACAATCAATACATTGTGTCAAGGTTATATAGAAGTGATGAGGGTGAAGTTCATATCGATAGAAACTACCATAAAATCATTAATAAAGGAGAGCGGGCTGTATATAGAATTCCAGATATTTATAATGAAAACTATGAGGAGTTTATTGCAAACATAATGTAGTCCATCAGAAAATTTTCAGCATCAATAAGGAATGAGAAACCGCCCACGGCAGACAGCTAAAGGCGGTTTCTCTGTCAGTATGGCATGAATAAAATTCTTTATTTACAAAAATAAACATTAGTGCTATAATACATATACTTGAAGGCATAATAAGTTAAATTTCAGACATTGTATTTTGGTGTTTATTCCTGTTTATGCAAGTGAACACGAGTAAATAAAAGAAAACAAAGGATCAAATTTAATCTATCGAGTCTGACAATATTTTTTACATACTGTTATGTGGGAGATAATATCTGTCGGGTTGCTATTGTTTATTATGCCTTTTGGTAATTATTTACTGAAAGGATTTTTTTATTATGGAAAGAGAATTAGGATTTAAAATGGTTCAAGCTCAGATTGGCTATACTTTTAAGAACATTGATTTGCTGAATCAAGCATTTACGCGTCGTTCTTACACAGAAGAAAATGGCGGAGAAAATAATGAGGTTTTGGAATTTATCGGAGATAAAGCACTTGATTTTGCAGTAATAAAAATACTGATAGAAAAATTCGGAGTAGTGCAAAGCGACAATCCACCGGAAGGGTCAAAGAAGTTTTTCTGTGAATACACAGAGGGCGAACTTACAAAACTGAAAAGCCGAATCGTACAAAAGAAAACTTTGGCCCAAAGAATTGAGGAATTGGGATTCACAGAGTTTTTGCTAATGGGGAAAAGTGACATTAAAAATAATGTTTTAAACGAGAAGTCCGTAAAAGAGGATTTATTTGAGGCAATTGTTGGTGCAGTGACTATAGACTGCGGATGGGACTTTGCGATAATCCAGTCAGTAGTGGAGGCCATGCTGGTAATAGAAGATTTTATTGAAAATGACAAAGATGACAATTATGTTCGTTTGATTCAAGAATGGGAGATGCAAAACAACCATGTAGTACCTTGGTTTTGGTTTAAAGAACAATCATACCAGTCAACGTGGTATGTAAAGTTTGAAGGAATCTCTCAAAATATATCTTTGCCTTGCGATTACGACCGCGTAAAATACCATTGTGAATTAAAATTATTGAATGAGCTTCCGATCTTTCGCGGGTTCGGGGAATCAAAAAGTGAAGCACGAATGAACGTTTGCAAGTTAGCGTATGAATATTTGAAGAAAAACGAATATATTCGAGAAACTACAATGAAAGACGAAATTGACGAGCCAAGTAAAGATTTTGCAATCAACCAACTTGAAATTCTTGCTCGCAGAGGATATTTCTCAATCCCTATCTATGTTTTTGAAGAAACGCATGACAAAGATGGTAATCCGATTTGGAGCTGCACATGCAAGAGTAAAGAATACGAGAAATCTTTTACTTCCAAGTCGTCATCAAAAAAGGAAGCAAAGAAGCAGGCAGCATTTAAAATGCTTAAATTTGTTATTGAAGGGAAAAAATAAACGAGAAACAAAAGGAACACTCGTTCATCGGCTGAGAATATGATATAATAAAAATAGTCAAGAGAATGTGTCTAAAAGGCGGTCGGTATCTATCAAACTTTCAAAAGGGAGAAAGGAGCCGCGCATGGTAAGAGCAACGCTTACATACTCCAAAGAAGTATTGCGGATTACACTGAGCATGAAAAAACCGCCCAAGGCTGACAACTAAAGGCGGTGTTACTGTCATATAAGTCCGGTCGTCCGACCGTTCTCTTGACTTCATATTAGCACAGATTGCATGATTTTGCAATGTATATTTTTGATATCAAAACAACGGGATGTCGTAATAAATGTCGCAATAAATGTCGTAATAAAATCAATCTGCAGATTGCAATAAATGCAAAAACATGATGTGAACATCGTGGTTGTTTCCAAAATGGAAACAACCACGATGAGCAAACTGGTTCTTGCAAAAAATGCAACAACCACGGATGCCATCCGGCGCGCGAGATCATCGGACAGCATAGCAGGGGAGCACTTTTATGAAAAGATACCCATCGCATCTGATTCTTCTCAAAGGGGAGGATCGGACGGCGGAAGTCGCAAAGTTTACATATGAAAAAGGCAGGCCGTTTGTACGGGTAACGTTTCGAAGCGGTGGTTCGTTTCGGTACAGCGCATCCAATTTTGCTGCTTTTAAAGGAGTGGAAACGAAGCTGCTTGACGGAAAAGCATTGCTCCTGGACGGCAATCTGCAGTTGGACGCTTACGGCGTGCAGGAATTCGGCAAGCATACGCGCGTCATTTTTGCCGATGGGAGTTATCGGACTGTGTATCACGATCAGGTGCGCGTGACCGAGCAAGCGGCTTGCCGCAGCAGAAACGGCTTCCAATACCTTTCTGAACTGGCTGAAAAAATCGGTTTGGTTGTGGAAGGACGCAATGTGCTGAAAGGCAGCTATGATAAGATTCAGGTCATTCCGCGCGTCAGTGTTTTGCGCGATTATCTGGAACGCATGCCGGTTCAGGTAAAAGCAAATATCAATCACGCGCTTGTTTATCCATTTGGCTTTAATTTGAGCCAAAAAGAAGCAGTGGAGCATGCGATCCGGAGCAAAGTCAGCCTGATTGAAGGACCGCCGGGAACCGGAAAGACGCAGACGATTTTAAATATTATTGCGAATGCGGTGATGCAGAACGAAACGGTTGCGGTGGTTTCAAACAATAATACTGCCACAGAAAATGTCTACGAAAAACTTAAAAAATATGGAGTTTCCTGCATCGCAGCGCCGCTTGGCAAAAGTGAAAACAAAGAAAAATTTATTCACAATCAAAAAATAGAAATTCCAGATATGGAATCCTGGCGTATGGACAGAGAGGAGTATTCTCGGCGAAAGAAGAGCTTGTCGGATGCAGAAGATAAACTGAACCAAATGCTGGAATCTAAAAACAAGGTATCCGTGTTAACAACAGAGCTTGATGAACTGGAAAGAGAGTACAAGCATTATACGAGCAGGGACGAGGCACAGGAAACAGACGATAGGGCTCACGAAGCCTTTTCGCAAGCGGCAGGCGCGCGAGCTGTCTTGCAGCTGCTGACGGAATACGAATACTGCATGGAAAATGATATCCCCATCGGCTTTTTCAAGAAATTACTGTGGAGATTCCGTTATCGAATTCGTAAATTTGAATTTCTCACATGGCATCCGGACACTGTTTGCGAATCTTTTGAAAATCTGTATTACAGAAAGCGCATTGCTGAAATACAAGGCGAGATTGACGGTCTGAACAAAAAGCTCACCTTGTATAACTTTGACGAGAAGATGAAGCAGTATACGGAAGATTCCATTCGCATTTTTAAGGCAAGCCTTGCAAAAAAATATCATAAAGCAAAGCATGCGCGCGTATACACAGCAAGTGACCTAAAATGCAAGACGAGCGAATTTACGGATGACTATCCGGTGATCCTGAGCACCACATATTCTTTAACCTCAAGTTTGTCGCCGGATTATCTGTACGATTATGTGATCATCGATGAGGCCTCGCAGGTGGACCTCGCGACCGGGGCACTTGCGCTTTCCTGTGCGAAAAAGGCCGTCATCGTCGGCGACCGGAAGCAGCTGCCGAACGTGGTAGATCGGGAAACCAAAGCGAAAGTGGAACAGATCTTTTCGCAGTACGCACTCCCGGAGGCATATCGCTATACGACGCATAGCCTGCTATCCTCCGCAGTGGAAGTTTTTTCGGATGCGCCGCGCGTTTTGCTGCGAGAACACTACCGCTGTCACCCGGAAATCATCGGGTTCTGCAACAAGCGCTTCTACAACAATGAGCTGATCGTCATGACAAAAAGCGAAGGAGAGCGGCCTCTTGCGGTGTACAGGACTGTAGCGGGAAACCATGCGCGCGGTCATGTAAATGAACGGCAGATGGATGTGATCGAAAGAGAGGTTTTGCCGTCGCTGCATCTGGCGGCAGGAGAAAATCTCGGTATCGTGACACCGTATCGCAGGCAGGCGGAGGCTCTCAAGCAGCGCTTTGATCAAAAGCAGGAAAACATCAAGTCCGATACTGTGGATAAGTTCCAGGGACAGGAGAGGACAGCGATGATCTTCAGCACAGTAGATAACGAGATCGGTGACTTTGCTTCGAATCCGAATCGATTGAATGTAGCAGTTTCGCGGGCAATCCGGCAGTTTATTGTGGTCACTGACGGCAATGGCAACGACAAGACGTCACCGATCCATGATTTGATTGGCTATATTCAGTATCACAATTACGAGATCGTGGACAGCGAGGTCCGGTCGGTGTTCGATTATTTGTATCAAGGTTATGAACAGGCGCGGGAAAACGTGCTGAAAAGGTACGGACGCAGCTCCGATTACGACAGCGAAAACTTGATGCATGCCGTCATACAAGATGTTCTTACTAAGGAGGAATTTGCAAAATATGCGGCTGCCTCCCATGTCCCGCTGAAGCATTTGATCTCGGACGACAGCAAATTGACAGATGAGGAGCGCAGGTTCGCAGGAAACCGAAACACGCATATCGACTTTTTGATCTTTTCGAAGCTGGATTACCAACCGGTCCTTGCGGTAGAAGTGGACGGCTATGCATTCCATGCGGCAAACGAAAGGCAGTTGGAGCGAGATGCGAAGAAAAACGAAATCCTAAAAAAATATAACATCCCTTTGGAGCGGTTTGCCACGACCGGAAGCAGCGAGAAAGAACGGCTGGAAGCGGCGCTGCGAAGAGTGTGAGAAAAGATGAAAAGAACGCTTGTTCCCTGTGCGGGATTGTGATAAAATAGAGAGGTCAAGAGGACAAGCGAAAGCGGTTAACCTTCCGAAATGCAAAAGGGATTTTGGATGGAAGGAAGGTGGTAATATGGTGCGAATCACAATTACCTTCGGTAAAGTGCGGATTACCATTTACATAAAAAAATAATCGCCCGGCTTGCAATCTGAGGCGATTATTTTAATCCAAACAGGTTAGCCGTTTTCAACGGTTTCCTCTTGACCTAATGTTAACACAAGCAAGCGAAAGATGCAAGGTTTTCGATTGAGAATTTTGCAAAAATTGCAGCAGACGCTTTTCGCGGTGCTGGGCTTGACAGAATTGGACGGAACGATATTGATTGAAACGAGGATATACATACAGGAGTCATTATGAACACATTGGGCAACTTTCTTTGGTTTATTTTTGGTGGGTTATTCAGCGGCATTCTCTGGATGCTGGCGGGGCTGATCTGGTGCATCACGATCATCGGGATTCCAATCGGCTTGCAGTGCTTTAAGTTTGCATCGTTGGCGATGTGGCCGTTCGGCAAGGAGATCGTATATGGCAGCGGCATGTTTTCACTTTTGGTGAATGTGATCTGGATCGTTTTTTTCGGTTTGGAAATGGCGGTCGCGAACCTGATCCTCGGCTGCATTTGGTGCATCACGATCATCGGGATTCCGTTCGGGAAGCAGTTTTTTAAGCTGGCGCAGCTGTCGCTGATGCCGTTTGGCGCGCAGATTGTCAGATGATAAAATAAAAGGAAAGAACAAATGAACATGACCTGGAAGCACTTATTTTCAAACACCATATTAAAGCGCGGCGAGGCTTATTACCGAAACGGAGATGTCACGCCCAAAAAAACTGCGGAGAATTCGAATGCGAAGACGTTCTACGTGCAGGGGACGGATCTCTACATCGTTAAGATAGCGAAGGGCAAGGACTCGATCAAGAGTATGCAATGCGATTGCCCGTATGCCAAAAGCGGCGCGCGCTGCAAGCATATGGCGGCGGCGCTTTTTTGGATGGAAAAGAATGGTGACTTTGCAATCGGGACCGCGCAAAGCATTGCGCTGGCAAAAGCCAAAGGGACGGCAATGCAGAAACCGACAAAAGTATTTCCTTTCGCGCAGTCAAAGGACGCCGCAAGCACAGCAACTCCATACCAATATTACAGATTTGACAAGATAACCGAAGCATGCACATTCTATCAGGCTGACTTTGAAACGGCAAAAGCATTGATCCGGGATAAGCGTGTTCGCATACAAACAGTGTACGAAGGATTCCCGCATTACCTTTACAGACAAATTGAGCGCGAGTGTACCGTTGTCGGTGTGTATCTCGACACAAAGGGAAAAGAGCATAGTATCAGAATCTCTTTTCGCAGGGAAAAGTTACTCTATACTGATTGCTTTGTGCCGAACTGTCCGGAGGGGCAGAGAAGATTTGCGCATTATAATATGAGTACCGGCGGCAGGGTATGCGCGCATTTGACGGCCTTGCTGCTCCTGGCACAAGACTATGTCATAAAAAAACGACTGGGTGACGCGACAGATTTAGAGGCGCTCAGGCTGATCCGGGAATGCCGCGAGGACAACGCAAGCAACCGTAAAATATATATGCCGGAACAAGCAGCGGCCAAGCCGATTCATCTGGAACCGCGGCTTGATGTCGAGGAAGACGGGCAATTAAATCTCACTTTCAAAGTGGGGGCTGACAAGCTGTATATCATAAAGGACTTATCCGAGTTCGTCAAGATTGTCGAGGCAAACGGCGAGATGCAGCTTGGCACGAAGAACCGGCTCTCGTTTGCGGCGGCGTCTTTTGACGCGGAATCGCTTGGCCTGTATCACTTCCTAAAAAACGAGGTGAAAGCGGCAGGGCTACGCGGCATGGAGCTGTACAAAAAAATCGGGCAAGCTTACGAAGAAATCAAAAGCACGATCCCGCTGTACGGCAGAGCGTTGGATGAATTTTTTGTCTTGATGGAAGACAGGCATTTTCCTTTTGTACAAAAAACCGGAAAAAGCAAGAGAACAGGTGAGGCTGGATGTGCCGACAAAAGTCCAAACATCGCACTTCTGATTGAGAATATCCAAGATTCCGACGGAAATTTTGACGGCATCCGGCTGAGCGGTGAAATCCCGATACTCGTCGAGGGCGCGGAATATCAATATTTTTTTGAAGACACAAGCCTGAACCGCGTGGTTAGCAAAGACGCGCGGATTCTGGAAACGCTCATGAGAACCAATGATTACGGCAGTGTCAGCTTTAAGATCGGAAGGAGAAATCTGTCGGAATTCTATTACAAGGTATTGCCGGCCCTCGAGGAAATTGCAAAGGTGCAGATTCAGGACGCGCGGACTATAGCGCAATATCTGTATCCGGAACCGGAATTCAGCTTTTTTCTTGACGCGAACGAGAATGTTTTTACCTGTACTGTGAAGGTGCAGTATAAGGATCAGGTCTTTGAGCTGACAAAAGGGAAAATGACCGATGGCGCGCAAGCGAAAGACGAGGTACTTGCAGAGTATCGCGACCTTCGCGCGGAAAACGAGATGCTCGCACATGCGAGGGGGTTTTTCCCCTATCAAAATGATGAGGGCGCCCTTTGCTGTGACGAGGAAGAACAGCAGTACCGCGTGTTGGAAAGCGGCGTGGATTTTTTGCTTAAACTGGGAGAGGTGCACGCGACTGACAGATTTCAGCGCGTGACGATCCGAAGAAAGCCGCAGATTACGGTCGGCGTGCGGATGGAAAGCGACTTGCTGAAGCTGAAGCTTTCCTCGACGGATCTGACGGACGAAGAATTGATCGACCTCTTAAACAGCTATCGAAGCGCCAAGCGTTATCATCGACTGAGAAACGGCGATTTTATTCAGATGGAAGCAGACACCATGGAGGAGCTCGCTTCCTTCATGAGCTTATCTAAGGCGAAGCCAGGTGATTTTGTGAAAGGCGATATGAAAGTACCTGCCTATCGCGCACTGTATCTCGACAAGGTTTTAGAAAAAAATGAACTGTTTTACGCGAAACGGGATCATGCGTTCAAGCATTTGGTCAAGGAGTTTAAGACGGTAGCGGACTCGGAGTATGAGGTTCCGGAGTCGCTGCAGCATGTCATGCGCGGCTATCAGGAATTCGGATATAAATGGCTCAGAACGGTGGAATCCTACCGGTTTGGCGGGATTCTGGCAGACGATATGGGTCTCGGCAAAACGCTCCAGGTGATTTCCGTATTGCTGGCAGCGAAGCAGGAAGGCAGGCTGGAAGAAGCACTGGTAGTAACCCCTGCGTCGCTGGTATACAACTGGAAGGAGGAATTCGCGAAATTCGCACCGGAGCTTTCGATTGCGTTGATCGCGGGAAACAAAGAGGAACGGGAGGAACAGATCAAAAATGCGGCAGGCGCGGATATCCTCATCACTTCTTACGACCTGCTGAAGAGAGACATTCTTTTCTATGCTGACAAGACTTTTTCGTATCAAATCATCGATGAGGCACAATATATCAAGACGCACACGACAGCCGCGGCGAAATCAGTCAAGGCTGTAAACAGTCGTGTTCGTTTCGCGTTGACCGGAACGCCAATCGAGAACCGCTTGAGCGAGCTTTGGAGTATCTTTGATTTTTTGATGCCGGGATTTCTGTACGGATATGAGAAATTTCGAAAGGAATTGGAGATGCCGATCGTCAGGCACAAGGATGAAACCGCGATGAACAAATTGAAACGCCTCGTGGAGCCATTTATATTAAGACGATTAAAGCAGGAGGTTCTCAGCGACTTACCGGACAAGAATGAGGAGATCTGTTATGTCCATTTCGACAAGAAACAGCAGAACCTCTACGACGGACAGGTTCTACATATGAAACAAATGATCGAGAAGCAGAGTGACGAGATGTTCCAAAAGAACAAAATGGCTGTTTTGGCGGAGATTACAAAAATTCGCCAGATCTGCTGTGACCCTTCTCTCTGCTTCGAAAATTACGACGGTGAATCCGCGAAGCGGGAAACCTGCATGGAGCTTTTGAAGAGCGCGATGGACGGAGGCCATAAAATCCTTGTATTTTCGCAGTTCCGCTCTTTACTTGAACTTTTAGAAAAAGATTTACAAAACGAAGGGATCGCATATTTTAAAATTACCGGTGAGACCAAAAAAGAGGATAGGGTAACATTTGTAAATCGCTTCAACCAGGATGAAACGCCGATCTTCCTGATTTCACTGAAAGCGGGCGGAACAGGGCTGAACCTGACGGGCGCGGATATTGTGATCCATTTTGACCCATGGTGGAATCTTGCCGCGCAGAATCAGGCAACAGATCGCGCGCACCGCATCGGCCAAACAAAGGCGGTCTCCGTATACAAGCTCATCGTGAAGGACACCATCGAGGAAAAAATTCTCAAAATGCAGGAAGAAAAAAGCGCGCTCGCAGATGAAATCCTCAGCGGACATGCCGGCGGCCTGATGCGTATGAGCAGGGCTGAGTTGCTTGAGCTGCTGTAATTGCGAGAAGAGAGTAACTTTCTCAAAAAAACTGAAATTTTCTCCAAAAACCTATTGACAAATGACAAAGGGGTGTGTATTATAATATGTGGTTAGCGAGAGCTAACTAAAATTTGACGTTATGGTTAGCTAATGCTAATCCAAAATGAGAATCGAGGGAACTACAATGATGCCGTTAAATCTTGCGGATGCAGGCAGTGAGAACATCATCAAAAAGATCGGTGGAAGTCCCGAAGTCAAGAAGCATCTTGAAAATCTGGGATTTGTGGTCGGTGGCACCGTAACAGTCATCGCGACGGTAACCGGCAATTTGATCGTCAATGTCAAAGAGGCAAGGGTTGCCATTAATGAAGAGATGGCAAGGAAGATCATGGTTTAAAAATGACCGCAAGAAGCCATCCGGTACAAAAAGTAATTTCATACAAGGAGGAAATAGACAATGAAAACGCTCAGAGATGCGAAGATCGGTGAAACCGTCAAGGTTGTGAAGCTTCATGGTGAAGGCGCGGTCAAACGCCGTATCATGGACATGGGGCTGACCAAAGGCGTCGAAGTGTACGTCCGTAAAGTCGCGCCGCTTGGTGATCCGGTCGAAGTCACGGTGCGCGGCTACGAACTGTCGCTTAGAAAAGAAGACGCCGGTATGATCGAAGTCGAAGTTGAATAGGACCAAAACGGAGGGGAAGCGATTCCCCTGATTTTCAGCTTTTCGGTTAGCATGCGCTAATTAAATGACGAGCAGCTGCTGACCGACAGAAAGAGAGGAATTTAGAAATGAGTATCAGAATTGCCCTCGCGGGCAACCCGAACTGTGGTAAGACCACATTGTTCAACGCGCTCACCGGTTCCAACCAGTTTGTCGGAAACTGGCCGGGCGTAACCGTAGAAAAAAAAGAAGGAAAATTAAAGAAGCACGAGGATGTCATCATCACCGACCTCCCGGGAATTTATTCGCTTTCTCCCTACACGCTGGAGGAAGTGGTGGCGCGAAACTACCTGATCGGTGAGAGACCGGACGCGATCCTCAACATCATCGACGGTACGAATCTGGAGCGAAATCTGTATCTGACGACCCAGTTGACGGAACTCGGTATTCCGGTGGTTGTTGCCATCAATATGATGGATATCGTAAAGAAAAACGGAGACAAGATCAATACCGAAGAGCTTTCCAGACAGCTTGGATGCAAGATTGTTGAAATCTCCGCGCTGAAGAACACAGGCGTGATGGAAGCAGCGGAAGCGGCGATTGACGCGGCAAAGAATGGCAAGACGGTTCCGATGCATACCTTCGCGGGCGTTGTTGAACACGCGTTGGCGCACATCGAAGAGGCTGCGGTACATAACATGCCGGAGGAACAGCAGAGATGGTACGCGATCAAGATCTTTGAGAGAGACGACAAGGTGCTTGATAAGTTGGCGATCGATCCGCAGGTTTTGGCGCATATCGAAGAGGACATCAAAGCAGCCGAAAAGGAAATGGACGATGACGCGGAATCTATCATCACCAACGAGCGTTACATCTACATTGCCTCCATCATCAAGGCCTGTTATAAGAAACAGAACAGAGGACAGCTCTCGACATCTGACAAGATCGATAAAGTGGTTACAAACCGCTGGCTGGGTCTGCCGATTTTCGCGCTGATCATGTTCCTGGTTTACTACATTTCCATGGTAACCGTCGGTGCAGCGGCAACAGACTGGGCAAACGACGGACTGTTCGGAGACGGCTATCATCTCTTCGGGAGGGGTACTGCGCAGTATGAAAAAGCAGCGGAGAAGTACGGTGACTCTGATCTGATCATCGGCGCTTTTGCGGACGCGTACGGCAGTGAAGCGATTACAGACGCACTGGACATCGAAAACGAGAACTACTCTGAAGCCGGAGCGAAAGCCGCGCTGGAAGAATTGGATTCTTTGGTTCCGGCAGACGCCAGCGTTTCCTACGAAGTAGAAGATGAAGAAACGTTGGCCACCGAAACCGTTGATGGTGTGACAAAGGCTGACTACGAGGCGGCAGCCGCGCAATATCTGAATACGGATTACAAGGAAGCCTACGGCGCGCCGGATACTTCCACCTACGGCACTTGGGTACCCGGCATTCCGGTTCTGATCGGCAACGCGCTCGAGGCCGCAGGCACTGCGGAATGGCTGTCCGGATTGCTGCTTGACGGTATCGTAGCCGGTGTTGGCGCGGTCCTTGGTTTCGTTCCGCAGATGCTGGTACTGTTCCTGCTGCTTGCTTTCCTGGAAGCCTGCGGTTATATTGCTC
>ERZ780198.1246-NODE-1246-length-24481-cov-37.320437_pt1 | contig 24481 bp, 16 predicted proteins | sample MGYA00510979_ERZ780198 | MGnify/ENA primary metagenome ERZ780198 (study PRJEB29588, sample SAMEA2158039) | human gut metagenome | biome: human gut; feature: human-associated habitat; material: faeces | place: Denmark | collected 2008/2010 ...
TGGGTATTTCATCAACTCCTCTGCCATTTACTTGTCTTATCCCTCTGTTTCCACATTCTCTTGGTTGCACGTAAAATTCAGATCCCGACAAGAAAGCTGATAAAGGCTTAAAATAGAGGGAAAATAAAAATAAAAAAATTCCTTTGTCATTCTCTTTGAGAACAGCCACTTGAGCCTTGGCAGGAGTTCATTGCCAGAGGCATAGCGAGGATCGCAAGGCAAAATATTAATAAACACTCCCTTGCGGTTACGGCCGAATGATGCGCTGATGCGGTAGTGACCACGCTGTAACCGGCTCCGGCACTTATCATGCCGACAGCCAGTCCGGTTTCAAGTAGTTGTTGGAGACGTAGTCATCCCTGTCCGTGTGCCAGACATCGCTTGACTCAAAGCACCAGTGCCAGGACTTTTGTCCTGGCACTGGAGATTGAGATTAGTCCCAGCGCTAGCGCTGGGAGTGTGGATATTCTTGACTTTGGCATCATTTGTCAACCATGACCATCACCGGCGGGGCGAGAGGGATGAAATTGGCCTTGTCAACGGCAGCGCATTGAGCGGCGGCTCTGGTGACGGCCTTGGCGCTTCTTGCCGGAGCGTCGAACGCCACGAATGTCTCGTAGTCGTAAGTCCATGCGTCACCCTCGGAGAACTTCATGATTTTCTTGTAGATAGCCTCTCTGGACGGGGCGTTGAAACCTCCCGTGTTGTAGCGCATGATGCTGTTATGAGTCGGTCTATAGACTCCGTAAGGGTAGGTATAGCCACCTTCATGGACGCCAACCTTACCTGAATATCTTGAGTCGGAGATGAATTTTGACCAGAGGATGGTGTTCGGATCGGATGTCAGGTCCACATTCTCGTGAAATCCATAGGCGAAACCTTTCCATTTCTTCAGTTCTGAGACCTCGTCATCAGGAATTCTGCCCATGGAGTCATAGAAGTATTCATCCGCCAGTTTTCCGAATCCGTGGCCGCAGCCTTCGTGTCTGAGTGTCTGGGCGTACTCGTTTTCGTTGCGGCAGAGAGGAACGTAGCAGACAGCCTGATTGTTACTGAACATATGACAGGTTCCGGCGTATTTTGCTTTGTTGATGATCACGAATATGATTGTTTTTGTCAGATCCACGGACGGGATCGATGCCTTGACGAAACTGTTGACAAGATTGTTGTCTCCTCCTACGTACGTTCCCTGTCCAAACTGTGCCGAGAACTTGGTGTCGCCGCCTTCCTGAGTGATGATTCCGTTCTTCGAGACTGAACCGATCCTGTAGATGTTGAACCTGTTCATCGTGCTCCTGAACGGCTCCTCGGTGAAGAAAGCCTCCTTGCCAAGCTCGACGTACTTGTTGAAAAGATCCTGATCCTTGTCCGCGAACGCGTCTCCGACAAACACCACGTCGATTCCCTTGCCGACAGTCGCCGAATGAATCCTGGTCACCTGTCCGTCCTGACTGTAGTCAGATGATGTGTAGGTTTGGATTCTCTGCTTGACCGTCACCGTCAGAAATGAGTTGTTGACATTCTTGAATATGATTTCGCCGCTTCTTGAGGAAGAAGTCGTGTTCGCGCTGACCGTGAATGTGTACACGCCTGAGTTATCGGACTTTTTGCTGATCCATTCTGGCTGCGAGTCAATCGAATAGCTTATGTTCGCCGTCACTGTCATCGTGATGTCCTGCTCGTAGCCGTCAATGTCGAACAGAGTCGGGGTGACTGTGAACACCTCGTCCTCACCGGGTTCGGTGCCTTTCACCACAATTTTTGTGGTTGATGGAATCTCTTTTTCAAAGAGTGCATCAATCTGCCCATCAAAGACGTACAGTGTCTCAAGTGGATTGCCTGAACAATAGAAATCAGACAGACTTGTCAACTCGGAAATGTCCATCTCTTTGATAAGGTTATTATTTGCGTTCAATATTTCGATTTCCGGACAACAATTCACCGTAAGGGATGAGAGACTGTTGTCGTTGACGGTCAATTGCCTCAGTTTTGTGTTGTTGCTTAGATCGAGTTCGGAAATCTTGTTTTTCTCACAGAATAAATGAGTCAGCTCAGAATTGTTTCTGAGATCAATCTGAGGTATGCTGTTGCCTATAATAACCAATTTAGCAAGCTTTTGGTTCTTGCGGACATTGATCGAAGACAAGTTGTTATTTGAACAGTAAATGTTTGTGAGTTTCTGGTTATTGCTTGGATCTAGTTCTGTCAGCAGGTTGTCGTCACAATTGAACGTGGCCAGCGACTCGTTCTTGCTTATGTCAATTGACTTGATCTGGTTGTTGGACAGATCGATAACCTCCAGTTTTGTGTTGTAGCTTACATCAATCGATGAAAGATGATTGTTATAGGCAGTTAGACGCGTCAATTCTGTGTTCTTGCTGACATCAAGGTTGTTAAGATCATTGCCGGCGCAACGTAGTCTCTCAAGCAGGACGTTGCTTGTCAAGTCCAGCGATGAAAACTGGTTGAAACCGCAGTATAATTTTGTCAATTTCGTGTTTTTCGACACATCCAGAGTTTTTAGTTTTCCTCTGCCTTCCTCTGGTTCATAGCCACTCATCACAAAAGGTCCCTCGCAGTTGAGTTCCGTAAGGTTCGCCATGTGCTCAATGCCGGCCAGAGACTCGATGTTGTCGGTATCGACATCTATCATCGTGATTGCCAGCGCTTCCTCATAACTGATCTCGCCATCGCCATCCGTGTCGAAGTTGGCGACCAGATAAGCCTTGAAGTTAGCGTCCTCGAAGATGATGTTCTCCTTACTGTCAATCTTGCATTCGAAGGCCTCGATAGGGTAGAGTACCGAACGGTCAAGGGTTATGTCAGATTTGAGAGTCTTGACAACGTCTCCTTTGTCTGTGGCGATTGTGAGCGTGAAGCCGCCGGGATATATCTGCGCCGGAACCACAAAATGGAAATCGGTCGGCTGAGCGGACAGTTTCACGTCCGGACAATCAAGTTTTACGGATGGCTTGGAGTTGTCGTCCATCTCCAGTTGTGTCGAATTGACATTGATGACAGCCTTGCCAGAGGCTTTGACACCGGCATTGTTCGGGGTGAAAGTGATTGACTTGACTGTCGCGTCTCCAAACATAGGAACCTTCAGAACCGAGCACAGGTTTCTGAACGAAAATGTCTCGTCGCCGTAGATTCCGAGCATGGGATAGGCGCCGAGCGGGATGTTTCCGCTGACATATTCCTGAACTTCAGGCAGTCCGACTTCGATAGTCGCCCCAGTCCTGCTGAACCCGATTGACAAAGGATAGACGGCCACAAGATCTTCCGAGTTTCCATACCCCTCGAATACGCCTTTGTTGGTGTTCTCTCCGGATTTGAGGATGTAGCGACATGCTAAATCTCCGGAAAAGACCATTATCTGATCTCCGGGTGACCAGACCGTCTTGTAGACTCCGTTCGCATCCGGACCGTTCAATGATGTTCTTGTGTCTGGCTGCACTATCACCGCGTTGATGGTGCGTGCCTCGGAGCCGCGCTCTTCTGTCTCATTGCAGGCTACAGAAACCGCCATCGATGACAGAACCAGGATATTCGTGAATATATTCAATAACTTCATTTTTCGGCTATGTTTAATTGGTTATTCCAAAGTGATCTTTCCGCCGGTGGTCGTGTCGTCGTTGCCGCCGTCGGCCTTGCTTCCGAATTGTTTGATCGTGACTGTTCCGTAGATTCCATCACCGTTGAATATGATTTCTCCCTGACGCTTGTAGCCTGGGTTGTGCTGAACAGCGAAAGAGATGTTGTCAGTGTCGCCGCTGACAGTCTTGTTTGTCTGATTGACCCAATCAGGCATTGATTTGACGGAATATGCTGAGTTGTGTTTTATCTTGATCGTAATCTCCTCTCCTTTCGCATCAATGCTGAATTCCTTGATGTCTATGCTGAAAACGACATCGGCCGGGTTCTGTGTAACTTTGATCGTGGCTGTTGCTTTGCCGTCGGTTGTCTTGAGTGTGATGGTGGCGGTGCGCTGTGTTGTTGCTGTGTTTTCTTCTGCGGAGGCTGTCACATGTGCGTTCCCGCTGCCACTTGTCGTGCCAATCTTCACCCAGTCCGCACTTGAGGCTACGCTCCAATCGGTGTTTGAACTTACGGAGAAAGACTTGCTTTCCGGCTTGGCTGTGAATGTCAGTTCGGCAGGGGAGACGGAAAGTGAAGCTTTTGCTCCAGCCTGCTTGACGGTGACTTGGATGCACTCGTTGTTGTCGTTGCAGAATACGATGACACCCTCGCGGGCTTCGGTGGAGGTGTTTGCCTCGGCAGTGAACGTGTAGGTGTCGGTGTTCCCGCTGGGCACCTTGCCCGTCTGTTTCACCCATTCCGGCTGCGAGTTGATCTTGTAGCCGATGTTGCGTGTGACCTTGACGGTGAAGTCTCCTCCGGCTGCGGCAACACTGTGCTCGTTCTTGTCAACGGAGAAGATGACGTTGGCGGCGCTCTGAGTTACCTTGACGGTTGCGCTGGCTTTCCCGTCGGCGGTCTTGATGGTGATCGTGGCGGAGCGCTGCGTGATGGCAGTGTTCTCCTCGGCGGTGACAGCAATCTGAGCGTTGCCGCTACCGTTGGTTTTATTCAGCTTCGCCCAAGATGCGCCTGAAGCCGCGGTCCAAGCCGTGTTGGAGGTGACGTCCAGGGACTTGGATTCGGTATTCGCCGTGAACGTCAGCTCGGCAGGCGAGACGGAAAGCGTTGCATTGGCCCCGGCCTGCTTGACGGTGACCGGTACGCACTCGTTGTTGTCGTTGCAGAATACGATGACACCCTCGCGGGCTTCGGTGGAGGTGTTTGCCTCGGCAGTGAACGTGTAGGTGTCGGTGTTCCCGCTGGGCACCTTGCCCGTCTGTTTCACCCATTCCGGCTGCGAGTTGATCTTGTAGCCGATGTTGCGTGTGACCTTGACGGTGAAGTCTCCTCCGGCTGCGGCAACACTGTGCTCGTTCTTGTCAACGGAGAATACTACATCGGCGCCGGATTGCCGCACAGAGACGGTCTTCTTGACGCTGCCGTCCGAGGTGGAGACAGTGATGGAGCCTGTTCTTGATGTCAACGAGGTGTTCTCTGTGACACCGGCTGCGATTGTGGCCAGCCCTTTTCCTTTGTCTGAATCCAGGGTGATCCACTCCGCGTCCTTGGTGATCACCCAGTCTGTGTTGGAAGTTACATTCAGCATTTCCTCTCCTTTGTTAGCGGAGAATTCCAAGGATTCTGGACTGACGGTCAACGATGCTTTTAGAGCCTCCTGACGGACAGTGACAGAAACTTTTTGCATTGATTCCTTGTCAGAGATTGTAATGGTCGCGCTTCTTGGCTGCCCGGTCCTGTTCTCCTCGACTTCAACTTTTACCGAGTTCTTTCCCGCCTCTCCGGACGATGGGGAAATTGTGAGCCAATCCGCAGAAACTGTCGCCGACCAAGCCACGTTGGTGCTGAAACTCAGTGTGATTGACTGCTCCGCGCTTTCGACAGAAATGCCGGAGGTGACAATGTCCTCGGTAAACTTGATTTCAGGCGTGATCTCCGGTTCGTTCTCTGTTCCGGTCCCGCCACAGCCAGCTATAAGGGTGGAGATGGCGACAGCCTGGAGGAAAGTGAGTAATTTTCTCATCATGGTCTTGAATGCTAATTTATTGATTGCTATTGATCATCAGGCTAAACGGAATGACCGTGATTATTTCGAGTTCATTGGTGGATTGCTCATAACACGCATTTTTACAAAAATAGTTATATTTTTCAATTTTCCAATTTTTCAACTGATTTTGAATCATCGCGTGAATATTCAAAGATAGTTTGTATCTTTATCACCGAAAAAAACAACACATTATTTATATTTAATATGAATTTCAAAGCTATTTTGGTATCATTTGTGGTTATTACCGCAACTCTTCTTCCATCCGCGGCCAAGGATGCGACCTATAAAGTCACATCCCCGGACGGACACCTCACAGCCACGGTCTCCATCGGAAAGACAGTTTCTTACTCGGTGGCGAGGGACGCCGTCAGCCTCATCGAACCGTCAGAGATTTCCATGACCCTGTCCGGCGGCATCGTGTTCGGAGAGAATGACAAGGTCCGCAAAGTGAGGAAGGCAAGTGTGGACCAGACTCTTCCTGCCATTGCCTACAAGAAGGCTGTGGTCCGCGACAATTACAATGAGATCTCCATCATATTCAAAGAGTTCACGCTGACGTTCCGCGCCTATGACGAAGGTGTGGCCTACCGTTTCACAAGTTCCTTGAAGGATGAGTCGAAGGTTTTGGCGGAGAAGGCGCAGTTCAATTTCGCCAAGGATTGGGATGCGTACGTCCCTTATGTGAAACAGCACACCGAAACCCTTGAGAACCAGTATTGGAACTCCTTTGAGAACACTTATTCCATCCATGCCCTGTCGCAGTGGAACAAGGAGAGGCTTGCGTTTCTTCCGATCGCGGTGTCTGCGGAAGGTGGAATGAAGGTTCTGATCACTGAGTCCGATCTGGTTGACTATCCTGGAATGTACCTTTACAACGAAGGTGACGCGACAACTCTTTCAGGACGTTTCGCTCCGTACCCAAAGACTGTCGAGCAGGGCGGACATAATATGCTTCAGGGCATTGTCAAGGAGCGTGAGGAATATCTTGCCGCCTGCACAGCTGCTGAATCCTTCCCTTGGAGGATTATAATGGTGTCAACGAGTGATGCCGATCTGGCTGTTAATGATATGGTCTGGAAGCTTGGCAAGCCGGCCGATCCATCGCAGGATTTCAGCTGGGTGAAGCCTGGAAAAGTCGCTTGGGACTGGTGGAACGCTTGGAACCTCTACGGGGTGGACTTCCGCGCCGGCATCAACAACGACACCTACAAGTACTACATCGACTTCGCCCAAAAGCATGGCATCGAATATGTCATCCTCGATGAAGGCTGGGCTGTCAACAAGAAAGCCGATCTGATGCAGATCATCCCTGAGATCGATCTCCCGATGCTTTGTGAATATGCCAAAGCGCACAACGTAGGCCTCATCCTTTGGGCCGGCTACTATGCTTTCGACAGGGATATGGAGAACGTCTGCAAGCATTACTCCGAGATGGGAATCAAGGGCTTCAAGGTAGATTTTATGGATCGTGACGACCAATATATGGTTGATTTCTTCAGGCGTACCGCCGAGACCGCGGCTAAATACGGACTTCTGATTGATTTCCACGGTGCGTTCAAGCCTGTCGGACTCAACCGTACGTACCCTAACGTCATCAATTATGAAGGAGTTTTCGGTCTGGAACAGATGAAGTGGAGCAAGCCTACGGTCGATCAGGTGACCTACGATGTCACGGTTCCTTTCATCAGAATGGCCGCCGGCCCGATGGACTACACTCAGGGTGCGATGCGCAACGCCATTCAGAAGAACTATCATCCTGTGAATTCCGAGGCGATGAGCCAGGGTACCCGCTGTCATCAGCTCGCTGAATATGTCGTCTTCGACTCTCCTTTGAATATGCTGTGTGACTCTCCGTCCAACTATATGGCCGAGCCGGAGTGCACGAAGTACATCGCGGACTGCCCGACAGTCTGGGATGAGAGCGTGGCCGTGAACGGAGTCCTCGGACGTTTCATCACCCTTGCCCGCCGCAGCGGCGATGTCTGGTACGTCGGTTCTCTCAACGATTGGAAAGCCCGTGACCTCACATTGGATCTCGGTTTCCTCGGAGAAGGCGACTGGACAATGGAGATATTCCGTGACGGCATCAACGCCGACCGCGCCGCCCGTGACTACAAGCGTGAACTCGTTACGGTTCCCGCTGACCGAAAAGTCAAGATCCACATGGCTCCAGGCGGCGGTTGGACAGCCCGTATAACCAAAAAGTAATGCACCACCGCCTGCCGTCTGACAGACGGCCGCCTAAGGTCGACTTAATGTAAATGAGTCGGCCTTTTTTGTGTATTAGGCTCTGTATCGACTATTGCTCTTTTAGAAGACTTCGCCGCTTCATTCCTGCCTTTCACTGTCATCTTCGTTATCGTTGTACAGTAACTCGATGCCGTCTGCTTCTCTAATTACATTCTTTTGAGTTCGGATTAATAGACCATTCGCCTTTTATGTCTTCTTTATGATTTAAGGTTGTCTAACCCTTTGAAATGTTCTTTGATACCCTAAAAAGCAAAAAAATATGGTATATTTGTAACACTTATATTGTTTTAGACCCTATGGCTAAATTGGTAAATGGCTATAAATCAAAGGAAGAAGTTCATTATTTCTCAGATGTGATTAAAGAGAATGAACTTCCTCTTTTCCATTCTGTCGGAGATATAGAACCTGGACAACTAAAAATGTTGTCATTGTTTTCTGGTTGCGGTGGAATGGATCTTGGTTTTGAAGGGGATTTTATTTGCAATATCAAGTCTGTGCCTTCTGACTTGGGATGGATTGAGAGAAAAGTAAATAAGAATTGGGTCCTATTGAAGAAAAATCGTTTCGCTACAATATTTGCAAATGACATTTTAGAGGAAGCGTATCTTACATGGACTAACTATATGGAGCGCTATGGAAAAGACCCTTCGATCTATCATCTTGATAGTATTGTGGATCTCGTAAAACTTCATCTGAGCGGCGAGAAAGTATTCCCTGAAGGCGTAGACATAGTAACGGGAGGTTTCCCTTGTCAGGATTTCAGTATTGCCGGGAAACGCCTGGGGTTTAATTCTATAACGTCACATGATGGTAGTAGGTTGCCTGATGAGGTCGCTTCAGAAGAGAATAGAGGAAAACTCTATTTTTGGATGAAACAGGTCATAGAGATAGCGAAGCCGAAGATATTTGTGGCGGAGAATGTCAAGGGATTGACTAATTTGGGAAATGTTAAGGATATTATTCAGAAAGATTTCTCGAAAGCTGACGGAGATGGCTATATTGTCTTACATCCGAGAGTGCTTCATGCTGGGGACTATGGCGTACCGGAGACCAGAGAGCGTGTTATTTTTATAGGGATCAGGCGTTCCGCTTTAAATGAAAAAGCCAGGAATATTCTCGAGGGCGATATTATCCCGGAAGAATATAACCCTTATCCTAAACCGACTCACAAATACACTTCTGGCTCAAAAGGATTATTGGCTCCTGTTTCTTGCAGGGACGTTTTTGAAGGAATCCTTGAACCAGAAGAGAGTAGCGATCTGTCGCAGCGGTTTTATTCGAAAGCCAAGTTTATGGGAAAACATTGCCAGGGGCAGACAGAAGTCCATTTGGATGGTCTTGGACCGACAATCCGCTCGGAACATCACGGGAATATTGAATTCCGCCGTTTGTCTGCTGAGCATGGTGGAAAAAACATCCGTGAGTTGGAGTATGGATTGCAGGAGCGACGTTTGACACCTCGTGAATGTGCCATGATACAGACTTTCCCTCCGGACTATCCATTTGTGAGATATAAAAGTCATTCTAAGCTTTTTCAGGTGAGTCAATCAGGTGCATATAAGGTAATAGGCAATGCCGTACCACCTGTTCTGGCATATAACATCGCCAAGCGCTTGCAGGATTTATGGCCTCTATATTTTGAATAGATATGATGGAAGATAAGAACATTATAGCGATCCGAAAAGAAGATGTTTCTGCCGCAGATTCCGCGTTTGCATTTCTGATGCAGAAAACGGAAGATTGCCTGAATGAGAAAGCGAGGGAGAATGTTCAGGAATATAAGAGTCTTACGGCTTCGGAGTTGGAGAAGGTGTCGATGTCAGTCATTCAGCAAAGTTGCGAAGGCACCCCTTTCCGTCATGACGAAATTAAGTTAATTTCTGGCCAGAAATTTCCCGACATAATCGCAGAACAGTACTATGGCGTAGAAGTCAAGTCGACCAATAAGAATCACTGGACATCAACCGGAAGTAGTATAGTAGAAACAACAAGAGTCGCTGATGTCGAAAGTATCTATATGCTTTTCGGCAAATTAGGCGGTACTCCTGCAGAGTTTAGGTGCCGCCCATACCAGGATGTCCTTAGTGAGATAGCGGTTACTCATTCACCTCGATATTTAATCGACATGGGATTAAATGCTGGAGAGACAATATTTGACAAGATGGCTATCATGTATGATGACTTGAGGTCTTCTTCAGATTCAATTGCCAAGATTAAGCGTTACTATAAAGCCAAAGCGGAAGCAAATGGCAATCAAATGCCTTGGTGGATCTCTGGTGATGACGAAGAGCGGTCTGTCGGAATGAACATTCGAGTATGGAAAGGTCTTTCTGCAGATGAAAAATCGGATATGGTGGCGAAGATGCTCGTCTTGTTTCCAGAGGTGATTTCCGGAAATTACGATAGAGCCGCCATGTGGCTTGCCGGAGTTCAAGGAGTTGTTTGTACGAATATTAGAGATCCGTTTTCCGCCGGAGGGAAAGTTCGACGTATTGATGGCAAGGAATTGCTAAGCCCTTTGCCGAAAATCATAAAGACACTGTCAGACAAGTATCCATTAATCATTCCATTACTTAAGGAAGATTCTTCCATTAGCGATTTTATTCAAGAATATAACCCTTCATTACTTGAAGGGACTATCAGTGACAAATGGTTTGAGATGGTCTGCAATCAATTGATGAACAAGGGAATAATTATTGATATCCGAAATATTTTAGAGGACGGATTAGATGTCGAGTAAGATCGATGGTCAGCCATGCCGGACACGATGACTAAGGAGCAGCGGCATTACTGCATGTCGCGGATCAGGGGAATGGACACACGGCCGGAGATGGTCGTGCGGAGGTGGCTGCACTCGGAAGGGTTCAGATATTCGTTGCATTCCAGAAGGCTGCCGGGATGTCCGGACATCGTGCTGAGGAGGTACCATACTGTGATATTCATAAACGGGTGTTTCTGGCACGGGCATCCAGGATGCGACAAGTTCAGGATGCCTCGGTCGAATGTGGAGTTCTGGCAGGAGAAGATCCGGCGGAACAAGGAGAGGGACGCGCAGGAAGTGGCGGCTCTTGAGGCGCTGGGATGGAATGTGATTGTGGTTTGGGAGTGTGAGCTGTCCAGGTGGGCCAGAGATTTGACACTGCGAAATTTGGTGGATGCGGTGAGACGGAATATCGAGCCGGAGTCAATTCATCCTATTCCATTGTCTGTGCGGAAACTATCCTTGAAGGAATAGGTTGCAAACGGGAATATTATTGCGTATATTCACGGAAATATTCAATGAATATGAAGTCTTTAAAGATGCCGCGTCAGTTGACGCTCTGTATTTTCATCTTTTCATCGGTCGGGAATCTCGCCGGCAAATTCGTTGGCGGACATATTCTTGCGATGTGCACCAAGCCTTTGATCGTGCCGTCGCTGGCGTTGTTTTGTTGGCTGCTTTTGAAGGAAAATGATGTCCGTGGGTGCAAGGTCGCCACTTTAATGCTGGCTATGGCGTTCGGGGCGTTGGGGGATGTCTTGCTTATGTTCAGCGATCAGGGCTTTTTTCTTGCGGGGCTGTTCGCGTTTCTCATAGGACACCTGTTCTATTTATGCACAATTCCATATCCTGACAAGAATGGACATAAAAGAATATTCAGCTTTGTCATTCTTGCGCTGTTGATCACCATTATGAGCATAGCCTCTCAATTATTTGCTGTGAAGGGCTTTATGGGAATGTGCGTCACGGCTTATGCCTGCGTTTTCGCTTTTGTCATCCACGCCGGAATAATGGCCGCGATTGAAACTAAAAGCCGTCTTTACGTTGTGACCGTCATCGGTTATGTCCTTTTTGTCATATCTGACACGATTCTGGCGACAGGTGTCTTTACTGATCTAAAAGTTCCGATGCGTGGTTTCTGGGTGATGCTGACGTATATTCTCGCCCAGTTCCTCATCGCCGTTTCGCTGACCAAGGAGGAAATCCGGAAACATCTTATGATAAATCCGTCCACAAATTGATAATTATTCCGAAATTTATTAATTTTGCATCGCAAAACACGGAGGATTGTCCGAGTGGTTTATGGTGCTTGTCTCGAAAACAAGTCGGCTGAAAGGCCCCACAGGTTCGAATCCTGTATCCTCCGCTTTCACTGATTAATAATAAGTTATGTCTATCAAGAAATTGTCCGATGCCGCCTCGATGATGGTTGTCGCGGCTATGGTTGGTTGCTCACCGAACGACACGACTGTTAATATCGCCTTGAACAAGGCTGCATACGCTTCGTCTTCTTATGATTATAACCTTACGGCACAGCTGGTCACAGATGGGGGTGTGGCGGCTTCAGAGCCGGCTTGGCTGAAAGTCTGCACGGCTGAGGGGGAACTGCCACGGCGCGAGAAGGAATGGACGCTGGACGCGGGACCATATTCAAGCAACAGGTTGGAAGGTGCGTCTGATTTCATTGAATATGAATGGAGTGCCCAGAAGTTTTCAGCTGCCTGCGTGCGTGTCCGGGGATATGTGGTTTATGAGGAACCTGCGAAAGGGTGGTCGATTTCTTGTCTTGCTGGGGACTCGAAGGTCGGAATGAGACAGGTCGGATTCATCGGAAATTCCGGACTGCCGGGAAACAAGCGTTATCCGGAGGTCATCACTGACCCGAACAAGCAGACTGAGACGATCACATGCCCTGTCCGTGAGTTGGATTTGGAAATACCTTTGAATGACGCTGTTGATTTCAATCATTTCAAGATTGAGTTCAATATGGAAGGGGCTCTTTTTTGGGTGGTATATGCTGTGGATTTCTCAACGGAACCATCATTCGGGAAGAGTTCTGACACCGGGCCTTATGATTCAAAAGAGTCCCGTGGTTTCAATGTTCTACCATCCGAAGTCTACTCAAGCGCGTGGATGAGTGCTGACGACAAACCGCAGTGGGTCTATGTTGATCTTGGTTCTAAAAAGAGATTCAATGAATTACGCCTTCATTGGATCCATAAGGCTAAAAATGGTAGTGTTGAGATCTCGGACGACGCGGAGAACTGGAAAAAGGTCGCAGATCTTCCACAGACAGATTCGCTGACATATTCATTCAAAGCGGTAGGTAACGCCCGTTATGTCCGTCTTTCGATGGAAGGCGCTGATGAGAGCGGCCATTTCGCATTGGGCGAGATGGAAGTCTTTGGACCTCAGGCGAAAAAAGATACCAAACCTGAATGGCGACTTCAACGTGCTTCCGCTGTCGCCGGGAGCGGAGAGGCTGTCTCCACCAATGAATATGACGATTCGTCCTGGCTGCCTGCTGTCGTGCCGGGAACAGTTCTTTACAGCTATATAGCCGCCGGGGCAGTTCCGGATCCGGGAATCGCTGACAATAACCTTCAGATTTCGGAGTCGTATTTCAATTCTGATTTCTGGTACAGATGGACACCAAGTTCTGTCGCTGGGCTTGTCGAAGCGACAAAGCGTCAGGAAGGCGAGCGGCTTTTCCTATCCTTTGACGGAATCAATTGGAAAGCCGAAGTTTATCTAAACGGGAGTTATGTCGGAAACATTGCGGGAGCGTTCAAGCGCGCAAGTTTCGACATCACGGATCTGATTCAAAACGAGAACAATGTCATAGCCGTGCACATCATAAAGCCAGCCCACTTTGCCGCTGTCAAGGAAAAGAACGCAGAGAGTCCTGACTTCAATGGAGGTCAGCTTGGTGCTGATAACCCGACGTTCCACGCCACGGTAGGCTGGGATTGGATGCCGACAGTCAGAGGCCGTGATATGGGAATCTGGAACGATGTCCGGATAGAAAAAGTTGAGGCTGTAAGATTAAGCGATCCGCTTGTCCAAAGCAAAGTGACAGACGGCCTTGCCTCGATGACATTCTCTGTGAAAGTCGAGGACATCTCTTCCAAGGACATCAGCGGAATCTTGCGCGGTTCTGTCGGAAATATTGAATTCGCGAAGCCTGTCTCATTGAAGACAGGGGAGAGCGGCGCGGTCATATTCACACCGGAGGAATATTCACAACTGAAAGATCAGAAGATCGACCTTTGGTGGCCGAATGGCTATGGTGAGCCGACGCTTCACGAAGCCTCGTTCTCCTTCATACCTGACGGTGCGGCCGAGGCGATGACCTCAATCAAATGGCAGGCGGGCATCAGGGAATTCACATACAGCGATGTGATGAGCGACCTGAAAATGTTCATCAACGGCCGCCGCTTCTTCCCGAAAGGCGGCAACTGGGGCTTCAGTGAATATAATCTCCGCTACCGTGCTGAGGAATATGACACCGCGGCGCGTATGCACAGGGATATGAACCTGAATATGATCCGTAACTGGGTTGGCCAGACAGGCGATGAGGAGTTCTACGATGCCTGCGACAAGTATGGAATCGTGGTTTGGCAGGACTTCTGGCTTGCGAATCCGGCTGACGGTCCTGATCCGGATGACAATGAGATGTTCCTTGACAATGCCAGGGATTATGTCAGCCTTATCCGCAAGCATCCAAGCATCGGACTATACTGTGGACGTAACGAGGGCTATCCTCCGGCTGTTTTGAACGCTGGCCTGATTGAGACCGTCAACACCCTGCATTCCGACATCGTCTATATTCCAAGTTCGGCTGATGATGGAGTAAGCGGCCACGGCCCGTACCGTGCGGTCGAGCCTTCGTTCTACTTCGAGAACCCGACCTCCAAGTTTCACAGCGAGAGGGGAATGCCTGCGATTATGGAATATGAGAGCCTGTCCCGGATGCTTACTTCAGACCATCTTTGGCCAACGAACGATGTCTGGGGACAGCACGATTTCACCCGCACCGGCGCTCAGGGTGACACCGCATTTGTCGGAATGGTCAGAAGGCGTTTCGGTGAGCAGGCTATGGAATCCGCCGAGACTTTCGCGAAATATGCCCAGTGGGTCAACTATGACGGCTACCGTGCGATGTACGAGGCCAACAATGTTGGACACAAGGGACTTCTGATCTGGATGTCTCACAGCGCCTGGCCAAGCCTTGCCTGGCAGACCTACGACTATTGGTTCCGTCCTACAGCCGCCTGTGCCGCCGTGAAGAAAGCCTGTGAGCCTCTGCACATTCAGATGAATCCGGCCACATGTCAGATTGAGGTGGTTAACGCCAGCTGTGGTGATCAGAAAAACCTTACCGCCAGCGTTTCCGTAGTCAATCCGAACGGTGAGGAAGTATATTCAAAAACAGCTCAAGTAAGTCCCGCGGAAGACACGACGACTCAGGTTATTGATATCGCTGACGTACCGGACGGCCTCTGCATCGTGACCCTCAAACTGACCTCCGCTGACGGGAAAGTCCTTTCGCAGAACCAATATTTCCGTAATTTCCGCTCAGGCAAAGACACCGGCAACTATCAATCTCTTGTAGGAACCAAGTGGCTGGACAACACCCTGCTCAAGTTTGATTGACAACCGGGATTTTCGTTTTTTTCATACCGCACTGAGCGGAAAATGTTGCTTCACGCAACCGAACTATTTAGATTTGCATAGTCCGCCTGGTGGCCTGATGCGAAGTTGTCAATGTAACTTCAGTCTCCAACCTTGACGTCAGCCATAACAAAGTAGTGGTCGCTCGGCAGGATGCCATTGACCCCTTCTGTGATCATGCGGCAGTGAACCGGCTTGACCTTGCCGTGCAGGTAGATGAAATCGATGCGGGTGTTCTTCTTGGTGTACTTCTCGCCTTTGAACCCGTGAAAGGAGAAACGGTCCGGGAATCCCATCCATTCGTAGGCGTCTTTCCATCCTGCCACGTGCAGCGTCTGGGCCGCGCCGTCAGAGATGCTTGAATTGAAATCTCCACAGATGATCTGCGGAAAATCATCAGCATATTGCCCGGCTTCCTCGGCAAGCATCCTGGCCTGTTCCCGTCTTGCATTGTCTGACTTGTGGTCAAGGTGGGTGTCGATTATACGGAACTCCTCACCGGTTTTCTTGTCACGGAGTCTTAGGTAGTTACAATGCCTTGCACGAGTTGTTCCCCATGAGACAGTACCTCCGATGAGAGGTTCTTCAGACAGCCAGTAACAACCCGCGCCGAGCATCTCGTACTTGGATGTCGAGAAGAAGATCACGTTCTTTCCAATGAAATGGTAGCCCTCCGTAAACGGGTCCATTTCAGGACCGGCGAATCCGAACGAGGTGTAGCCTTTCAACTCTTTCTTCATGTACTCATTAGAGTCATAGATGACCTCCTGCAAGCAGATGATGTCGGGTTTCTGGGCCAATATGACGTCCCGGCAGACCTCACGTCTTTCTTCCCAGGTGCAGCCCGGCTTCTTGGCGTCTTCCGGCAGTCCGGTTATGCGGATGTTGCATGTCATTATCCTGTGCGTGCCTTTTTCCTGAGGGTCACGGCTGAGACCTTTCCCGGCGGCCATTGCCGGAGTGATGCTCACGGCAGCGAGCAACGCAATCAGGATTACGGTCTTGTTTTTCAATATATTCATAAGAGAACGAATGTTGGTTGAACGGTCATATTCATTAGTCCCTGAGGTAGGCTCCGGTTTCTTTGAGCTCCTTGCGCACTTCGGCCACATTGACCTTGGCGACAGGCACGCCTTCCGACAAGGCGATCCTTGCAGCCCTTCCGGCAGCCTCACCCATTGCCATGCACGTGGACATCACTCTGGCCGAGGCCATCGCCTCGTGAGTCATGGAGGCGCACCGTCCGGCTACGAGCAGGTTTCCGACCTTTTCCGGAACCAGCATGCGGTATGGCAGATCGTAGCAGTCTGGGCACCACATCATCGTGCAGTCATCTCCGTGGCTGTGATGAATGTCCACAGGATAACTTCCAACTCCTATCGCGTCCTCGAACTTGTGGCAGTTCAGGATGTCGTCCGCAGTCAGGACATATTCTCCCTTGATGACACGGCTTTCGCGGATACCCATGAACGGAGCCACCCTGTCTCTCCACGCGTTCTCGAATCCTGGTATGAAATCCCTGAGGTATCTTTCCACCTCATCATTCTGGAATCGGGCCTTGATTTCCCCTTCGGTGTAGCTTTCTGGATTGGTTGAGTCCACGCCGCAGACTCTGGACATATTCACCCAGATCTCATCATCGGCAAGACCTGTGATGAGGATTGTCCTTGCCACTGGGATCTCATAGCCCTTCTCTCTGGCCTCGTTGATCTTCTTCCTGAAACCGACCACAATGAACGGACCGTCCTTGAACTGCTCGGTCGGCATCACATCCATGTCGAATTCCTCCGAATGGTTCACGATCGCGTCCCTGAGCTCAGGCATATTGACCCCTCTCATGGAGAACATCAATGTCGGCGGCTGCATGCCTCCGTCAGCGTCGCCCTTGTGGCATTCCACTCCGGCCTTGAACGCGACATCAGCGTCTCCGGTGCAGTCAATGACTGTTTTCGCCATGATCACCTCACGGCCTTCCTTGCTTTCTATGAAGACACCCTTGACATCATCTCCCTCCTTGATTACTCCAGAGCAGAACACGTACATCAGGATTTTCACCCCGACTTCCTCCAGCATGGCCAAAGCCTCGTCCTTTACGGCTTCCGGGTCGATGATCGTGAGGCTGACGTGGTTCTTGCACGGTTTGTGTTCAGAAGCCTTGCCCTTGGCTCTGAGTCTGCTGATGAGCATCTGAGGCAGGCCTTCGATGACTTGATTGCCTTTCCGGCCTAGAAATCCGAGGATCGGCAGACCGAGGGTCAGGTTGCCTCCGACATAGCCACGGCTTTCGATGAGCATCACTTTAAGACCTTTGCCGGCAGCGGCGCGTGCGGCCATGATGCCCGAAGGTCCACCTCCGACAACGAGAATGTCCACATTGTCTCTTATCGGAATCTCCCTCGCCGGCTCGGTGTAAGTTCTTTTTGTTTCCATTGTTATTTGATTTTAAACATTCTTCACGTACAGTCCCGGACGTTCAGGCCGCACCATCTTCCACAGTACAACAGAGGCAATGAGGTGAAGCACACCCATCACGGCGAACAGAATATTTCCCATAGACGAGAGCAACGAGCCCACGAAGACATTGAATATGGCTCCTCCGACGGCTCCGGCTCCAGCGGTGATGCCGACCACGCTTGCCACGTTTCTTACAGGGAACGCCTCCGCGACCACCACGCAGATAGTGTAGAGCCAGCTTGAGCACATCACGGCGATCACACTGAATATTCCAACGACCATCCAAGCCCGTGCCCCGAACGCTATGGACTCGCATCCGCTCACGAGCGGTGTAAGCGCGCATATCGGCGCAACAAAGGATATTCCTATCATCATTATTTTTCTTGCCTTGAGAGCTGGAATCCCTTTCTTGACGAGATGGTCGGAGAATATGGATGATAATATTCCTCCGATCGCGCTGAAGAAGAACGGTACACCACCCATGTACTGGATCATGTCCAAAGTGGCCTGTTGGCTAAGCCCTTGGGCTTCACCCATACTCCTCAGATAACCCGGCAGCCAGAAACAGCAGAAATACCATACCGGGTCGCTTATAAGCCTTATCAGTAGGATCCCCCAAAGTGAGCGGGTTTTCCATAGGCCTGTCCATGTGAACGCCGATGACCCCTCAATGGATTTTTGTGAGCTGTCGGCGTCCTCTTCCGCATCCATTGTCCTTGCGAGAACATCCTTGTCAGGATTACGATATACAAACGCCCAGACAACGGCGATGACAAGTCCGATTCCTCCGGCAAGGATGAACACCTCATGCCATGGCAGTATCCTCGCCATCCAAGCGATCACAAGAGGCGCGATGACTGTTCCCAAGGCTCCACCTGCTGTACACAGGCTGTTGGCGGTCGCTCTGTGACGTTTCTCGAACCATACTGTAACCGCGACGATCTGACCGGCTATGATGGTCGGTTCGGCAAGTCCGAGGATGCCTCTGAATGTGGCGAAAAGCACAGCGTTTGTGGACAGACCGCCTCCGATGCATGCCAAGGACCACACCACTATTCCGACAGAAATCACCGGCTTGGGACAGAATTTATCCACGAGGATTCCAGAGATAGGATACATTATCGCGTAGCAGATCAGGAACACGTTCACTATCCATGCGTACTGAATATCTCCGATGCCGAAATATTCCAGAATTTCCGGTTTCAATATTGACAACAGCTGGCGGTCAAGGTAGTTGCAGATGATCGCTACGAAGAGAGTGGCGACAATGAATATTCGCCGTTTCCCGGAAGAATGATTCTCCATTTATTTTAATTTGCTTAGTTCCAAGTATTTTTTGTAGCGGCTCTCCAAAAGATCATGTCTTTCAGGAGATGGGGAATAGGTGTGCGCCGATGGTGGGCACAATGCTTTTTGGGCAGTCGGAACATCCGGGTACAAACCTGCGACAACAGAGGCGTTGACCGCCGCTCCCAGAGCACAGGACTGCTTGCAGTCAAGCACTTCGATCTTTTTCATGTTGGCGTCGGCCATGAGTTGCATGATGAAAGGGGACTTGAACGCGATGCCGCCAATCGCGACAAGACGTTCGATGAATACTCCGTTGTTGATCAGATGGTCAATAGCGGCTTTCGCGCCGAACGCCGCTGATTCGGCAAGTGCGTAATAGATTTCCGCGGGGGATGTCCCTAACGTCAATCCGGTGATGGTGCAGGTCAGTGAGCTGTCAGGGGCAGGAGAACGCCTTCCATTGAGATAACCTGTGGAGATGGGACTGGATGCGCTGATTCTCAATTTTCCGGCTTCTTCTGAAAGTTTCTGAAGAATATTGTCCTTCTGGTTCGTATGGTTGCATTCCAGCGCCCATCCGAGGATTCGCTTCAGCCATGCGAATATATCCCCGAACGCGGACATCCCGACTTCATACCCAGTCATTTCCGGAAGGATTGATCCGTCCACTTGCCCGAATATCCCCTCGATGACATGAGGATTCTTTGGCGTGATAGCCATGAAGCAGGCTGAAGTGCCGAGATTCATGGCCATTGTCCCTAATGTTATTCCTGCCCCTACGGCACCGGAGTGAGAATCAATATTCCCTATACCTATAAGTACATCACGGGAAAGTCCAAGTTTGTCCGCCCACTCCGCATTTATCCTGCCGGCCTCCTTGTCGCAGCCATATACCTTGTCTGGCATATTCCTAAGAATAGGCACAAGCTTGCCGTCAATACCATTGAAGAATTCTTCAGGGGGATATCCGCCCCATTCTTCCGCCCACATCCTCTTCGCTCCGGCGGCACACAATCCCACTCTCATCTTTGTGATGTCATCCACACCTGTCAGAACCGCGGGAATCCAGTCGCACAGTTCAATGGCTGTGGATGCTTCATTCTGAAGCTCAGGTGAATGACGGAGCACTCTGAGGACTTTCGCCCAGAAACATTCCGCTGAATAATGTCCTCCCGAATGGCGGCTGTATCCCTTGCCGGATAACCTGTCGGCATTATTGATCTCCGCTGCCTCGTGTTCCGCCGTGTGGTCTTTCCAAAGGACGAACATCGCGTCTGGATTCTCTTTATACTTTTCTGACAGAGAGAGAGGCTTGCAGTGTCTGTCCACAAGACATGGGGTGCTGCCTGTGGTGTCCACGGAAATGCAGCGTACAGCTTCAGGGGCCGGACAATGCGAAACGACATCGGTCAGCACTTTTTCAAGGCCTTCGAGATAGTCGAGAGGGCTTTGGCGGAACATCGCCTTTGTCTTGTCCGTATAAAGTCCCTTGGCCCATCTTGAGTAGTGGGACTCAGCTGAGTGGATATATTCCCCAGTGAGGGCATTGACAAGCAATGCCCTCACCGAGTCTGAGCCGAAATCGACCCCTATTGTGTAAGAAATCTGTCTGTTCATTACCGTATTGATACGGGAGGAGCCTTTAAGATTAAAGTGTGGTCAAGTGGAAGTTGCGCCAGAGAACCTTGATGTTGTTGCCGTCGTGGATCTGGAGCATGATGCGGCCGGACTTGGAACCGATCAACTCATCGTTTATGTCAACCATAGGCTCGCCGTTCAGCCAAGTCTTGACGTTGTCACCTTCGACACGCAGACGAAGAGTGTTCCATTCGCCTTCCTTAAGAATATCCTCTTTCTCGTCCGGAATCTGAACCAACCAGCCACGGCCGTATGACTCGTAGATTCCGGCTGTGTCCTGTCCCTTAGGAGCGACCTCGCACTGCCATCCGTTCACGATGTTGTTTTGGTAGCCACCCTCCACAAATGAATGGAAGAACAGACCGGAATTGCCGTTCGAGCACTGCTTGAACTCGACTGTCAGATCAAAATCCTTGTAATATTCACGGGTTCCGAGATAGCCGTAGCGGAGATCCTCTCCGTTCTCGGTCACGAGATTGCCTTCCTCGTCAACACCTGTGCGCATGCTTCCGAACAACTCCCATCCGTGAAGATCCTTTCCGTTGAAGAGTTCGACCTCCTGACCGGCCTTGCGTGGCAGTTCCTTGATCTTGATATTCCTGAATGAAGCGGGATCGCCGTGGTCCTGGAGGCAGATCACACCCTCGTGGGCGAGACCATATTCGGTTGCGTTGCCCCATTTGCCGCTGGCCTTCTTCTCGAACCAGTCGTCTGTCCAGGCCTCGAACTCAAGAATCTTCTCTCCGTTCAGCCAATGCTCCACATGACCGTTGTCAAAGACAATCTTTGAGTTGTTCCATTCACCTTGAGGATTGACTTTCATCTTGCTTGAGTCAGGAAGATGCATTGCGTAGTCAACGCCAAGCTTCTGCCATTCCTCAAGTTTCGCCGGAGCGTTAACCTCTTCCCAACCCTCGTTGTCAATGAGCTGATATTCAGGGCCTGTGACGTAAGGCACCTTGAATTTCGGATTCTCGACAACGTGGTAAAGCATTCCGCTGTTGCCTCCGTGGGTGAGTTTCCAGTCCCAGGACAGTTCGAAATTCTCGTACTTCTTGTCCGTGACGATGTAGCCGGACTCATCGGCTCCGTTGCCGGAAGCCTGGATGCAGCCATCCACAACTTTCCAGCCGTTGGTCAGAGAGTCACCGTTGTAGTCACGCCAACCGTCAAGGTTCTCACCATTGAACAACAGTACCCAACCGTCAGCCTTTTCAGCGGATGTGAGGGTGTTCTGCTTCTGTGCGCATGATGTCATTGACACCGCGATGCCTGCGATCGCCAATCCATAAATGATCTTTTTCATTATGCAGAGATTAAAATTATAGTCTTGTGCTATTGTCATTGATAATGATTACAAAAATATGGAAATATAATGATATTACAAAGATGATTGGTCACAAAATGAGGTTCGGAAAGAATAATTGACACTGGAGGTCATGGTGAGAGGTAGGTTATTTTTGTCGAAGACATGAAGTTTTTCAAAGAAAATTGCGTATAATCGCATTGTATATAAAAACGAACTGTTATGAAAAAGAATCTGAGAAGATTTGTCGGGGGCACATTGCTCCTGATTGCCACGGCTTGTGGCAAGAACAACACTGATCCTGATCCGACACCCGATCCTGAGCCTGGGGTTGACCCGACGCCGGAGATTGTCGTCAGAGACCTCAGCGCGAATGGCACATCCAACTGCTATATTATCCTGCAGACAGGTGCTTGTTCTTTTGATGCCACCGTCAAAGGGAACGGAGCCGCTACAGAAGGCCTTGATGCTCCTGAAAAGATGTCACCTGATTCCGCGGCTCTAGTTTGGGAAACCAGCAAGGGAATGATCACGGATGTGAAACTAAAGGATGGGACAATCTCTTTCAAAGCCGGTGATGTCAACGGCAACGCCTTGATCGCCGCCTATTCCGCTGACAAGAGAGTCATCTGGAGTTGGCACATCTGGTTCCCGGAAGAGAATGTGAAAACTGTTACGGCCAAGAGCGGCTACGAGGTGATGAATATGAACCTCGGCGCAATGACCTCCACTTTCGGTTCTGCTCCTGACGTGAAGCCTTACGGTCTGTTGTACCAATGGGGACGCAAGGATCCGTTCCCGTCAGCTCCGAGTCTTACCGGGAATGAAAAGACCCAACCGGTTCCCGTGTATGGTCCTGATGGCGCGGAGGTGAAGATCACATATTCACTTTGGAGTTCGGTTAAGAACAACACCATTGAATATTCAATAGCCAATCCTACTAAATGTCTTTCGAACTATGCCCAGTACAACACAAGCAGGGATTGGCTGAAGGCCTCCGACAGCAATGACGCGTTGTGGGGCAATCCTAAAGGGGACGAGAGAAATTCGGACAACAATTACGTCAACAAAGGCTCCAAGTCTTTCTATGACCCTTGCCCTGTCGGCTACCGTGTCCCGCCGGCAGATGTGTTCAGGACATTCACTACCACTGGTGGATATACTCAGGATCCGTCTTCATTTGATGTTGTGGATTTGAATGGTGACGGAGTGATCGACACCAGAGACTACAACTATGGATGGTCTTTCAATATGAAGGAAGGCTCTCTGTTTTTCCCTGCCGCAGCCCGCTACGACGGTTCCTACGCCATGCTTATGGGTTCCAAGAGCGGACTTTGGGGATCCTATTGGGGAAACTCTCCTGCCAAATCCTATGGAGCGACCACAGGTTTCGGATTCTGTGTGCTCGCGTTCATGAACGAGGCCGCCGGCACATCCGTCTCAGCCACCGCTTCCGCCGGACGCGCCGACGCCTATTCGGTACGCTGCGTCAAAGAGTAGTGACGTCAGGAAATCCCGGCGGAAAACTGCTCTACATCGGTGATGCCGAAGACAAGGACCTGTATGTTGATACAGCTGGTCTGGAGGCGTTGAAACTTCCCATCACCGAACATTCAAAGCTCCCTTATATCGTTATCAGTGACGAGAAACGTGGCTGGCTATTCCTCATTGAGGTGGTAACTTCTCACGGACCGGTTTCCGCAAAGCGTGTTGTTGAGTTGGAAGAGTTTACTAAGGATTGCCCTTATGGAATCGTATATGTGACAGCCTTCCCGAATGCGAAAGAATTCAAGAAACACGTGGATGATATTGCATGGGAGACTGAAGTATGGCTTTCCGACACACCGGATCATATGATTCATTTCAACGGTGACCGGTTTATCGGCCCGAGGAAATAAGAAGCTGTTTTGAATTGTTTGAAATGTTCTTTGAGGTGAAAAATCTTCATTTTCTTCCCGCTTCTTCAGTCAGATAGCACCGCTATCTTCCTTGGAAGAAGCGGTCGAAACTGAAGTTTTTCACTCTCAAACCTTCAAACAAACAATTCAAAACAGCTTCTAAATTGTTTTTCGATAATATGTCTAAGCGGCTTGAGGTTTTTCCAAAAAGCCGCCTTCTGTTTATCTCTCTCTTCTATGATTGAGTCATCCTCCTCATCATGATAATTTACGAATTATATTTGTATGGATTGCAGCAAGATTGCAAAATTATCACGCAATAATGCGATGTCACTACTTGCATTAATCTGAGGCTGTTATAAACTGCCATTTAAAGAAGATTTTTTTGATTGTCTTATTAATTGCTGATGGCTGTTTCATGTCCTAAGCTATTAGAAATAGCAGAGTCTTATCCAAACATGGCAATTAATACCAAAAGCTAGAATCGTTCGGCGGGGCTCTTCGGCGGGTGCGTTTTACAAAAGACGTTCAGCCCAAATGGCTTTTGAAGGCGGTGGGACTAT
>ERZ780198.1264-NODE-1264-length-23981-cov-3.377623_pt1 | contig 23981 bp, 15 predicted proteins | sample MGYA00510979_ERZ780198 | MGnify/ENA primary metagenome ERZ780198 (study PRJEB29588, sample SAMEA2158039) | human gut metagenome | biome: human gut; feature: human-associated habitat; material: faeces | place: Denmark | collected 2008/2010 ...
TCAAGGCCCACGGCGGCGAGATCTGGGCGAACAAACGGGCCGGTGGCGGAACCGAGAAGATATCACCGACGTAGTCATTACGCATGCGCATCATGACCATATACAAGCACTGTATCTGTATAAAAACGCGAGAATACATATTCAGGAAAAGGAATTGGCGGTCGCAGGCACTTACATTCCTCTCGGCGCCGACATAGTGCCTTTTGTGCGCAAAAGGAAATTGTGCGGTTGCGCTTCGGTAATTGTTGTGGGCGGACACTCGGCCGGTTCGAGTATTGTGGAAATAGACGCGGCGGAAAAAATCTATCTGGCGGGAGACGAATGTTACACCCATGAGTGCTTTGAAAAACAAATTCCAACGGGCTGTTCCTTCCGTCCGGATGTCAGCGAAACGTTTATTAGAACGTTTCGGGATAAGCACGTATTCTTACCGCACCAAGACGATATTCTTCCCGGAAAGTGCGGCACGGTTACGCTCGCTTCGTTTGATTGGCCGTTGAAATAATAACCTTTTTAAAGAAACAAAAATCCGGGCTGTCGCACCGGATTTTTTACGAATTCCAACAATAAATGCTTCACATGAGCAGGCTGCGTCGGTAAGCAGTGGGTGATTTGCCCGTAAAATGTTTAAACGTTTCCCGAAAATATTGTTCGGATGAAAAGCCAAGACGGGTAACGATTTCCGATATTAAAATCGCTTTGTTGCTGAGCATACTCATAGCGGTTTGTACTTTAATTTTATTTTTATAAACCATCGGACTGCAACCGACGGCCTTGTTGAACAATTCATAAAAGCGAGACTCGCTCAATGCACAAAGCTGCGCCAGATTTTTGACTGCCGGGTTTTCCGATGGATTCTTCTCTATATATTTAACGGCATTTGCAACTTGTTCCCAGGCGGGTCCGCGGACTTTAATCAGTTGCATCGATTGCAGCGCTTTCGAGTAAAAAGAATAAAAACTGCTCATTGCCGTCAATGGTTCAACCCCTTTTTTTTGCAGCTGAGATATCAAAAAGTCTAAATTTTGGCGTATAATATCCGAGCTCAAATTAATTTTTTGTAAGGCGTAATTCTGCGGCGCGTAATCGGCGAAGCGATTAGAGAAATTAAAGTGAACGCAAAGATACGTTATGTCGGGTGTGCCGGTCCAGTCGGATATGTATTTAGTGCCGGACGGAATCAGTACAGCGTCGCTTTCGGCCACGGTAAATGAAATATCTTGCGACGTAAATTGCCCCTTGCCTTTAAGGAGTAAAACGATTGAGGAAAACGGACGGGGATACATACTGTAATCGCAACGGTGAAACCGAGTATATTCCGATTTTGTTGCATAGAAATTATCCAATAAAGGCGGTGTGAAAGATTGATCCATGATTTTTCCTCCTAAAAATAGTATAGCATAGCGCGGTTTTGTTGTCAAGCCATGCAATAATTTTGTAGAATAGTTTCCTTATTCTGGATTATTTTATATTGACGGAAACAACTGGAGTAATTATAATTAGGTACATAGCACAAGCAACAAAAAACGACTTGAGCAATCGAGTCAAAAAAATTATAGAGGGAAAAGTACAAGATGAAAACAAACAGTAAACGGTTAATTGTACTATTGATGTTCTTATTGAGCATGTTCGTATTGGCTGCGTGCAGTGGAGACGATGGAAAGACGGTTTTTCGTGTTGTCAATTTTATTGTCGAGCAAGAGGTTGTTTCGTCGGTGCGCGTAGAAGACGGCGAAACAATAACAAGACCGACGCCCGATCCGACGAAAGAAGGGTATACTTTCGCTGGCTGGCTGCTGAACGGGGAGACGTACGACTTTTCGCAAGCCGTTACGTCCGATTTCGATCTGACGGCAAGTTTTACAAAAAACGAGCCGGGCGAGACGCCGGATGAACCGAGAACGTATACGGTAATATTCGATACCGACGGCGGCAGCGCCATAGGCGAATATACGTATACCGAAGGAGCGGAGTTCGTATTGCCGAAGATGCCCTATAAGTACGGTTATACGTTCGTGGATTGGTTTTACGATGCTGCCTGTACGCAGGCGTTTTCCGCCGCTTCGCCCGAAATTACGCAGAACGTAACTTTGTATGCCAAATGGATTGCGGCTACCTATACCATTCGATTCGAAACGCGCACAATGCAGGGCGTTGACGACGTGGTTTGTTCGTTTGGTGAAACCGTAACGCTTCCTGCGGCGCCTGACAGGGTTGTACAGGGGAGAAAAATTCCTTTTGCCTGCTGGACGGACATGTTTACCGGCGAAAAAATCGGCGCCACGGTTTCGCCTACACAGAATTTGTACTTGATCGCGCAATATAAAACGAATGTAACTTCGGTATTTGATATGGCCGATGACGGCAGTTTTGTTTCCCGTCTTTCTTATGCGCTTAGCCCCATAGATGGAATGCAGGCGGCGGCCGGAACGTTAGAAGGCGATATCGTTTACAAGAAAAACGGGTCGAACGGGCAGGGCTTTATATGGAACGCCATACTCGAAGGTGAAAATCCTTGGGAAGACAATCAGAAATATTGGTATTTCCATATGAATCCTGTGTCGGGAGGTATAAGCTTGTGTAATGTGTATGACGGCGTATTTACCACAGTCAAAGGACTGGTAGTCGAGCAGCAGCCCGAGGTGTTGCAAAAAAAGTATAACGAATTTATAAAAGGTCCGGAAGACAGTCAAGCGGTGTTCCGCGTAAGAATCGATTTTAATGAAGACTATATTAGCGTTTATGTTGACGGGATAGAGATAATCAAGGTTACACCCGCAATGACCGGCTGGAAAAATATACCGGGCATCGAAACGGGTATCCGCGCATCCATCAACAATATTCAATTTAAAAATATCGAATTTGAGCCGTCCGTTTATCAGATCGTGTTTGATTCCGACGGAGGAACCGCGGTCGCGCCGCAAAACGTCCCCGTCGGTAATTGTGCAGCGGAACCGAAAGTTCCTGTTAAAAACGGCTATAAATTTGTCGGATGGTACGATGGCGATAGCAAATACAGCTTTGCCGAGGCAGTGAACGGCAACAAAACGCTAACCGCCGTGTGGGAGAAAATACGAATCACCTTGACGTTTGATGCCGGAGCCGGTACCGTTACGCCTTCTACGCTGTCGTATGTATTCGGAGAGGAAATATCTCTGCCGACGCCGGTTTCGGACGGAGGTTATAAGTTTATCGGTTGGTATTTGGCTGATCGCGTTACGCCTTTCGAGGCAGGAGCGATAACGTCGGACGCAACGCTTTACGCCAGATATGACGACGGCGGGTATGTGATTACCGTCGATCCGGGTAACGGCGAGGACGTAAAAGAATATTACCGAGAGAAGGGTGAAAGGTTCGGAGAGGTGGGCGAACCGGCACCTTACCCTGGATATCGGTTCCTCGGCTGGACGACAGACGGTACGGATATGGTTTCCGAGGATGACGCATTTGAGGAAGATATTTTCGTTACAGCAAAATGGAAACCGCTGTATGACGAGATTACGACGGAACTGACAACGTTGCGAGGCCGCTATGAAGTAAAAGACCAATACGGCTTTACGTGTTATTCGTCAAGCGGAAACTCTTTCGGCATATTCGATACAGAGCTTACGAGTTACGAATTTACGGTTTACATGCGCATGGGAGCGATCGGTACAGCCAACGGATTGATTTTCGGCGGAAATTTCGACAAGGATTTTGATACAGGAGCCGATGCGGATTTTGTGCACGCGAATTCCTCGTATTACTATTGGCACATCAATTCTACGACAGGCGGCTGGCAGTTGATGCGCTATGCCGGCGTCGTGAAAGCCATTGGTGCGCCGATCGGCACAAATTGGAAGGACGCTTACGGAGAATCTTTCGACCCTGACGGAACATACAAAATGACGGTGCGCTTTGAAGACTTCGGCGAAAAGGGGAGAAGGATTTCATTGTTGGCGGACGATATTTTGCTGGCCGCATATTCGGATGCAGAATCCGTAGCCGTTCCGTTCGGCTCGGCGTTCGGCTTCCGGAATGTCGGCGGCGGCACATCGTATTACGGCGTTTCCGTTAAAACCTATACGGATGCATGGGCGAATCGTCCGGAAACATTGAGCGGCATTGTTTCCTTGTCGGTTAAGGGAGATAAAACGGAATATGCTACTACGGCCGACAAATCTGTTGCCGTATTCCATACCGATGCGACAGACTATTCGTTTTCTGTAAACTTGAAGACGGCAACTACTGCTGCGCCGAACGGCATCGTATTCGGCGGAAATTTCAGCGAGGAATTTTCGTCGCAGACGTCAAAAAATGCCGTAGGAGCAAACGCTTTCAAGAATACAAAATCCTCGTTCTATTACTGGTATATTAATAACAAAACCGGCGCATGGGCTTTGTATAAGGTTGAAAACGGCGGCACGCGTGTAGCGGTTGCCAATAAAATGGGTAGCAGTACCGCATGGGCAGACAGATATGGAGAGACCTATCAATCGGGGAAAACATATCGGTTGAAAGTGGATTATGAAACAGGCGAAAACGGAGATCGGTCGATTCGACTTTATGTTGACGATCTCTTGTTCGGCGAGTATGTCGATTCGTCTAATCCCGTTGTTCCGTTTGGGAAGAGCTACGGTTTTATGACGGAAAATGCGTCCGGTGCGGTTTATTCGGATATTGAATTTACGGAAATCAAGAAAGGGGATGATCAATCATGAAGACAGTCGGTAAAAGGATATACGTATTTACGGCGCTTTTTCTGTGCGTCATGTTGGTGTTTGCGCTGTGTCAGGGTTTAGGAGCGTTGGCGGAAGATAAAACGGACGTTCGAGTACAGACGGAAGCGAACGACGATTTTGCAGCCGTGCGGGCCGACGCCGCCGAGCCCGAATCGATAAACGTCATAACGTCAGAAATGGATACCGCGTTCAGCGAATGGGTAAACACAAACCCTACCTTTACCGTCGACGAGCAGGTGCCCGAGACTGACGGAGCGATTGCCATGCATTTTACCGTCAGCGACGGCGTTGTGCTTCAAAGGAATGCGATTAATGTCATCCGCGGAAAGCTGAACGACGACGCGAAGAACGCGGCTGTGAATTTTATGGGGACTACATACTACGGCTCGGTAACCGACGGCGAATATATCGTATATATTCCGGTAATCAAAACAGGCGGTCCCTATGCTCTTACAGTCTTTACCGAACGTGCAAAAAAAACAATTAACGTTTATGTCGGTGACGTCTATTTGTTGGCAGGACAATCGAACATGTCGTGGTCGATGGATATGGTCATCAACCAGGGACACCCTGCTACGGATAGGGATAACGCCCGAAACGCCAATATCCGTTTGTTGCCCTGCTTTTTGTGGGGAGACCCGTCCGTATATCCGTATACGTTTTCGGTTAGTGACGACCCGTATAACGAAGGGCTTGGTTGGCAGGAGGTATGTGCGCGGACGGTGGGCGTATTTCCGGCGATTGGTTGGTTTTTCGCCGACGAATTACAAAAAAAAGCCGACGTTCCCATTGGGATCGTCGCATCGGCAGTAGGCGGTACGGCGGCTTGCTTTTGGATGAGCGACGGAATATATACAGCGCTTAATGATGCGATCGATGAAGGCGTTCGAACCGGTATAGGACGAAACAATCAGGCTGCCCACGGATTTAATGCGTTGATTTATCCGCTGCGGTACGTTCGGTTTGCCGCCGTTCTGTGGTATCAGGGCGAAAATAACATTGAACAGCCGCAGACGTATCAGGCCGAGCTTACGGGGCTGATTCAGTCTTACCGCCGCTTTTTTAACCGCGACAATTTGGTATTCGTGCTGTTTGAACTTGCAAGGTACGGAAAAATGCGGGCGGATTTGGAAGATAACTGGGCCGGAATCAATATAGCAATCAACAAAATCTCCGAAAACGTCCAAAACGTATGGGTTGCAAGAAATTTCGAAGGCGATTACGGAAATATTCATCCTATGAATAAAAAACCGGTTGCGTTGCGTGCGGCAAATATTATTCTGAATAAATTATATGGGCAAGAAGAACCGAACGCCTATCCGATTTTGGCGGGCGCGGAGCGATTGAACGATACCGATGTTGCGCTTACCATCGATTCCGACTCTGCTATATTTTTGAAAAACGGTACTAACGGGTTTGAAATAATTACCTATGCCGGAGATACGGAAGTTCCCGACGTACGTGTGGACGGTAAGCGAATCATTCTTACCGCACAAGCGAAAATCCGCGAAATTCGGTATGGTTGCAGAAATATTTTTCCAGAGGGGGATGTCCGTTGCCAAGACATATCCAAACAATGGACCGTATATAACCAAGAAGGTCTTCCGCTTGGTATGTTTTGGTTAACCGAGAACGATATCACGAAATAAAGATGTTTGTTGTTTCGAAAAAAATAGTAGAATAGTTTCTATATCGAAGGGTATCGGATATTGCGCTATACGATCACTAGTGCTATAATGATATTGTAAAATTATTTTGGTAAAGGTTGAAAAATATGCAAACGAAAAGAATCATTTTTACAGACATCGGCAAAGCTGCGTTGGCAGACAAAGAGATTTCAAGCCCCTCAGAAGGGCAGGTATTGGTTGAAACGGTATACAGTGCCATCAGCGCCGGCACGGAAAGGGGCATGCTGATGGATTTGCCAAACACGACCTTTCGAGGGCACTATCCGAAAGTCATCGGATATAGCGGCGCTGGCATTGTGCGAGCGGTCGGACGCAATGTGACGACCGTTGTGCCCGGCGACAAGGTTTTGTACATTTGGGGAGATCATGCGCGTTGCAACGTTTTGGACGAAAAAAACGTAATTAAAATTCCGAACGAACAGCTGGACTTAAAGTACGCGGCATTTACATTCATTGCCAATTTCGCATCTGCCGGCATACGAAAAACGCGGCTGGAATTGGGCGAATCGGCCATTGTGTTCGGTATGGGCGTTCTGGGGGCCTTTGCGGTAATGCTTTGCCGCGCGGCCGGGGCGTTTCCCGTAATAGCTGCGGATATCGACGAAAAGAGGCGGGCTTTGGCACTTTCAATCGGCGCAGATTATGCCTTTGATCCGTCTCATCCGGATTTTAAAACGCAGGTCAAGGGCGTTACGGGAGGGAAAGGCCCCAGGGTTGCAATCGAAATTTCGGGTCAGTCTGTAGCCTTAAAGCAGGCGCTGGAGTGCCTTGCTCCGTTCGGGCGCGTATCTTTAGTCGGTTGCACACGCGTGTCTGATACGCCGATCGATTTTTACCAATTGGTGCATCGGAAAGGGGTAACCATAATCGGCGCCCATACGTCTGCGCGTCCTGTTTGGGAATCGTATCCGGGATATTGGACAGAGAAGGATGAGTGTACGGCTGTTATGAATTTGATGGCGAACGGACGGATAGACGTTTCCAAAATTTTGACGGCGGTCTATTCGCCGCACGATGCGGAAGCTGTGTATGCCGCTCTCGCAGAAAATAAGAATTTTCCCGTTGGCGCTCTTTTCGATTGGGGGCGGTTATGATAAAAATCGGTCAAATCGGTATGGCGCACGATCATGCGCCGGGATTTATGGCGGTATTGCGCAAATACCCGGACGTATTTGATATTGTGGGAGTCGCGGAGGACAATCCCAAGTATGCGAGTAAATTAGCCCATACAAAATTTAAGGGCGAAGCGGTGTATGAAGGGATTCCATTAATAAGCACAGAAGAACTTTTAAGCATCCCTGGGTTACAGGCCGTCGTGGTGGAAACGGAGGAGGTCTCCCTTATCGACTATGCCTATAGGGCCGTGGAGCGTGGCCTGCACGTGCATATTGACAAACCTGCCGGCACAGATTTGCAAAAATTCAGGCGCTTGTTGCGTATGGCTGAGTCGAAAAAACTGACCGTGCAAATGGGGTATATGTACCGCTATTTTCCGGCTGTGCAATATTGTTTGGAACAGGTGAAAGGCGGTGCGCTGGGGCGGATTTATCAAGTAGATGCTATTATGGATACGTTGCTTGCTCCTGCAAAACGTGAGTGGACGAATCGTTTTCCCGGCGGCAATATGTTTTACTTAGGCTGTCATATGGTAGATTTGGTTTTGCTGTTGGCAGGCATTCCGGAGCGTATTCATCCGTATAACAAATCTACAGGTATAGACGGCATCGATGCGGTCGATCACGCGTTTGCCGTATTCGAATACAAAAACGGAATATCCACCGTACGGGCGACGCTTACGGAAAGTGCAGGTTTTGCGCGAAGGCAGTTGGTCGTTTGCGGCGAAAAAGGCGTTATGGAAATTAAGCCTCTTGAAACGGCGCTTGATACTCCTGCGAATGAGGTTTCCGTCAGTTATGTGCCGGATGCGTTGGGCCCGTTCAGAACCGCGGTCTTACCGTCTGCGGCCGGACGCTACGATGCAATGATGCTTGATTTTGCGGATATGGTAGAGGGACGTAAACAAAACCCGTATTCATACGAATACGAATACACTGTACAAAAGGCGATTTTGGCAGCCTGCGGTCTGCCCGTGGAACTGCATAACGACGATTGGTAGATAGTGGGATTTTATTGTTTTTACAAAAAGGAGGAAAATGATGAAAAAGAGAAAGAGTATTTTGTTTTTCCTAATTGTTTCCGCACTGATTTTCATATTGTCGGCTTGTGGCAGTGCTGCCGCCGTGCACATCGAAAGTGTTGCCGATGCGGTGGCGGCTGTGGAAAAAACGGCTTTTGGCCCTGTGGCGCAGGCGGACGTAAATACCGAAGCCGAAGCAAAAGCGTATGTTGAAGGTGTCATCCGAACACTTGATTTGAAAGACGGCGTAATTGCGGCGGTCAATGGAACATTTACGGCGGCTGAGGCTGCAACGGAAACATCGGACGGAAGCGATGGTCAGTATGTTTTTTCCGTTATGTTTACAGTTGATACGGCAAGCAAAACGAGTCCTGAAAAAATATTAACGATTACGCGGACACCCTATATTCCCGATTGCGTGTGCGAAAATATATGCGCAGTGTGCGGCGGATGTTTGGATTGTACCGGCGGATGCGCGGGAAATTGTACCTGCGAACCATGTACATGGACGGAGGAAGATTGCACGTGCGAAGTTTGCGCCGTATGCGGCAAGTATACGTCGCTGTGCGGCGACGAGCACTGCAAAAATGAAATAGGCTGTACATGGACGGAGAAAGATTGCACGTGCGAAGTTTGCGCTGTATGCGGCAAGTATACGTCGCTGTGCGGCGACGAGCACTGCAAAAATGAAATAGGCTGTACGTGGACAGAGGAAGATTGTACGTGCGAAGTTTGCGCTGTATGCGGCGGGTATACGACTTGGTGCGGAAATGACCATTGTGAAAAAACGGCGTGTACAAAAGATACGGTAGTACATCCGGACGGTAATTTGGACGACTGGACGAAGCATGAGGCATTCGTTAACGGCCGCAGTGTTGTGGAAAATGACGGCAATGTCAATAACCCTCTTTTGCGTTCTGCTACGTTTTATGCATACCTGGCAGAGAACGGTTTGTACATTGCGGCGGACGTCCGGCATGATAAATGCAACAGCGGCGAAGAGATTTGGGATCGTAATACGCACCTGGAAATTACGGTCAATGGACGGCAAGCCTTGTACGATAACCGCATTGCCTTTGTGGCCGAACCCGGCTATAACTGGATTATGAATGTCGATTCGGCGGTTCCTGATTCACAGGCAGTAAGCTCGGCCGCGAAGTTCGGCGCCGTTACCGTAACGAATGCGACGGGACCGAAATACCGGACGGTCATCGAGGTGTTTTTTCCGCGGACGGCAATCCCCGGCGGCGTGACGGACGAGACCGTAAAGGTAGGCTTTATGTGGCGAGGATCCGTTACTGCTGGAAATCCGGAATTTTTATATTATACCCGAAGTCCCCAAATCGGAGGCAGCGGGACGATTAATCGGCACGATGCCTGGGCCTTGTATACGAATTTTCGTGATGCTGACGGGCAAGTAACAGTGGGGGCTGACGGTATTCAAACGGAAGAGCCGGTAAAAACCGATATTCCGGATGGATTCGACATCGATGGCAATCTGTCTGATTGGGAGAAGGAAGGCAAACTCGGTTACGATTATTTGCGTATAGATGAGCTTGCTGACGGATCGTATACCGATTTGAAAGATGGCGGCCGCTCGGCCGAATACCATGCGTTTTTGGCGCCGGAAGGGCTGATGATCGGTGTCGTGATACGGCACGGCAATTCCCGTACGGCCGAACTGCCCGCCGAAGTTGACAATATTATTGCAGAAATACAAAAATATTCGCACCTTACAGTCGATATCAACGGCGCTGCAATGCGGACGGTTATAACGGAAAATCGCAGCAGCCGACTGTTGCCATTCTGTTTCCGCGTAACCGACAGCGGCGAAGAGGGGAGCCTTACAAGATATATGACGGTAATTGAAGTATTCTTTCCCAATGCTGTATTGGGGGATAGTCTGCAAGGCGAAGGGGCCGATCGGCATGTGAAAATAGGTGTCTTCTGGAGGGGGAGCGCAATCAAGATTAACGGTGTAGCCGGAGACGAACTGCTGCGCTTCAACAATACGCAAGGTTTGCAAGACGGCCGCGGTCCGTGGGCACCGGATATGAGAGCGAATAATATCGGTTATCAGTTCCCGGTATTTGATACAGGTATCGGCAATATTCCGGTGGGAGAAAGAGGTCCTGGGTATACAGTCATACGTCCGGAACCTAGACAAAAAAGGAAAATTTTAGAGTAAAGGAGAATTGCTTTTGAATAAGAGAAAAACAATATTGTCGATTGCGGCGGTGTTGCTGGCATTTACCCACTGCATCATAATTCCCGCCGGCTGCCAAAATACGGGTACCGACGCACCGATCTATGATAGCGCGACCCGCACACCTTTAGATGAAGGAGAAATAAAATATACCTTCCCCGAACGAGATAAATATTACAATTATATCGAAGTGGAGGCCAAGTACGAGACGGATGGCACGATGGATTTTTACGCAGTAGGGGATCCGTCCATTATCAAGCACGATGGCGTATTCTATATGTATTCGTCTATTACGCGGCGGCGTAAAACCGGTTCAATGCCGGCCGGATCTACGGGCGTGGACGGCGACATTATGTGTTGGTCGTCTCGAAATCTCATCGATTGGACGTGGGAATCGGTAGCGGCGCGCGATATGGAGGGGCATGAAGACTGGTCTTCCAACGAGTCCGAAGCGCGTAACGATAAGAACGGTTCCACTTATGCGGCATACGCTCCCGAGATCATCTACTATGCGGGCCACTACTATATGATTCAGTCCCAATTTGCCAAAGGACATTTTCTCTATAAGGCGGATCATCCGACCGGTCCGTTTAAGCGGGTCTCAGAAAATCAGCGGCACGGTATTGATGCGGCGTTTTATTTGGACGACGACGGCCAGCTGTATATTGTGTATCTCGATGGAGATACGGATCGCCTTGCTTACACCAAAGTGAACGTAGACGGTGACAGCGTATGGCTTGAACCAGACGCCACGCCTGTCGGCAGCGTAACACTGCAAGAGGGAGGAACACAAGTAGAAAACGCCTACCTCAACGGTTGGACGGAAGGCCCGCATTGGTTTCGGCGCGGCGATTACCAGTATATGACATATACGGGAAACAACGTCCGCAATCCGGGGTATAGGGTCGGCTATTCGTATACCACCGGGGATTTGCTTACCGAACTGATTCAGCCGGAGGATAATTTGACACTCATTTCTACGGAAATGCCGTACACGCCGCCGTCCGGCTGGAACGAGAAAGCTGGAAAATATTTGGGCTATAATGCTAAGGGCAACGATTATCTGTCGCCGCCCATCTATGCGGGGCTCGGCCATAGCGGTAATACGAATGCTCCCAATTTGGATGGCATTTACACGGCGTATCACAACGAATATACGGCGGAGGGGCACCAGTTTAATCGGCGCTTGAATATTGACCAGTATTTTACAAACGATTCGCTAGTTCATACCAACGGTATCGGACTTTATGAAAAACCGAAGCCGGCTATGCCCGATTATGATTCATATGGCCGGGATGCTTTGTATGTTGCGGGCGGATTTCTGCTGACGGACAGAGAGACGGGCGATATTTTTACCGCCGAACTGAACTATAAAAATCCGGAATTGTCCGCAGCGCAAATCATCGTCGGCTATCGCGATACGAAAAATTACGGACTTATTAGGATCGAAAACGATGTGATTTCGTTCAGCCGCATTCGGAACGGAGCCGCTGAAACGCTGGTGAGCAAGAATATCGGAGAGCTGAACGATTATACCAAACTGAATATTATACGTATAGAAAGCGGCGTAAAAAAGACGCATATTTATTATAACCATATGCGAGTGCTGTCGTTCGACGAAGCGATAGGCGGCGGTCGGATCGGTTATTCTTCGAATCTTACGGTTGGAGCGACGCAGTTTACCAACGACGTTTTTGGTACCAGCGATTTCGAAGCAATTAAAAACCTGCCGTCTGCTTTTCCTGCTTATACATATTTGAAAGGAGAAAACAGAGGATTTTCCATCAGCGGGGCAAAAGCGGATCCCGATGGCGTCCGACAGGGCGAAAAGGAATCAGCGCGCCGGGTCATGAACCGCGAGACAGGCGAGGAATTTGCCGCCGTAACATTGCGTTCGGGCGATTGGGTCAAATATGCCGTCAATGCCGGCTATGCAGGCACGCATGCGCTCAACTTGCAGGTAAATAAGGCAAGTGCCGGAGCGATTGTGGAGGTTATCGTAGACGGCGAACATATTTACCGTATGGATATCCCTGAAAACCTTGATTTTGGCCGGCACGATTACGGCTATATCAACGCCGGTTATTTCGATTTGGACGAAGCAGGATATCACACGATTAAATTGCGGGGCTTCCACGGTGATTTGGATTTCGCTACGGTCAGGATAGAAAAGGGCGCGGAAAAGAGCGAAAGTTTATCCTATAAGTTTACGCCTGACGCCGTTGAAGATGAAACACCTATGCAGAACGTCGAACGGCTGAACGGCTTTTTCCGAATCACGACGCGCGGACTTAGAACGGATAACAGTGATACAGGCGTATTCCGTATAGCGAACAGCGGACGTTCGGATATCAGGGTTTCCTCCGATGTGATTCTCAATTCCAGCGCGGATAAGGGCGGATTTTTTCTTCGAATGACAAACTATACATATCCCACTTTCTCTTATGGGACGACGACCACGTCGCAGAGCTTTTTGGGGTACTACGTTCGTGTGGATCAACGGTCGGTTTCATTGATACGGTATAATTATGGGTTTCGGACGTGCGCCCAAAAAATATTAGACAACGAGGATATGTTTTCCCCCGGTGTAGCGCGAAACTTGCGGGTTGAGGCACGCGGAAACAATATCAAGATCTATGTGGCGGACAGGCTGTATATAGACTACTCGGATTACAGCGCGTATTTGTCAGGGGGGACTGGCATTTATTCGGAAAATTCCCGTATGTATTTCAAGAACTTTACGTATGAAGAATACTAAATCAAAAATAGACGAATAAGGAGCTTTGTATTATGTTAAAATTCAAAAAGTTGGCCGTATGTGTTTTGGCCTTTTGTTCAGCGTTGTCTATGTTGGTCGGTTGCGGCGGAAAAGAAACGCAATATACGGAAGACGGCCGCATTATTATTACCTTTGCCGGACGCGGCAAAGATGCCGAAAAGAATAATTTCAGTCGTTTCCTCAGTGATTTTATGGATAGCAACGAAGATATATACGTTAATCTCGAATGGCGTGCCAACGAGGCGGCGCACAATTCGTATTTGGCCAATTCGGGCAGGAATAATCTGCCTACAATTTTCATGCTCGATAATCGTCAATTTATTCCGTACGCCGACGCCGATAGTCTGTACGATATGAAAGACAGCATACCGCCGGAAGAATTGGAACAAATTTATTACAATTCGCACGATATTTATTGGTGGGATCCCGTGCTGAAGCTCCGCGGAAAAACCGATAATGCTGCTCTGTACGGACTGCCCAAAGACCAAGGCCCGTTTGTTTTGTGTTACAACAAAGAACTGTATGAACGTTGTTGGGAATTGGCATACGGGGATAATGTTGCGGTTGAATATCCTTCCGCAACGGATCCGATGACTTTCGATGAATTTAACGTATTATTGGATAAATTGGTTCCGGCCGGCCGAGAAGGGATCAATACAGCCATTTACGGAGTGGCTGCCTACGATTTGGAAACGGCCGTCAATTCGAATAACGCAAGTTTCTTTACGGGGAACGATGCTAAAACGGCAAACATAAATACCGAAAATTTCAAACAGGCCATTCAGTTTTTGTACGATTTGCAAAAGGACGGATATATGCCGTCTATCGCAACTTCATCATCGGGCGGATACCAGAAATTTTGTTCGGGCATGAGTTTGTTCTTTTACTGCGGGCCGTGGGACTTGGCCAATTTTTGGGCGGGCGACCTTTCTTTTGAGTTCGACATAATGCCTGTGTTGCAGGGAACTGCCGAAGGAGCCGTTGCTACCAGCCGAATCGGTTCAATGGCTTATGTGGTGGCTGATTGTGCTACCGCTGAAGAAAAAGAGGCCGCGGTTCGGTTGGCTCGCTATCTGGCAATCAACGAAAGTCAGCAGCGCGCTTCCTATCAGCTTGGCCAGTCTATTCCTAATCTTAAGACCATGGCTGACGAATATATAGGAGATACCCTGCATTTGCTGGGCAGCAAAAATCCGTCTTCGCGCGGTGTATTTATCGATACGGTTTCGGGCAACAATCCTAAAGTAAGAGGCAAATTTGAAGCTTGTGCATATACCTATTCGACATCTTGGCTGGATTCTTTCAACGAATATTTGCGAACGTCCGGTGTGTGGACAGGCGCGGATATCGCGGCGGCCCTTGATGCTTATATGCCTACATTGCAAGCTGCACTCGATCAGATGCAGAGTATGATAATGTAAGATGGAGTTTACTGATGAACAGAACAAAAAGTAAAATGATCCGAAGGCAAAATCTGATCGCCAACCTGTATATATTGCCGATATTTCTCAATTTTACGATTTTTTTGGCAATACCGTTGCTTTTGTCGGCAATTTACAGCTTTACCATATATAACCCTATCAAGCACGACAATTTTTTCGGCTCGCTTTCCGAAATATGGGTTGGATTACGTCAGTACAGAGAGCTTTTTACAAATTTGGCATATTCCAAATCGTTCCGTAACGCTTGGATAAATACGCTGGCCTTTTTGCTGGAAGTGCCTATATCGCTCATCGTCGGCTTGCTCTTGGCATGGGCGATCAACAGCAAACTCATCAAAGGCGGAAAAGTTTTCAAAATGTTGTTTTACGTGCCGGTAGTCAGCAGCGTGGTTGCATCCAATTTGGTTTGGCGTTATATCTTCGACCATGATTACGGCATCATCAACAATCTCCTGAATAATCATTCAATTTATTGGCTGCGCGATCCCGTGTTGATCAAAGTCGCCATTGTTATAAAAGATGTTTGGGCGCGTACCGGAGCGTGTCTGATATTGATTTCAGCCACAATGCAAACAATAGACGTATCGCTGTACGAGGCTGCAGACCTCGACGGAGCCGGTTCTTTGCGGAAATTTCTTAGAATAACAGTTCCTCTGCTTAAACCAGTCGCTTTTTATTTGGTGGTTACGGGTATTATGGGGGCGATGAAGAACTACTCGAATTCCCTGATCTTTGCGCAGGGTGCATATGAAGCCCAAAGTGTCGTGTATTTTATTTGGGAGAAGGGTATTAAAAGTTACAACTACGGTATTGCCAGTGCGGCGTCTATAATTCTTACGCTGGTTATATTGGTATTTACGGTTATTCAATTCAAATTTTCCAAACAAGGAAAGGTAGACGATGGAGAAAGATGAACTTTTAAAGACGAACAAGATTCGTATTCTGCAAAAAACAAAGAGAACGACATGCACAGTCATCCTATATGCGTTGCTTGTATTCGGCGTATTCATTGTGTGTTTTCCTTTTTTGTGGATGGTATTAACAAGTATAAAAACCTCGGAAGAAGTATTATATTTGACATTTTTTCCGAGAGCGCCTCAATGGCACAATTACGCAACGGTCTTTGATAGGGTGGATATTCTGCGCGCCCTTCTGAACACGTTGATAGTGGAAATTACCGTTGTTCCATGCGGGTTATTTTTTAGCTTGTTGGCGTCTTATTCGTTTGCAAAACTGCGGCTGAAACATCGGTTCATTAAACTGATGACGTTGCTTACGGTTATGATGGTGCCGTATGCCACGATCATGTTGCCGCAATACCAGATGTTTCGGATGGCAGGGTTGATCGGTACGTTGCTTCCTTTGATTTTACCGGGGCTTTTGGGCAATATAGGAGCGATGTTCTTCTTTACGCAGTACATGTATTCGATTCCGGATTCCTATCTGGAAGCGGCGCGGATTGACGGCAGTTCTTCTTTCGGAATTCTGATGCGTATTGTTTTTCCGCTGATGGTACCTGCAGTTATTGCTCAGGTAATTTTTGGATTTGTCGGAAACTGGAACGACTTTTTTGCGCCCAGTATCTACTTGTCAAACCCCGATAATATGACCTTGCAAGTCGCGCTGTCGTTTCTCAACACAACCGACGGCGTTTCCGATAAACCGTTAGTCATGGCCGGGGCGGTTGTTGTGTCATTGCCGTTACTCGCTATCTATTTGTCGTTCCAGCGATTTTTTATCGGCTCGCTATCCGTTTCCGGGCTCAAAGGATGAAAAGACGAGGAGTACTATCTATGAAAAGAAACAGAGTGTTGGCAGTCATTTTGTGTATCGTTTTGAGCGCTGCTTTCCTGTGCGGTTGCGGCGGCGACGGCGCGAAGTATAAAATAAGTTTTGATTCTGACGGCGGCAGTTTTGTCGCTCCGATCGTGTATACGTCCGGTGAGACGTTGCGTATGCCGTCCAAGCCGACTCGGTACGGATATCAATTCGACGGGTGGACGTATTCGGACGGCATGCTTTTCGATGCCGCAAATCCCAAGATCTCTTCGGATATTAAGTTGAAAGCCTTGTGGTCGATCGGGGAATATGTCTTGACGCTGGACACCGACGATTTGGTGGAGGTGCAGCCGATTACTGCACGATACGGGGCGCCCATTGAGCTGCCGGTGTTGCCGGATATGGGCGGCAGCTCTTTCGAGGGATGGTATTATGCCGACTTGACGACGCCGTTTGAGTATACGACTATGCCGGGTGAGGATATGACGGTATACGCGGTTTGGAAAATCGGAATGACGGCGGCAACCGGTACGCCGCGCATCAATGAAAAGGGGAAATATTATACCGTGTCTAAGCGTACGTTGGGAGCATATTCCGATTACACAATGGACGAGGGGTGTTACTCGCTGGAAATCGATTTTACTTCGGTGAAAGGCGTTACCGGCAGTAATTTCGGCCTTATCTTTAAACTTACGGAGCCGGAAACGGGATCTTATTGGGAATCCGGCATCGGGCTCAGCTACTACTATTTTCATATAGCGATAGCAACCGGCGGCATTCAGTTGGCTAAAATACAGGGAGACGCTTCGCCGGTATATAGGGGATTAACCAGTATTGTTTTGGAAAATAATCTGACCGATTGGCGGAATACGTATGCCTCGGCAAATAAAGCGGTATTTACGGTATATTATAAGGATGGTGAAATCCGATGTTATATCAACGGTGAACTACAGATTTTGTATAATGATTCTCAACCGCTTTCAGGCAATAAAATCGGGCTTAGGGCGGTTGGTACAGGAATTGAATTCTCTTCGATTCCTACGATTTCCAAGGAGTTACCCGCCGATAACAACCCTATCAATATGGTCGTGGGGGCGGTCGGCGTATCCGATGACGAAAAATATACTACGATGAATCCCACGACTTGGTTTGATTTCAAAGACTATGAATTGAGTAAAGATGCGGGCGCGAGCGGCACTGTTTCTGCTGATATTATGCCCAACGGCGCGAAGGTATCTTTAGTGGCGTTCGCAAAACAGGCAGACAGCTTTACGACTTTTAATGATCGTTTTTTCGGTATAGCCGGTTATTTTAACGCCAACAACGCCGGCACGACGATTGCGCGGATGCAGCCGGGCAACACTAATTGGACAAACGAAGTCATTACGACCGACCCGATCAAAGACATTCCTTTAACGGGTGTATTTCGTATTCGATTGGACTATCGCGTAAACGCAGACGGCTCGTGCGCCGTTACATTTACGATGTCGCAAAACGATACAGTATTGCGAACTGCGGTGCACACTTTTACCGCCGAGCAATTTGCCTCTATGGGTACAAAGGTGGCGATACGGGTAACGGGCGGCTCCGGGGTCGAAGTTACCAATGTTACGGTACAATAAATTGAGGGGGAGGTAAGCGGAATGAAGCGGAATACAGGCAGAAAAAGATGGATGGCATGCGTAATTGCGTTGTTGTTTGCATTGTTTGCGGTCGGGTGCCAGAATGGAGAAGGGGATATTTCAGATGAACCGGATAAGGTGCTTTCCGCTATCTCGATAACGTCGCCGCCCGAAAAGACAGAATACACTGCGGGCGAGTATTTTTCCACTGCAGGAATGCGAGTTGAAGCCGCGTTTATATGGGAAGAGACCGAAATTACCGAAGATGTTACGGAAGAAATTTCCGTGTCAGCGGCGCCACTCGTCAGCGGACAGACGTCCGTCGAGATTTTGTATTTGTACGGCGGCATAACCAAGCGCGCCGAACAACCCGTTCGTGTCGATGCCGTGCGCTATCCGCAGGTGGAAGTTCCGTCGTCGGCTTTGGTCGTCGCTTTGGGTGAGACTGAATCCTATTGGAGCGTTGCCTATACGTCTGCCGATATTCGTATTACGGTGGACGTTGCGGACGGTACCTTGTTTACGGACGGCAATGCCTTCGTACAGATGGACGGAATTTCCGTTGATATGTTCCGAACGGAATCTATACAGGATACATTGCCGGACGGCGTGATTCGAGTCGAGGTGCCCGCTGTCGGCGATGCGGTGATACTCATTCGTAAAAACGGCGCATTTGTCCGCGATACGGAAATCGGTATTTCAGTTTCCTCCCGTCTGATAGAAATCGGCAGCAAAACCGGATATGAGGCGTCAGTGCGGGTTCCGTATGCTGCTTTGGGAATTACCAGGACGGGTACGGTAAACGACGCCAATTTGACGATTTGTCCTTCACTGACCGACGCAAGTAGCGCTTCCGAGATAAAAACGGCGGTTTATGACGGGTACGGATTGGATCCGAACCGCGCAAATACGTTTATCGAAGTGATGGCCGATAACGTATTTGTCGCAAATTCACGTTATAACAGCGGCGAAAATTTCGGGACGGTACTCGGAACATCTCTGACCGCACAAGGTCCTTGGGATTTTTCAAAAGATAATGGCTCCGAACCGTCGATTGCTCTCGGTTCAACGGTGGGTGAGAGCAATACGGCGTTTTTATACGGCTCTTCGTCTACTCGCCTGTATGCGGAAATGTTCGTCAATATTTCCGGTATGCTGAATACGGGTAAAAACGGTCGTTTCGGATTGACCATTCAAAACAAAGATCGAGAAGGGTTCTATATTTTTGTCGGCATGGCCAACAATCCGGCCGCGCTGCGAACCGATGTCGGCTACGGAGGACGGCGGGGGGATGCCGACAAATCCAATTGGGACGGCTTAGTTAAAAAAGCGGCGGTCGATCCCGTAGCGTTCAATACGCAATTTACGGGAGAGGAATATTTGTCGTTTGCAGTGTTGCGAGACGGCGGTCGGTTCGCGTTTTACATAGACGATGTATTGGTGCATCAGGCGGACAATACGGCCGTTTTGGAAGATGAACCTGCATGGGTAGGCGTCGAAACCGTTTATGCCATTGCAACCGTCAAAAATTATGAATTGATTGACGGAAATACCGACGTAACAGCATGGGAAAAGCAGAAAGAACGACTGGATGCTTTGAACGAATGGGGATATATAGACGATACGGAACTTACTGTCAGGAATAGCTGGACTGTGAGCGATACCGGGGTTCTTGAAATGCTGGACCCGCCGGAACTTGCGAAGACGCACAGCAATATCTACTTTAAGCATAGTTTGGCCGAGGGAGATTGCGCCAATGTTTCGTTGCAAGCGGTTCGGGCAGCAAGAGACGGGGCTAACTTGTTTGGTATTACGATAACCAACGGCTCTGTGAGTTATCTGTTCTATGTAACGACGGGTGCAACGGTCCCGGATGCCGCAATGGGAGGCGTCGGGATGACTTTGGCTAAATCGAAATCCGGCACGCCAAACGTAAGCGACGCAAGTTGGAAAACACAAACGAGTGTGCGCCCTGCATTATCCTCCGCAGAAGTTTATCAAAACGGAAATTGGCTGGATTTTTCAGTTTTTCGCGGAGAGAACGGACAGATAAAAATCGTATATGATAAAAATAAAGAAGTATCATTTACGGAAAGTGCGTTTGCAACTGGTGAGTTGTATATCGGCATACAGTCTTTCTCGGTGATTTTAAGAGCTACAGATTATTCTTTGATAAAAGGTATTGCCGGATTATATTGAAAACCGCAGGAAAAGACTGCATCGTCGCCTGTTACGGGTTGGCCTGTCGAAGCGAAACAGGCTGTGCTTTATAAATTAATTAATGAACAAGGAGAAATAAAATGAAAGCTATTGTCATCAAGGATAGGAATTTGTGTTGGGAAACGGTATCCGACCCACTGTTAAAGGAGGATGAAGTGCTTATCAAAGTGCATTACGCTGGAATCAACCGGGCCGATATTTTACAGCGTGACGGTAAATATTCGCCTCCTCCGGGCGCCTCTAACATCATGGGGCTGGAAATCAGTGGCGAAATTGTCCGAATGGGGATAATTGCGGAACGGGAAGGCCGATTCAAGATAGGAGACAAGGTGTGCGCCCTGTTGGGAGGCGGTGGTTACGCACAATATGTTGCCGTAAAATCTTGTATGGTTATGCCCGTACCGGAAAATTGCAGTATGTTAGAAGCGGCTGCAATACCGGAAGCGTTTGCTGCCGCATACATGATGCTCTTTACCGAAGGCGGACTGAAAAAAGGGAATACCGTGTTGATCACGGCCGGAGCGAGTGGGCTGGCTAGTGTGTTGATTCCCATGGCGAAAACTTTCGGCGCACGAGTATTTACAACGATACATAGCGACGAACTGTATGATGGGGTCGCTGCTTTAAAACCGGATTATATTATTAATACGAGCCGGGAAAGTTTAGAACACGTCATGAAAACCGAAATGGATAAAGGTACGCCGATTGATGTCGCGATAGATTGCTTGGGAGGTAATATCCCTGCGCAGTGTCTGCCGTATATGCAGATGTACGGCCGCTGGATTGTGATTGCATCTTTGGCGGGAGATGTGGTTCCTGTTGATTTTCGTATGCTGTATATTCGCAATGTGCGTATCATCGGTACAACGTTGCGTTCACGTACAGATCGGTTCAAGGGCGAGCTTTTGCAAAAACTTATAAAAGAGTTTTGGCATAAAATTGCAGTTGGTAAGCTGAAACCGCACGTTTTTGCTGAGTACTCCATCAAAGATGCTGCAAAAGCACACGATTTGTTGCTCCACGGTAAAAATATAGGTAAAGTTGTTCTCAAAGTTTCTTGATTTCGGTATATAGGGTACGTAGGAAAAGTATATGATGCTGGTCATAATGTTATAGGAACAATCACTTAAAGCGAATTTGAATTGATTGACGAAAAAAATCGAGAGAGTTTCGCGGTCAATTAGCCTCGGGATTGGGAATGGCACATGGGGAAGAACCCTGTGTGCCATTTTTTTGACTTTAATCTGTATAGTGATCTTTTTAAAACAAACTGAGATCTTGCAAAAATACGGAACTACTATGATTGCATCATTATCGATCCCTTCATTTTTGATGATTTGAGAGGGACGTTATATGCAATTTCAACGACCTTAACACCCTATAGGAACAAATTACTTGATAAGCAACATAAAGGAATTCTATTAAAAAAAGTAAGGCTGGATAGCCTTGCTTTAAACTTTTTAAAAAATGTTTACAAATCTTGAAAAATACAATAAGCAAAGAATGGAACTGCAAACAAACACTTAAACAAATATATGAAAATTGTTTTGAATCAGCAAATTCTACAACTGCGTCATTAATCAGAAAAGTTATATGTAGATTAGATGAGGCTTTGTATTTTGAAGATTAATTTTTTTTACCCACAATCTTCCGATAATAAAAAATTATCGGAACATAACGATTCAAGGAGGAGTAAATGAGCATTTTAGATAAAAAGCAAATGACCGAAGAAGATATAAAATTAAACTTCATCACACCGGCGATAAAGGCAAAAGGCTGGGACGGCAAAATTACGATGGAAACGAAAATTACCGACGGGCGTATCAACCTGAAAGGTATAAAAATAATGTTAGACAAGTTAAAAGACGAGAATTAAATCTCGTCTTTTAACTTGCTGAAAATAACGTTAATTTGCTCAACAATACGCTTTTGTTCGGCTAATGGCGGAACAGGAAAGATTATTCGTCCAAGCGCTTTCGTAGATAACCCTTGAATACCTATACCTTTGCCACCGATTATGCCTGATTGCTTATATAGATATAAAACGCAATAATAGAATTTCGTTTCCACGGCAGAATATGCTCTTAATCTGTGTATATGATTCTGAATGCACATAGGGATATTATAATTCCATATTGCCGCTCTGCCGATATCTCCGCCTTCACATACCAATAAATCACCTTTTTTAAGGGAACATTTGTCTATTTCCTCGTCGGTAAAAAGCATCTTTTTCAACGAATCTAATTTGAAATAGTTCCAATACAAATTTGACGTAGTTATATACTCTCTGTAATTTCCTTTTGTATTTGCAGAATTTAATGCCTTACCGGTATTATGCTGAAATAAAGTGTCAACCCGCGCCCATCCCCAGGGATCTGGTATATCAAACGGTATTTCGTCGGTTATATTTTTCGTTTCCGAGCCGACCTTCTCATAATAACAGTTATCATCACCTTTGTAGATATAACTTTCAACGTATTTCTTGCCGAGTTGCGCTTTCTTTTCGGCGCGGATACGTTCAAGCAATACTGCCGCAGGTTCGTCGTTACTGTCTTGCGGAACAAGTTTGCCCTGAATGGCGTATTGGAAAATAGATTTTTTGAGTTTGTCGTAAATTTCGCCGTCAAGTTTTGTTGCCTGTTGTTCAAGTTTATCATATTCGGCAATCAACAGCTCAAACTTTTCAATCTCGGCTACGATTCGTTCTTGTTCCGCAAGCGGTGGTAACGGAACAAATGCTTCTTTTAATATTTTTTGATTTATATTAAATTGAGCACAACCTTTACTGATTGATTTCATAAAATCTTGCAAATTTACAAGATAATAGTATAAATATCCGTCTATAGACCTTAGATATGTTTGAATACCGGCAATTGCTTGATTACAAGAAGCATTAATGCCTAATATACCGACTTCGCCGATTGTGGCAAATATTGTATATAAAATAGTTCCTTTTGGCAAAATCTTTGCAGATGAATTCTGCATTCCTTCGTCTGTAATGTATTCTGTGCAACTGTTTACAAATTTTTTAGAAGAAGTGATATCCGATATTTTTAACCATGGAATCGTTCCGTTAGCCCAATAATTAGGATTACCTCTTTCGGGTGTGCCACCAGCAGAAATAGAGCTTAAACTCGATAACCTTACCCAGCACCAAGAATCAGGTATATCAAACGGTATTTCATCGGTAATATTTTTAACTTCCGAAATCGTCTTCTCATAATAGCAATTATACCATTAAAGAAATTTTATAAAAGTTCTTCGCAAAAGCACTTGACGAACAAATGTTTGTATGCTATAATAACTTCAGCTCATTGTGAGTTTATGTGTTGCGCCGTAAGAAAAGGCGTTGTTGGGCGTGAAGATGTTGCCTGATTGTTCGTTTCC
>ERZ780198.1265-NODE-1265-length-23976-cov-19.974667_pt1 | contig 23976 bp, 19 predicted proteins | sample MGYA00510979_ERZ780198 | MGnify/ENA primary metagenome ERZ780198 (study PRJEB29588, sample SAMEA2158039) | human gut metagenome | biome: human gut; feature: human-associated habitat; material: faeces | place: Denmark | collected 2008/2010 ...
GAGCCCTTGAAATAACTTAAGCATAATTCTATTTCTTTTAAAATCCTGATATTTCACTCTTATTATATAATCTCTCTTACTATCCTCCTTCTTTCCTCTCTTTCAATATTGGGTGCAAAAGTACGTCTTTTCTACTGAATAAACAAATTATTTAATAATTAAATATCAAATTATAACATTTTTTCTTGGTTTGAGCTTACAAATCTGCACGAATCATCTTGGATTGTGCAATATCTGAGACAAAATAATTCGGCTTTTCTTCTTTAATTCCGCAACAAATGTGTAACTTTGCACCCATATTATCGATAATAGTCATAGAATGAACGAAGATTTTGATATAAGACAAGAGACGGTTTCTCCTGCCGAAAAGGAATTCGAGAAGGCGCTGCGCCCACTGAAGTTCTCCGACTTCAGCGGACAGAATGGCGTGGTGGATAATCTCGAAGTCTTTGTTGAGGCAGCCAAGTATCGTGGCGAACCGCTCGACCATACCCTCTTGCACGGTCCTCCCGGATTGGGTAAGACTACGCTGAGCAACATCATCGCCAACGAACTGGGCGTAGGATTCAAGATTACATCAGGCCCTGTGCTCGATAAGCCGGGCGACCTGGCAGGTATCCTTACCTCCCTGGAGCCTAACGATGTGCTCTTCATCGATGAAATCCACCGCCTTTCGCCAGTGGTAGAGGAGTATCTCTATTCGGCGATGGAGGATTACCGCATTGACATCATGATAGACAAGGGTCCTTCGGCACGAAGCATCCAGATAGATCTGAATCCGTTTACGCTCGTGGGAGCCACCACTCGCAGCGGTCTTCTCACGGCTCCTCTCCGTGCCCGTTTCGGAATCAATCTGCATCTGGAATATTACGACCCGGCTACGCTTCAGAAGATAATCAAGCGAAGTGCGATGCTCCTGAAGGTGCCGATAGAGGATGAGGCGGCAGTGGAAATCTCCCGCCGTTCGCGCGGAACTCCTCGTATCGCCAACTCTCTGCTCAGAAGAGTGCGTGATTTCGCTCAGGTGAAGGGCAATGGAACCATCACTTACGATATTGCCCAGATGGCGCTCAAGGCGCTCAACATCGACCAGTATGGCTTGGATGAGATTGATAATAAGATTCTCAACACCATCATCGACAAGTTCCGTGGAGGTCCGGTGGGCGTAAGCACCATTGCCACGGCTATCGGTGAGGATGGCGGCACCGTAGAGGAGGTTTACGAGCCGTTCCTCATCATGGAAGGCTTCATCAAGCGCACGCCACGAGGCAGAATGGCCACCAAGCTTGCCTATGAGCATCTGGGCAGGAATCCGTATACAAGCAATATTATGCAGGGAGACTTGTTTGAGTGAAGAACGAAGAGTGAAGAAAAACATGAAGATAGGAATATTTACGGGTACATTCGACCCATTTACGATAGGACATCAGAACATCGCCGAGCGTGCCTTGCCCATGTTCGACAAGCTCGTGATTGCAGTGGCGATGAGCAAGCTGAAGCACGCTAGCGAGGAAATCTCGAAGCGTGTAGAAGATATCAGAAAGGTTTTCCCGAAGGAATGTGCAGAATTGGTGGATGCGGAGGATGCATCCAAGGGCCACCGCCTTGAGGTGGTTGCCTACGATGACCTCACCATCGACCTGGCGCATCGCCTGGGAGCCAAGTTCCTGGTTCGCGGCGTCCGCTCTGCCAAGGATTTCGAGTACGAGCGAGAGCAGGCTGACATTAACAAGCAGTTGGGCGGCGTAGAAACTATCCTGCTCTTTTCCGACCCAAGATACAGCAGCATCAGCTCAACGCTGGTTAGGGAATTGAGATTCTTCGGAAGAGAAGTAGATGAATTCCTGCCGAAGGCGAAATAATGAATAATGTAGAATTAATAATGAATAATTAATAAGGGGCTCTTGGCGAGCCTGATTATTAATTGTAAATTATAAATTTTAAATTGAATTGCGTATGATAACATACAATGTAGATGGCGTGAAAATGCCAAAGATCAAGAAGCGTGACACCAGTGCCTGGATTCGCAAGGTGGCTGCCTCTCATGGCCGCAAGGTGGGAGAGATAGGCTATATGTTTGTAGATGACGAGAAGATTCTCGAAGTGAACAACGAGTATCTGGGTCATGATTACTATACCGATGTCATCACCTTCGATTATGATGAGGATGATGTGATTAACGGCGACATCGTGATTTCGCTCGATACCGTCCGCACCAATGCCGAGCAGTTTGGCAAGACCTACGATGATGAACTTCATCGCGTCATCATCCATGGCATCCTGCACCTCTGCGGAATCAATGACAAAGGTCCGGGAGAGCGCGAAATCATGGAGGAGAACGAGAATAAGGCGCTCGCCCTGCTCGAAGGTGCTTCGATCTTGAAGAAGTAAAGCTTCCGCAGAAAATGAGGAGTCATCCCCCTCATCCTCGGGGAAGTATAGAAAAACAGCTGTTAACTGTTAACCTGTTAACTTCTGAATGTGGCTAATGGAGTAAGCTGTTTGCCTGGGCGAAGTTTCTCGTCCGATTTTTAGGCACGGATTACACGGATTACGCGGATATTTCTAAAAAAACACATGGCGCAAGCCTCCGCGTAATCCGTGTAATCCGTGCCTAAAAATAATCGTGCCTAAAAATTTATTCTATCGCCTTGATTCTCTCCCTACATTCTTTCAGAATCCCAGTTAGTTCCTCCACGGTCGTGGCTCTCAGCATGGCGATTCTCGTCTGACGAAAATCGGGAATGCCTTTGAAGATAGGGGAGGCGGCAAGGTGGCGACGGGTGTGGAGAATGCCTCTGTACTCGTCGATGCGCTCCACGTTGATGCGAAGCTGCTCCTCCAGAAGGTCAATCTTCTCATCTACGGTTAATGGAGTTGCGCCTGTATTATCCAGATAATCACGGATTTCCTTGAAAATCCATGGTCTTCCAAAGGTAGCTCTACCAATCATCACTGCATCTACGCCGTAGCGATCAAAGGCAAGTTTGGCTTCTTCCGGGGTGGTAATATCGCCGTTGCCGATGATAGGAATATGGATGCGGGGATTGTTCTTCACCTCTCCGATGAGGCTCCAGTCAGCTTCGCCCGTATACATCTGGCTTCGGGTTCTGCCGTGGATGGTGAGCGCCTGGATTCCGCAATCCTGTAGCTGCTCGGCAAGGTCGGTGATGATGAGGTTTTCGCAATCCCAACCCAGTCGAGTCTTCACGGTTACGGGCACGTTTACCGCCTTCACCACTTCTCTTGTAATATCCAGCATCAGCGGAATATTTCGGAGCATTCCGGCTCCCGCACCCTTTCCGGCAACCTTCTTCACCGGGCAGCCGAAGTTAATATCAATCACATCCGGCTTCGCCTGTTCTACGATTTTTGCAGCTTCCACCATATCCTCGGTGGTTCTGCCGTAAATCTGAATGCCTACAGGGCGCTCCTCATCGCTTATCGTAAGCTTGCTGACAGTACTCTTGATGCTTCGCACCAAGGCTTCTGCCGATACGAACTCTGTATAAACCATGGCAGCTCCGAATCGCTTGCAGAGCATGCGAAAGCCAATATCCGTTACGTCTTCCATCGGAGCGAGGAAGAGGGGCTGAGGCCCAAATTCTATATTACCTATTTTCATCGTTTTATGAGGAGTTAAAGGAGTTAAGGAGTTAAAGGAGTTAAGACAAATGCTTCGAAAATGATAATCCTTGATATTCCTTCTCCAAAATTTCGGTTGCAAAGTTACACTTTTTTTATGAGAATTTGCCATGATATACAAAAAAACATGAGTATCTCATAACTGTTGTCTTAACTCCTTAACTCCCTTTAACTCCTTAACTCCTCCTTTGATTCACTTTAAAAGATGATACATTCCTCCTGCCAGGGTGCGGATGATTCCCTTCATTTCCATCTGGAAGAGGAGGGAGGTGAGGCGGGAGATGTCGATATTCGACTTCACGCTGATGATGTTGATCTGCAGGTCGTTGGTCCTGGAGAGGATTTGGACGATGAGCTCCTCCTCGGGCGATAGTTCCGGGAAGAGGCAGCGCTCGATGCCCTGCTGCTTGGCTCTCATCAGGGTTGCGTCATCTTGCCAGCGCATGTCCTTCACAAAGTCCTCGGCGCTGGTGATGAGGGTGGCGCCGTTGTCCCTTATCAGGTTGTTGCAGCCTTCGCTGTAGTGGTCGCCTATTCTGCCTGGGAAGGCGAAGACGTCACGGCCGTAGGATTGCGAAATGCCGCAGGTGATGAGACCGCCGCCATGAGAAGCGCTCTCTATCAGGATGCAGGCATCCGACATTCCCGCCACGATGCGGTTGCGGCGCACGAAGTTAATCTTATCGGCGTTTGTCTGGGTAAGGAATTCGGTGAGCAATCCGCCTTGCTCTATCATTCTCACTGCCGTATCCCTGTGTTGGCGGGGATAGAGGTCATCGAGGCCATGAGCCAGTACGCCCACGGTTTCGTAGCCGCAGGCGAGCGCCTGTCGGTGTGCCATGATGTCTACGCCATAGGCCAGGCCGCTCACGATGAGCACACGAGGGGAGAGCTGCTTCAGGTCGGAGATGAAGCGGCGGATGAGGTCTTCGCCGTACGGGGTGCAGTGGCGAGTCCCGATGATGTTGATGACCCGCTGCTGATTGAGGTTGGCGTTGCCTTTATAGAAGAGCATCAGAGGGGCGTCGTCACAATCCTTGAGTCGCTGGGGATAGCGGTCGTCGTGCATCGTTATCGGCTCTATGCCGTATCGGATGTCGTATTCCAGTTCTACTTCTGCGCGTTTGCGCGCCTCGTCGCAGTTCTTGAGGGCATTCACGAGCTTATCCGAGGCATCTGGGAGAAGGCTTCGGATGTCGTTTCTATGCTCCATGATGAGCGTGGCGGAGCCTGTTCTTCTGTATAGCTCCAGCATCCCTGTAAGGCTGAAGTAGTTGAGCCTTGTCAGGAGGATGGTATTTAATATTTCCTGTTGGTCAGCCATAAGCTTTATCTTTTTATGGGGTTATAGATGGGAGGAAGGATGGAGAAGCAGGAGGGAGCACGGGGGACCGAGCGATGGAATCGCTCGGAACGGGAGCGCGAGGGGGCTACGCTTGCTCCTTTATTTCTGCACCACAGTTCCGAGCGATTTCATCGCTCGGTCCTTCCCTGGTCTTTCCTCGGTCCTTCCCTGGTCTTTCCTCGGTCCTTCCCTGGTCTTTCCCTGGTCTTTCCTCGGTCCTTCCCTGGTCTTTCCTCGCTCCTTCCTTTTCTTTCCTCGGTCCTTCCTTTCCTTTTCTTTTCTTTTTCTTCCCCTTTACCTCTTCAGGTATTCGTAACCGATGCGGCAGCGGAGGCATTCCTTCTTGTCGCAGTATTCCTTCTTCAGCTGGATGAGGGCCTGGCTGTCGCCGGCGTTTTCCACCACCAGGCCGCATTGCTGCCACATCCTTACTATGTGGTTGTTCTCGGCCTTCAGCTCCTCCAGGAAGTCGAAGGCGCGGTCGCAGAATTTCTCTTCTCCTCGGTGCCTGCCGTAGGCGAAGAGGATGGGGACTACCGTGTTGATGATGAGCAGATTGAGCGAGAAAGGGGAGATGTGCTTCTCGTTCTTCACACTCGTGCTGCCGAAGGTGTAATGGGTTTCCCAATACTCCGTGACGCTGGTAGAAAGCACCTTCTTCGCCTCTTTCACCGTGGTGGCCTCCAGCAGCTGGCTGAGGCTGGCACGGCGGTTGTAATAAAGATTGGCAAGCTGCGAGATGCGGATATGAGGGAAGTTCTGAGGGCGAAGTCTCAGGAATCGCCACAGCTTGTAATCCATCGGCTGCATCGAGAACTTATGCGAGAGATAGAGATATTCATTCCTCAATCTTGCGAAATAGCCGTCGTTCAGGGCGTCTTTCTGATAGTGTTCGGGGATGGTGTTGAGCTCCAGCAGTCCCGCCTGCCCCATGAAGATGGCTTCTATCTGGAAGAGGTCGTCCCGGTGATGGTCCACGGCTCTGAGCGGCAGGTTCAGCGCCCACTGCTCGAAGGCTTCGCCATTGATTCCGAAGCCGAAATTGCGCGCCAGGGTCACGAAATAGGCGTTTTCCCAATCACCGTTGCATTGTCGGACGCGCTCTTCTATCGCCTCTGTTTTCTGCGAGAGCCGTTCGGTTTGCAGGGCGCTCATCCACGAGTGGATGGTGAGCCTGGTGAGCGATGGAATAATTTGATAGCAAGGAGGATATTGGTCGATGGTTAAGAGTTCCTGATAGTGTTTCAGTACGTGTTCGGGGATGTTGAGCTGCATCTGCACAAGGGGTTCGCCCTTCGAGTTTTTGGCGTCGAGGTCGATGATGCCGCAGACGTGCAGTATCACATTGTCGTATCTTTCGTCCTTGTCGTGAGCATGAAGATACCAGTCGCTCGCCTTGTCGTGAATCTCCACGTTGCCCACCCATAGGGTTCCGTTGATTTTCAGCTTGGCGTTGAAGAAGTCGGGCCCTGCATTGCGGTTGTGGAGTCCGGGGTCGATAACTTCCACCTGCCGCTGGTCGGTGGTGGTAAGAGGGGAGAGTGGGAAGAGTTTGTGCTTCCACACGTAGTGAAGTAGTTGCTCCATATTGTTTCGGCTTTTATGGTTTATAGGATTGCCTCTTTCGGAACGCAAGTTCTTTTGCTTGACCTTGATGGATGCAAGTTCTTCGCTCGTGTGCGGAAGGGGAGTATTGAAAAATCAGCTGTTAACTGTTAACCTGTTAACCCTGAGGAGAGAGGTATTTCTCGAATGCCTTGTCGTAGTCCTCGCTGTTGCCCAGTTTGCCGTTGATGAGGCAGACGAGTTCTACGGTTGCCTTGAGGCAGAGTTTCTCGTCCTTGGCACGGAAGATGTCCTGATGGAAAACATATCTCACGCCCTGCTTCTCCAGCCACAGACGCGAGAAGAATTCATCATCGCATTTCAGCGGAACCTTGTACTGCAGGTTCATTCTCGCCACCACAGCATCCACGCCCTTGTTGTGCATTTCGGCAAAGCTGAGGCCGCATTCCTTCAGGAAGAGATGGCGGGTATGCTCCATGTAGTGCAGATAGTTGGCGTTGTTCACAATGCCCTCAATATCGCACTCGTAATCCCTCACTTCCATCTTTGTCTCGAATATGTATTTGCTCATCATTTTCTCTTTTTTAGTTACTAAATGAGGCTAAAAGCCTTAAATCACTGCAAAAATAACCAAAATTTTCTATTTATTATTATAATAACAAGGATTTTTCAAGGTTTTTCAAAGAAAAAATTGTATTTTTGCCGAAACGTTTGGTTTGAGGAGGCAAAGAATGACGATGCAAAAACGCAATGGCAAGCTTTCTCCTTCTCCCTGCCATACGGAAATATCAGTTAGAGTAAAACAAATAAAATTTAGATAAAGATGAAAATAGCTTTGATCGGCTACGGAAAGATGGGACACATGATCGAGGAGATCGCCCTGCAGCGTGGCCACGAAATCGTATGTAAGATTGACGTGAATAACCCTGAGGATATCGACAGTCCGGAGTTCTGCTCTGCCGATGTTGCCATCGAGTTTACCAACCCTACTGCCGCTTACGGCAACTATCTGAAGGCTTTCTCTCACAACGTGAAGGTGGTTTCTGGTTCTACAGGTTGGATGAAAGACCATAAGGAAGACGTGGAGAAACTCTGCGCCGACGGTAAGCAGACCCTTTTCTGGGCGTCTAACTTCAGCATCGGAGTAGCCATCTTCTCTGCCGTAAACCGCTATCTGGCTAAGATCATGAACGGTTTCCCACAGTACTCTGTCTGCATGCAGGAAACCCACCACGTGTACAAGCTCGATGCGCCATCAGGCACAGCCATCACGCTTGCCGAGGAAATCATCGACAACATCGACAGAAAGAAAGATTGGAAGCGTGGCGTTACTTATTGGACAGAGGATGGTCATCACGATGAGGGCGATGCAAACATCACCGATGAGGATTTGGTCATCAACTGCGTACGCGATGGCGAGGTTCCTGGAATCCACGCCGTGATGTATGATTCAGATGCTGATATGATTACCATCGAGCACAGTGCCCACTCACGCAAGGGATTTGCTCTCGGAGCTGTTCTCGCTGCTGAGTTCACAGCCAACCATTCCGGTTTGCTCACAACCTCAGATTTGTTTAAGTTCTAATAAATCTAATAAATATGATTGACAAGCAGAAACAAAAACTCAATATGAAGGTGCAGTGGGCGAAGTTCGTAGTAGTTCTCGCCCTCTATCTTCTCTTTCTGGTTTGGGTAGAGAGCTGGCTGGGACTCATCGTGGTTCCGTTCATCTTCGACGTTTACATCACCAAGAAGATTCACTGGCAGTGGTGGAAGGATGAAGAAGGCCCTGTGCGCTTCATCATGAGCTGGGTAGATGCGCTGGTGTTTGCTCTCGTAGCGGTTTATTTCATCAACCTCTTCTTCTTCCAGAACTACGTCATTCCGTCTTCCTCTCTCGAAAAGAGTCTCCTCACGGGCGATTATCTCTTCGTGAGCAAGGTAAGCTACGGACCTCGCATCCCTCAGACTCCGCTCACCATGCCTTTAACCCAGCACACTATGCCGCTGGTCAACGTGAAGAGCTACATTGAGTGGCCTCACTGGGATTATCGCCGCGTGAAGGGATTGGGCAACGTGAAGCTCAACGACATCGTAGTGTTCAACTATCCTGCCGGCGACACCCTCTGCAACGAGGAGCGCTATCAGGCGAATGATTACTATCAGATGGTTTATTCCATCGGTGACCAGATACTGGAGCAGAACGGCCAGCAGAAGGATGTCCGCGTGCTGAACCCATTGCAGCAGCGCCACTACTTCGAGAAAGTGTATGCTGCCGGTAGAAACTACATCCTGAACATGCCGGGCGAATATGGCGACATCATCAGCCGTCCTACCGACCGCCGCGAGAACTACGTGAAGCGCTGCGTTGGTTTGCCGGGACAGACCCTGCAGATCAAGAACCGCATCGTTTATCTTGACGGCAAGGCAAACAAGGAGCCTGATAACGTGCAATATACCTACAAGATGAAGCTCAAGGGCGAGTTCCCTATCGACCTTGCCGATGAGCTGGGAATCACCAACGAAGACCTCCTGATGTATAATCAGAGCGGCGTGATTCCACTCACCAAGAAGGCTTATCTCGCCCTGAAGGCGGACAAGAACCTCGTGGAGAGCATCTCCATCAACACCGATGCAAGATACGGCGACCTGTATCCGCTCAATGCCTACACCGGCTGGACATGGGATAACTACGGTCCTGTATGGATTCCGAAGAAGGGCAAGAGCATCGCTCTGACGCTGAAGAACCTGCCTGTTTACGAGCGTTGCATCAAGGTTTACGAGGGCAACGACCTGAAGGTAGACAGCCAGGGCAACATCTTCATCAACGGTAAGTTGGCGAAGAGCTACACCTTCAAGCTCGACTATTACTGGATGATGGGCGATAACCGCCACAACTCAGCCGACAGCCGCTACTGGGGCTTCGTGCCTGAGGACCACATCGTGGGCAAGCCTATCTTCATCTGGTGGAGCCACAGTCCTGATCATCCAGGCTTCTCAGGCATCCGCTGGAACCGCCTGTTTAACTTCGTAGATAACATCAAGTAAGAAAGATAGATTTGAAAATCGCAGTTAAATTCCTAATAGCTTTAGGTTTGTCGTTGCTCCTGGTATGGGCGGTGCGAACCTTTGCTTTCACTGTCTTCACGGTGCCCGTCGGAGGTCTTCCTCCGCAGCTGAAAGCAGGCACTCGGGTGATAGTGGATAGGATTGACTGCGATTTTTTCAATCGCGGCGATGTGGTTGTCTTCACCGATTCCGTGTTTGCTCCGGCTAAGAATCAAACCAAGGTCAAAGGTCAGAGACAGGTTGGAAATCAAGTTCAGCCTAACCCCCGGAAATTCGTCTCAGAGGCTTATTTCATCGGTAGGATAGAGAAGCTGCCGGGCGATACGATTCTCATCGATACGGTGAAGTATATCATTCCTACGGTGTGCTGTAAGCGCTGTGGCTGCAAGGATTGCCGTTTCTATCTTCTGAAGACCCCAACCGGGCAGCAGGTGGTGCATAAGTATCAGATGATAGGCAAGGCTTACAAGCTGTTCTAAACGTAAAGAGTAATCATAAAGTTCAAATCTCAAAGTTCAAAGTAAATTGAAAGCCCTTCTTTCCTCCACATATTTCGGTCCCATCCAGTGGTATCAGAAGCTGAACCGCTACGATGAATGCCTGATAGAGCGCCACGAGAGCTTTATCAAGCAAACCTATCGCAACCGTATGATCATCCCGACCACCAACGGTCCTCTCTCGCTCACCATTCCCACCAATCACGACATCTCCCTGTCGATGAAGGACATCCGCATCTCCGACCACGCCAACTGGCGCCACGTCCACTGGAATGCGCTTCTCTCCGCCTATGGCGAGAGCCCTTTCTTCGAGTATTATCAGGACGACATCCGCCCCTTCTACGAGAAGAAATACGAGTTCCTCTTCGATTTCAACATGGAGACTACCGAGAAGATGATAGAGCTTCTCGACATCCGTCCCAAGATTTCAATCACCGAGGAGTATATTTTAAGTGAAGAACGAAGAGTGAAGAGCGAAGAAACAACGTTCGGCGGCCAAGGGGAAAGCCAATTTGATAGCATTGCTGATCATAAAGTTCAAAGTTCAAATCTCAAAGTTCAAAGTAAAGAAGTTCAAAGTATAGTTGATTTCCGCGATGCTATTCGCCCTAAGAAGCCGCTTCCTGACGCAGAATTCGTTCCCAAGCGCTATTATCAGGTCTACGGGCAGAAGCACGGTTTCCAGCCGAATATGAGCATCCTGGACCTCCTCTTCAATGAAGGCAACGAGGCGATATTCTACCTATAAATCATCAAGGTAGAGTATCGCCTCGCTGCTTTCTTATAATTCAATGAGCCTGGTTCCGTAATTAGAAGTAGTAGGCAAGCTTTGCGCGCAAGCCATTGTGATTGATGCCAAATCTATATTTGCTGCCGTCCCAGCCTGCCGGCTGCTTGTAAGCGGAGGACATGCCGCCAAGATTCACGCCAGCCGACCAGTGCTTGCTGAGCATGTATTCGCATCCCATTTCCGCATAGACGCCAAAGCCATCTACGGTGGCGAAATCGTCGTCTGTGCAGGCGTAGCCAAGGCTCAGCAGCAGATTCCAGATGAAGCGCTTGTTGGTCTTGTAGGCCATTTTGTAACCCGCACCGACGAAATAGTTCATGATTACATCGTTGACGTCATTGCCGCCGTTTCTAGGGATTTTCACCTTGGTTCTGCTGCCCATGCCATTAATGGAGAAGCCGATATAAAAAGGACGGCGGGTGTTCTTCAGTTTCCACAGATGGGCGTATTCCATGGTCACGTCGAAGCCTGTAGGCGTTCTGCCCAGTTTATCGCCGTTGGCCGTAAGAATTTCGTTGCTGAGCCATGAATATCCGCTGCTTACGCTGATGCTGTTGGCTGGCAGATAGCGCTTCTCGTTGTCTGCATCTTCTACCACAACCTTCTTCTCCTGCTCTTGCGCGCAGGCCTTCTGTGAAGGAATTCCACTCAAAAATAGCGCTAGTGAGGCGCATGCAGCCAATTTTGCTGCTGATTTTGAATTCATACGTTTAAAAATGTATTGTTAATAATTTGGCAGCAAAGGTATTAAAAAAAACGGAATCCCATAGAACATGCATGAAAAATATATAGAAAATGTAACGTTAAAAAAACTAATCCATAGTTTTCTGCCCCGCAACTCATGGTTTTCTGCCAGGGAAGTCATGGGTTGGCCGATGTGAAATCGTAGTATTCTGCCTTCTCTTGTCCTTATTCTAACGGTAAATGATGACCGGCCCTGGTCATCATTTATGACCCGTTAAAGCCTTCATATAAGCCCATTTAGCCCTCATCTCCCGTTGCTCCATTCTCCTCCTCATCAACCGGGCAGAGTTAACAGGTTAACAGTTAACACCCCAAAAATGCATACTCCCCCCACCACACATATAAAAATAAGTATATATATATATTTAATATAATAAGGTACGCAAGGGGGAGGTAGGAAAAAACAGCTGTTAACTGTTAACCCTGTTAACCCCTGCTGCTCCCAGATGCCCTTTTAGGAAATTTAAACAAGTATGCTTGGTGGTGTCATCAAAAAACCGTACTTTTGCGGCTGACAACAAACAATATCAAACATAAAAACGACAATGAAGAAACTGAAATTCCATATAGTAGGTCTTACCCACAACGACGTGAAAGGTCGTGAGGTAGAATACGCCAGGGAGGCAGAGGGCAGAACCATCTGCCTTGTGCCCGATGACGCCAATCCCTTTGATATGCTGGCTGTGAAAGCTTACGACAAGCAGCTTTTCATCGGCTATGTCTCTGCCCTGGAGGGCGAGGACGTAAGAGCCCTCATCATCGCCCGGAAGGGCAGGAACCTGCGCACCCGATGCCTGGGAAGCAACAGCAAGGAGGGAGCCGATGAGAAGTCGGGACTCCAGCTGATAGTGGAGGCGCGGGTAGACGTATCAGAGCAGGAGATAGAGCAGGCGCGCAGGGAAATCTATGATGACGGAATCTATGACGGCTGGCACTATTCCGGACCCATTCTGCCCATCGACAAGCTGACCCGTTTCAGCGATTGCACCATGATGCTGGAAGGCGTCATCAACGACATCATCAGCATCCAGGAGCAACTCTCACGGGATTCAGATTCCTCTCGTGATTCAGATTCCTCTCATGATTCAGATTCTTCTCATGATTCAGATTCCGCTGAAGCCGATAAGGACCCTCTTGATGCCGATTCCCGGTCGGCGCTGGAGGCAGAGCTGCGCGACAACCTGGAAGAGGCTAGGGAGCGGCTCAGCAGCTTCATGGAAATACAGCGAAGCGATTATTCGCGCGAGATGACGCAGACGAGAAACCGCATTCTCAACAACCTCGACCTCATAGACGATGAGGAAATCCATCGCATGGGCGAGCAACTGTATACGGAGATGGGATTCATTACCAGTTCCGCTTACCGTGAGCGTGCAGCCCAGTCTTTCTTCGTAGAAGCGCCTATCGCCATCAAGAAGAAGCAGACGGGCGCCTACGACTATAAGGACCAGCTGGACGCCATAGAACAGCAGCTGCACGCCTTCCCCTATTCGCTCTATCCCACGTTCAAGGCCGACCCGGTAGATTTCCTCCGCCAGGTGTTCTATAAGCGTGTGCCCCGCAAGAAGATGCTCCAGCTGCTCTCGGGCATCGTACTGATGATTATAAACGGCAGGGTGAATGACGTGAAGCAGTGGGGAAAACACGGTGATGCAGCATCGCTGGAGGCGATGAAGGCGATGAAGGCGGTGGGTGCCAAGCCTTCGAACGAAGTGAAGAAAGAGAAATTCATAGAACTGGTTGATTTGGTAATTCCGAAGATAGCGGTTTATAAGAAAAAAGGCTGTTCTGAAGTGCTGGTTAAAAGTCAATCCGACTGGTTCCCTGTGTTCCGCCTCTTAAACGGGTGGGGGCTATTCAATATGGGAACTCCTACAGCCTTCTGCAAACATCTGGCCCACCTGTATGAAAAACTACCTCCGGAGAATACGGAGCGTGCTCCGCTCTGCAAATGGAAGGATCTTGCGCAGGTGAAATCTACACCATTCGAATATGCGGCTCTGGAATGGTGGAAACTTGATTCAGATAAGTTGGGCTCGGTAAGCATAGAAAGATTCAATCATTATTGCGATATTGTGAATGCTTTCAAGAAGATTTTGGGCGAAACATCCTATTTGGAGAATGTGGATTTGAAGGAAATCTTGCCGAAACTGGTGGATAAGGAAGTGCCAGCCCCGGACACCAAGAATGATGACGAGATGACGGCGGGAGATGGTAGCTAGCGGGGTATATTAATACCTCGCTTATACCCCTCTTATACCCTTTGATGATTCTTTATACCTTGTTTTATACCCTCCTTATACCCCTGCTTTTTTATTTCAGAAAAAACTTGTAAACGGCTTTTTTTTTGTTTATCTTTGCATCGCTTTTCGGAAGAGAAGTGGCTGGTTTTCAATAATCCAGTCATTGTATAATCTAAATAATATTCAAATGGTAAACAACAATCTTTCTTTTGATGAATGCAAGCAGATGAGCAGCCGCCTCATTGCCATGAACCCTAATCGCAATGCAAACATGGGGCAGATTGCTACTTATCTCCTCGATTACTACACCGAGCTCACCAAGCAGTCCTGGCTCAGCACCCTCGTGGGGCAGATTCGCGACCTTACCGCCAAGCAGAATCTGATGGGCGAGGAGCAGAAGCAGACTGAGGTCTACAAGCAGCTCGACAGACAGATTACTGCACTCAAGAAGCAGCTGCCTTTCCGTTCGCCTCACTACTTCCACTTCCTGGACGACCACCGTGCCCAGAAGTCCATCGACCCGGAGGCCTTCACCTTCCAGACTACCGTAGACATCGATAATCCGGAGGAGGTAGAAGGAGCCGTGAAGAGAGCCCTGCTCCTGAACGGAATGTTTGATGAGTCCCAGGAGAAAGCCGCCCGTGAGCAGATGTTCACCGCCGATGAAATCGAGCTTTGGAAGGGGAAAGTGCTTCACGTGGAACGCTCGGCACGCAACAAGGCCCACATCGACATCCGCATCCCTGTAGGGATGACCATCGCTGAGGCTCAGAGCGCCTTCTGCAAGCTCATCCATGCCACCGAAGACCCTAGCTGCATTACGCCTGAGCGCATCATCTTCATCACTGATGCTGCCAGCCAGATCTATACTGCCGACGACTGGTACAAGCACCTGGATAAGGAAGCTGTGGCTGAATATCGTGAGGCTTACAGAAAGAGAGGACTGGATATCGACGGCCGTCCGATGGATATTGATTCTGCTCCAACCGTAGATTTCCAGCCTGTCGAGAGCGAGGAGGAGAAGGCGAGAAGGACTGCCAATACCGTGCAGTATGAGCAGACCTACGATGGCGTTCCTTATGAGGAGATTACCAAGGCGCTGGTGGATTTGATGGGCGGCGCTCCTGCCCATGGCAACCGCAACAACTTCATCTATCGTGAAGCCTGCCTGCTCAGATACATCTGCAATAGCGAGGCGGCTTGGATTAAGCAGGTAATCGAAATCTTCGGCGAAGACGAGGAGAAGGCGTTCGCCTCTGTAGAGAGCGCCTGCAAGGTGGCTCAGTCCTCGGAAATGCCCCAGCTCGTGAAGCAGGCGGTGGAGCTCGCCCGCAAGAATCATCTCGCCAAGCAAGCCACCGAGAAGGCAGGAATCTACGCCGAAGTTCCGCCCCAGTTGCCTGCCAAGCTGCCTAAGCTCATCAAGCTGCTCACCAGCAAGGTAGAGGATGATTTCAAGGCGCCTGTGGCGATGGCGGTCTTCCCTCCGCTGGCTGCTCATCTCAAGGGCGTCAACTTCCGCTACATCGACAATCAGGTGCATGAGGCAGCGATGATGAATCTGCTCGTAGCGCCGATGTCGTCAGGCAAATCGGCGGTAAACGGACCTATCAACAGCATCATCGAAGACCTGGTGCAGATGGATAAGGTGAACCGTCAGAAGGAGCAGGAATGGAAGGACGAGGTGAATACCATGGGCGACAACAAGAAGAAGCCGGTGCGCCCGGAAGACATCTGCATCCGCATCGTTTCGCCCGACCTTACCCGTGCTGCCTACATCCAGCGTCTGGACGATGCGCAGAAGGCTGGCGATGCCTATCTCTACTGCAAGATGGACGAGGTGGACATGCTCAGGAAGTTCAACGACCCTAGCCAGCTGATTCGTCTCTGCTGGGACAATTCAGAGGACGGTCAGGAGCGTGTGGGTACCAAGAGCGTTACTGCCCGCGTGAAGACCCGTTTCAACTGGAATGCTTCCAGTACCATCGCCGTTACCCAGAAGTTCTTCTCGGTTCGTGAGGTGGCTGATGGAGCCGTGAGCCGCCTGTCGCTTGCCACCATCTTCCGTTCAGAGTTTGCTCCTTGTCCGGTTGTGGGGGAATATGATGCGCAGTTCAAGTCGCAGCTGGCTCCTTACATCCATCAGCTGAATGCCGCCAGCGGTTTCAAGGAGTGCAGGAAGGCTCGCCAGCTTATCGAGCGCCTGGGCAGTGAGCTCATGGAGCTGGCTCAGCTGGCTTACAACAAGCCTTACGCCGAGTTTGCCAAGCGTGGTTTGGCGAATGGTTTCCGCAGGGCGATGGTGCTTTATCTGGCGAATGGCGAGAAGTGGGAGAAGGCGATAGAGGATTTCATCGTATGGAGCGTGAAGTATGATCTGTGGTGCAAGATGCGTTTCTTCGGCAATCAGATGCAGGAGGCGATAGATGCAGACAACCGTTCTATCTATCATGCATCCGGTGTGAGCAATCTTCTGCTCTTCGTTCATGATACTTTCGATAAGGCAGAGATTCAGGAAGTCTGCATGGTTCATGGCACCAAGACCAAGCTTGCCGTTCTCCTGTGCACCTGGAAGAAGCGTGGCTTCATCGTGAAGAACGAAGACGGCACCTTCTCCAAGACCGCCAAGTTCATCGGCAAGTACGGGCACTACGGAACGCCGGGAATGGCTGCGTAGAATAGGTTAGGCACGGATTATGCGGATTACACGGATGTTCTATGAGATTATGAATGCGTTTTGATTGACTCCCGTTAGGTGTCCCGGCGGATTTGCAATCCGCCGTCAAAAAGATTCGACCTATTAAAATCGGGGGATTTGCAATCCCCCAACACCAATAGGAAAAGCAATCTTGCTTGCTGCGGATTTCAAATCCGCAGATCTTCAATAGGTAAGGACCTTTTTTAACGCCGGATTTCAAATCCGGCGGGACGCCTATCGGACGTATTTTTTGCTTGATGCCTAGCGAAAGGCTCTCCTTCGCTTTTATCAGTTCGCCCTGAACCAACGGTCACCGGCCGAAGGCAAAGGGCAAAAGTTATGCGGATTACATGGATGTTCTATGAGATTATGAATGTGTTTTAATTGACATGAGAGGCTTAAATCCGTGTAATCCGTGTAATCCGTGCCTGATTTCGCAATGGGAATGTAAAGGTTCTTGACCTTAATCAAGAAATCGGGGTGTTCTGAAACTTTTCTCCTGAAATGTTTGTGCGCGAACACAAAAGTTCGTACCTTTGCATCGGAAATAAGAAAAAAGGATAAAAGATTGATAATATCAGGATACGAAAGGTATTGATTATAAGGAAGAAAGATTGATTACATCAGGATACGAAGGTATTAGAATCTAGGTAAAGATTGAAAAAGGGATAACAATAAAAGATTGTTAATAAAAAGGATAAGTTTGATTTAAAGTTAAGAAAGGGTAAAGTTATGTTAGTATTAGGAATTGCATTCGCAGCAGTAGTAGCATTTGCTGCAACAGTTGGTGCAGCAAGCAACAAGCTCGCTTAAGTAATAAGCCAACGAGGTAAGGAACTTTAAAAGTTCAGAAAACAGTAATTGAAGCAAAGTAGGAAGCCAATATGGGCTTCCGAGATGCAGAGGGAGAGTCAACAGGGCTTTCCTGGGATTGAGGAGCGGATGATGCTCCTTTTTTCGTTTAACATTGAATATCAGACAGACATACATATATATAAAAGGAAATCGGGTTGGTTAACAGGTTAACAGTTAACAGCTCGATTTTCTTTGTTTATATCCCTATTCGAGGATGATTTTGAGATTTACTACATAGAAGAAATTACGTAACTTATTGATATGTAGGTAAATATATCTCTTTTGAATTTATTTTCCAAGATATGGCTTCAGGATTCTTACCCAGTTCTGGTAGCCTTTTCCGAGCAGATGCAAGCCATCGTTGGTATAATCCGGGTTCATGTCCTGGGTTCCAGGAGCCACGAACTCAGAGAAGAGGTCGATGTAGGTCAAGCCACGGCGGTTGGCGATGTCCTTGATCAGGGCATTGAGGGCAGGAACATCCTTCTTGCGGCTCATGTGGTCAACAAACATGTTGAACTTTGGGTTCAGCGGCAGAACGCTCTGCAGATAGAGTCGGGTAGAAGGAGATTCGTTCTTGATCCGTTCAGCAATCTCATCGATGTCCTTGGCGATGTCCTCGACGCTGCGGCCGCCGGCGAGGTCGTTAATGCCGATGAGCAGGAAGATCTTGGCTGGCTTGCCCTTGGTGATGACGTGGAGGCGGTCGAGTATGGTATCGGCTCTATCGCCGCTGATTCCTCGGTTCTTGACGTGTGGGTTGTCAAGCAGTTCTGCCCATTCACCTCCGTTGGTGATGCTGTTGCCCAGGAAAATGATGTCCTTCTTGCTGGTTGGGAGAACTTCAAAGAGTGTAGCTCTCTGATCAAAGAAAGTTGTGTGCTTGCGTCCTTGAGCCTGTAAGGTAGTGCAGGCGCAGAGGAGGCAGATTGATAACATGAATTTTTTCATTATAAATTTTATATTAAGTTAGTTATTAAATGTGTATTTTAAAGCTTTTGCCCTTTCAGGGCGTTTGGGGCGTTGCCTCTGCCTTTCAGGGCGTGTGGGCAATGGCTTCTGCTTTTTGCTTTTTGGCTTCCTGTTAAGAACTACTTGAAAATCAGGGTGGTGAGCCTGTCTTTATCAAACAGCTCCTGAGCCACGGCTTGAATCTGGGCGGCGGTAATCGCATCCACCTGCTCGTAGAGGCGGTCAACGTTCTTCTCCCAGCCATAGTGTAGGAAGCTCTTGCCGAAGTCGAGGGCGAAGTTCTCACGGTTGTCGCAGGCCACGCCTATCTGACCCTTGATCTGCTTCTTGGCAGCCTTGAGCTGCGCATCGCTCAATGGCTTCTGCATGAACTTATCCAGTTCCTTGCGGACCAGTCTGAGGCAGCGCTTCACATCGTGTTCATCGCATCCGAAATAGATGCTCCAGGTGCCCGTGTCGCCATAAGCCACCATCGTGCTCTCTACGGTGTAAACCAGTCCGTTGTGCTCTCTGAGGGCGAGGTTCAGCTTGGCGTTCATACCCGGTCCTCCCAGCATATTGTTGAGCAGATAGAGCGGCATTCGGCGGTCGTCGTTCACATCGTAAGCGCGGGTTCCTATCATCACATGAGCCTGATGCGTATTCTTCTGCATCACGATTGTCTGGCCAGCAACTTTACTTTGAACATTGAACTTTGAGCTTTGAACTTTATGATTTGCATCGCCTGCTTCCATTTCTTCCGTAGGTGTTTCGCCTGTAGGCGTTTCTTCTGCAATCCTTTCTTCCGTAGGCGTTTCGGCGGATTTGCAATCCGCCGAGCAAGCAAGCTCTCGGCCTTTTGGGCACTCTCCCAAAGCCTTCCTGATAAGCTTCACCAGCTTCTTGAAATCGATATCCCCGTATGCGAAGAATATCGCATTATCCGGCCGATAAAGCTTTCTTGTGAAGCGGAGCGCATCCTCCGTCTTGAAGGAGCGAACCTGCTCGGCAGTGCCCAGGATATTATGCCCCAGCGGCGAACCCTTGAAGAGGATATTCTCGAATTCATCATATATCAGTTCGGCTGGCGAATCATTATAGCTCTCAATCTCATCGCAGATCACCTCCACCTCCTTGTCTATCTCCGCTTGCGGATAAACCGAGTGGAAGACGATGTCGGAAAGCAGGTCCACGGCTCTTGCGATGTGCTCCTTCAGGATGGCAGAGTAATAAACCGTGCCCTCCTTGTTGGTGTAGGCATTCAGGTCGCCGCCCACGCTCTCCAGGCAGTTGAGAATGTGCCACGCCTTGCGTCGCTCGGTGCCCTTGAAGGTGACGTGCTCGCAGAAATGCGCCAACCCCTCCTCGCCCGGCTCCTCGTTGCGGGTGCCGGCGTTTATCTGGTAGCCGCAATACACCACCTTGCTATCCGATGGCAGGTGGATGATGCGGAGTCCGTTGTCTAATGTATAAGTATTGTATTTCATTTCAAGGTGCAAAGTTACTTTGAAAATGTAATTTATCCAAAATATTGGGCATTTATTTTGCATTATCGCCAAAAAGACTTATCTTTGTCCCCCAAAAACAATATAAAAGAGACATAAACAATGCGTAAGGTTATAGGAATAGGAGAGACCGTGCTTGACATCATCTTCAAGAACGGCAAGCCGATAGAGGCAGTACCGGGTGGCTCATCGTTTAATGCAGTCATCTCGTTGGGACGTGCGGGCGTGAATGCTTCGTTTATCAGCGAGGCGGGCAACGACCGTATCGGAGAGTATGTGATTCAGTTCTTGAGAGATAATGGGGTGAATGCTGACAACGTGAGTATCTTCCCTGATTCGAAGTCGCCACTCTCGCTGGCGTTCCTCGACGAGAACAACAATGCTGACTACATTTTCTACAAGGATCATCCTCACGACCAGCTGGAGTTTGCCACTCCCGAAATCAATCCCGATGACATCGTGCTCTTCGGTTCGTTCTTCGCCCTGAATCCTGTGGTCCGTCCTCAGGTGGCAGGCTTCCTGGAGTACGCCAAGAGTCGTGGCGCCATCCTCTATTATGATGTAAACTTCCGCTCTTCTCATCAGCATGAGATTATGAAGATTACACCTAATCTGATAGAGAACCTGGAGCACGCCGATTTCGTTCGTGGCAGCCACGAGGACTTCGGAATCCTCTATAAGAAACCGGAGGCTGACAAGGTGTATAATGCCGAAATCAGTTTCTACTGCAAGAAGTTTATCTGCACCCAGGGCGCTGAGCCTGTAGAGGTTCGTGCCGAGAACGGCTTTGCCAAGAGTTATCCTTCGGAGAAGATGAAGCCGGTGAGCACCATCGGTGCCGGCGATAACTTCAATGCCGGTTTCGTGTTCGGACTGATCAAGGATGGAATCACCCGCGAGGATATCGACCGCGGCTTATCTGAGGCGCAATGGGATAGCCTGCTTGCATCGGCCCAGGATTTCTCCACCGAATGCTGCAAGGACATCTACAATTATGTTTCCAAGGAATTCGGACAAAGAAAAAACTTGGAACTTTGAACTGGGAACTTTATGATTAGTAGAAGTTGTTTGAGAAACAGCATATCATAAAGTTCAAAGTTCAAATCTCAAAGTTCAAAGTTCAAATCTCAAAGTTCAAAGTAAATAATATGACAGAAATTACAAACAAGATTTATTACGTAGGCGTTAACGACCGCAACAAGCATCGTTTTGAGGGCCTCTGGCCATTGCCTAACGGAGTGAGCTACAACTCGTATATCATTGACGATGAGAAGGTAGCGCTGGTAGATACTGTAGAGGTAGATTTCTTCACCCAGTTCCTCGAGAACATTCACGAGGTGATTGGTGACCGTGAAATCGATTACCTCATCATCAACCACATGGAACCTGACCACAGCGGTTCCATCGCCCTCATCAAGAAATATTACCCTAACATCAAGATTGTGGGCAACAAGAAGACGCTGGGAATGCTGGAAGGCTTCTACGGCGTAACAGATGACGTGGTAGAGGTGAAGAATGGCGAAACCCTCTCTCTGGGCAACCACGAGCTGAGCTTCGTTCTCATCCCTATGGTTCACTGGCCAGAGACGATGGTAACGCTTGATGCGAAGAACAAGGTGCTCTTCTCGGGCGATGCCTTCGGCTGCTTCGGCGCGCTGAACGGCGGAATCATCGATATGGAAATCAACTGCGAGACTTTCTGGCTGGAGATGGTTCGCTACTACTCAAACATTGTGGGTAAGTATGGAATCCCTGTTCAGAATGCCTTGAAGAAGTTGGCTGGCGTGGAGCTGGATTACATCTGCTCAACCCATGGTCCGGTTTGGCACGAGCATATTGAAAAGGTAATCGGCATGTATGATAAGATGTCGAAGTACGAGACGGAGCCGGGCCTCGTTATCTGCTACGGCACCATGTACGGCAACACCGAGCGTATGGCCGAAATCATCGCCCGTGCAGCAAGCAAGGCTGGCGTGAAGAACATCGTGATGTATAATATCTCGAAGACTCACCACAGCTACATCCTGCGCGACATCTTCCGCTACAAGGGTCTTATCGTGGGTGCTCCAACCTACAATGCCGGTCTTTATCACGAGATGGAGGTTCTCCTCTCCGAGCTTGCCAATAAGGACATCAAGAACCATCTCCTTGGCTGGTACGGTTCTCATTGCTGGGCAAGCAAGGCTGTGGCTAAGATTCAGGAGTGGAACGAAACCAAGCTCCACTACGAGCCAGTGGGTGAGCCGGTAGATATGAAGCAGGCGATTACTCCAGAGGTCAAGGCGAAGTGCGAGGCTCTGGGTAAGGCAATGGCTGAGAAGCTGCTTGCGGAATAAAAGTTTAAGGGCGGAAGAACAACTGGGGTTAACAGAGTTAACAGTTAACAGTTGTTTTTCCGCTCTTTCTTTGTTTAAATACCTTAAATATTCCGTGTAAATTACGATAAAACTTGGTGAAGTCGAGTAAAAAGTGTACTTTTGCTGCAAAAATATGTGTCTTGACACGAAAATTTTCAGTGAAATGATGTATTTTGAGCGCAAGGAATATCTAGATAAGCTCATCTCTGCCGAAGGCAATGGGATGATAAAGATTATCACTGGCATCCGCCGATGTGGTAAATCTTTTCTTCTTTTCAACATCTTTTGCAAGTATTTGCTTGAAAGAGGTGTTGCGGAAGACCATATCATACAAGTAAATCTTGAAGACCGTAGAAACAAGAAACTCCGTGACCCGGATGCTTTGCTGGAGCATATAGATGCTCAGATGGTTGACAAGGAGAAGTATTACATTCTCTTGGATGAGGTTCAGATGGTAAAGGAGTTTGAGGATGTGCTCAATTCCTATCTTCATGTGGAAAATGCTGAGGTGTACGTAACTGGTTCCAATGCCCGGTTCTTGTCAAAGGACGTAATCACAGAGTTCAGAGGACGAGGTTGGGAAATCCGCATTCATCCATTGAGCTTTTCTGAATACTACGAGGTTGTGGGAGGTGAGATGCAACAAGCTTTGGAAACCTATTATCTGTATGGTGGATTGCCTGCTGTGGTGCAGATGGAAAGCCCTGAAGCCAAGCAAAACTATCTTCGAGAGATTTATGAGACCGTTTATCTGAAAGATGTATTGGATCGAAATCGCTTGAAGAATCCAGAGGGAATGAAAGAGCTGGTACGTCTCCTTGCATCTACGATAGGTTCTTGTACCAATGTCTGGAAAATCTCCAATACGTTTAAATCGGCTGGTGGAGTAGAGATAAGTGGCAATACTATCAGCAAGTATTTGGAATACCTGCTGGATTCCTTCATCATCAGCGAGGCTTTGCGCTATGATGTGAAGGGGCGCAAATACATTGGTACTGGTACCAAGTATTATTTCGAGGACATCGGTATTAGAAATGCCGTGGTAGATTTCCGACAGATAGAATTCACCCATATCATGGAGAATGTGGTTTATAACGAGTTGCGGAAGCAGGGTTATACTGTGGATGTGGGGTCAGTGGAGAGCTTCAAGCGGGATGAGAATGGCAAACTGCAGCGTAGGAATCTTGAGATAGATTTCGTGGTGAACCGTCATGATGAACGCCTCTATATCCAGTCGGCTTACGCCTTGCCGGATAAGGAGAAGGTAAATCAGGAGCAGGCTTCTCTTTTGAATGTAAACGATGGCTTCCGCAAACTGATAATCGTAGGGGATAGATATCGTTCGGGTTATAATGAAGAAGGCATTCTGATGATGAGCCTCTCCGATTTCCTCTTGGGGAAAGAAAATAAGGGATAGATGGTCTTGAAGAAAATATCAAGAGCGGAAGGACAACAGGGGTTAACAGTTGTTTTCCGCTCTTTTTTCATCTTTATATAGGATTTTTATGCCTCGCAGAGCCTTGCCAATTCTTCCAGGTTATTCGCCACTTCAATCACATCTCGCCAATCGCCGCGAATCATGCTTTTCTCTGCCATATCATCCAACAGGGCGATGGTGGAGTTCCAGAAGCCTTTCATGTTGTAGAGAATCACCATCTTGTGGTGGTAGCCGATGGTGTGGGCGGCGGCGATGGTGAAGATTTCATCTAGG
>ERZ780198.1296-NODE-1296-length-23531-cov-19.286250_pt1 | contig 23531 bp, 17 predicted proteins | sample MGYA00510979_ERZ780198 | MGnify/ENA primary metagenome ERZ780198 (study PRJEB29588, sample SAMEA2158039) | human gut metagenome | biome: human gut; feature: human-associated habitat; material: faeces | place: Denmark | collected 2008/2010 ...
CTGTCGTTATAGGATGGTAGGAGGTGCATGCCTACACTATTGCTGAATAGTTACACCAAACGTAAGATATTATCATTCAGGACAGTCCAATCCACTACCGAATCTTGACTATGATATCATAGATAGGCTTATTAAAACATGTCAAATAATATACATTAATCACATATAATTATGATACGCATATCAGACATTGCAAACAGATTAAAGAACTTCCTTATTCAAAAAGGAGAGGATAAATTTAAGATATTCATTAGAGTTAATTGTAGCATCGATGTGTACGTACTTACTTCCAATTTCCCATTAGCAAGTCAGTACGAAAGTGATTTCTATACGGAACTGTGTTCTTTAACCGATGAAGATGGAGAATTCTACAACAGACACAAGAACAATCTTAAAATCGTTTTTAATCTAGTCAACAGAGAAGAGGCTGAAGACGATCCTTACTATGCAAACATGTTCGCAGATGAAAAAGAGGTAGTTGATTGGGGACCGCGTTACCGCTTTGACTCTTTACTTAAACCTAAAAATACATCTTCTATAAAAGGGAAGAGCAAAGCCCCTGTTGTGACATTTTACAGTTACAAAGGAGGTATGGGTAGAACAACAACAATGATTGCTTATGCAATGAGTCTTGCGGTTAATGATAATAATCTTGAAAAAAACGCGTTGTTATTATTGATTGTGACTTGGAAGCCCCAGGTTATCTCAACTTTTTCGATTTGTCCGAGCATAATGGTTTGCAGAGCGGAAAGAAAAACGGATTAGTAGAATTCCTGTGTGACGCACAATTAACTTCCCATCCAGAAGAGTTAGAAATCAACGATTATATAATTAACGTCGGCGATGACAATAAGAATAATTTTGCTTATAACAACTTAAATAACATTTGGCTTATTCCTGCAGGCAATCTTAATGAAGGATATTCCGATTTAGGTGAAGGGAGTGATAGAAGTGATTATCTTGAAGGATTGGCAAAAATTAATTTGTCAAGCGTTAACTCTGTGGTTAAATATTTTAATATACTCTTGGATAGAATTAATGAGACCATAGTACCAGATATAATATTGTTAGATTCAAGAACAGGCTTTAATGACATATTCGGAACTGCAGCATTATACCTGTCATCTAGTGTGGTTGGCTTCTTTGGATTTAGTCGACAGACACAACCTGGATTAATGAATCTCCTGAGAGAATATTATAAAGAAGCTAATTCTTTTAGCTTGCAATTGGTTTTTTCTATACTTCCAGAAAAAGTGGATGAAGCATGGGTTGAGAATCACAAAAAAGAGATTAAACAATATATAAGTTATGTTGGAACTGAAAACAAAAACTATCCATCTTTTTTATATCTTCACCGAAATTCCCTTCTTGAGAAGATTGGCACAGGTGACGATTTGTCAGATTCTGCTTTTGTAGAACTCGTTAAAGGAAAGAAGTTTGAAGATTATAATGCCCTGTTTGAAAAAATTAGTAATCAATTCTTCAAAAAAACACCAACGCTTACATACACAAGCAACACTCCTGCTATCCAGTTAAGAAATGTCGTGTTGAAACATTTGAAAGATGCTTTGGTAAATGTTTCAAACTTTGCTGAAGATACACAAATCAAAGAAGAGCAATTTTTCTACAGAAATTGCATGAAGGAGCTCTTTGATCCTAAAAAATTCTTGATACAAGGATACAAGGGTACAGGTAAGACATATCTGTATAAAGCTCTAGCAGACAAAGAAATTTCTGCTAATATTCAAAAATGGTCGAGAACTCAGAAACAGGGTCTTTTAGACCCCGTCTTCGTTAACATATTGCCGACAAATGAGGCTTCTTTGGTTTTTGACAATATCAGATATGGAGCTATTGATGAGCCAGAATACTACTTTAATATATTCTGGCAGATATATACATGGAACGCTATTTTGTTATACCCTGAATTTTCATCAATTAAGGAGCAAAGCGAACTCGCTGAATTCATAAAGCCATTAGATGGAGCAGGGTTTGCAAAGGAAGCTTTAATAAGAATTGACAAGCTTATCAATCTCGGAGTAGAGGTATTAGTTCATATAGAGAATGACATGTTACGTCTTAATACGAATCTCCAAAAACAACAAAAGCGTCTTTTCGTGTTGTATGATCGATTGGATACTTGTATCAATCCATTAAGATGGAACAAGGCGGTCTCACCACTTATCAACTATTGGAGGAACAATTGTGAATCTTTCTCTAATATAACCCCAAAAATTTTTGTTAGAACAGACTTGTTCAAGCAGATAGAAGGCACAAATACAGCAAGACTCGAAAATAGTATAATTCACATAGAATGGTCAATAGGCGAGGTCTTCGGATTCTTCTTTAAGCTGATTTTCTCAAACGAGAATGCTAGTAAGGCATATTGGGCAATTGCAGAAAAAGTCGGAATAGACCCTAATTATATAAAGAATACAAAGGCTTCTTTTAAGAAATTTCCCAAAAACCAGTTTAAGGATCTTAGCATTGCTCAGATGAAACTGATTATAGAAGTATTCTTCGGAAAAAAAGTTAAAGTCGGAGTTATCACACTTGGAAGTCCATGGGAATATTTCGAGAAGGAACTTTCTAATGCTGATAATACAGCAATTAGTTTGCGCCCGTTTATTAACACACTTAATTCTAATGCTGTTGATAAAGCTTTAGCCAAGACCGAACGATATGTGCAAAATGGAATAATATCGTCTGAAATATATGCATCAAAATCTGTACGTGAAGACACAACAGAGAAATACTTCGCAGATTTAACTCAAGACGCATTTAGTAAGGATTTATTACGATTCAAGGAAGTAATACGTACGTCTGTCGGTGAAAAATATCGTTTTAAGGCGCTTACAGAAGCCCAATTCGAAGAATTAATTTCGATAACGTTTGACAGAATAGATGAAAGTCCTGTTGTAAAGGCACCAGAAGACTTAAAACGTCTTATATTTGCCAATGGTATTATGGCTGAAAAAATTACGACAAAAGGTAGGTATTATAGATTTGCACCAATATATTGGTATTCTTGGGGCTTAGTTAATTCTGCATTAGAAAAAGAAGAAAAGAAGAAAGCTTCAAAAGTAGAATCTACAAGGGCACTTGAAGAAGGACAAACTTACACTGGTCAAATAATAGAAGTAAAGGATTATTATGGCCGAATCCGTAAAAAGGTTAAATGTTCGAATCATCCTCATCCATTAGAAATAAGAGATGAATTCCTTAGTGACTATTATGAAGATGATGAAGTTACATTTACCGCAGAGAAGGAAGCAAACAGAAAAGATCCTAGTAAATCTTTTTGGTATGCAACCAACATTCAAGTTAAAGAGTCATAATGCGACGCAAGAACCTCTTTGACGGCGAGAGCTATAAAGCTGAGTTTGCTATAATAACCTATCGGTGGCTTATGAGTCGCCGATGGGTTGCTTATGCAGATATAATGGCAGACAGGTTAGGTCGATCTATTGAAGAACCACCTGCGAATCTGTCTGTCTAATTGTGACGGCTATGGAGAGCTGCTGAAGACCATTGGCTTTGTTAAGAAAGCCATTTATGAGAAAGTTGGTGGTGATTGCTTTGAAGAGGAAGGTAGCAACAGAAATAAGCGATTCCGTTACATAGGCAAGGACAATGATCCTCTTTATCTTTAGGTGGCGTGAAATTCGTTATCGGCAAACTACAGAAGAAAAGCCTACTCAAACGTGTTGGCGGAAGAAAGCACGGAGAGTGGCAAGTACTCATATAATATGTAATACCAAAATCGGATAATTACAGCTGTCTTCCATATTAATTTATATTTCGCTCATCGACCCAACCAGGCGTGTGGGTCAATTCCGCAAGGTGGTGGTAAACATCGCCGCCATCCTGGAGAAGAAGGCCTCCAAAAGGTCAAGGTCATTAAGGATTTCGGGCTATTTCGAAAGTCCCTCAATGCCTAACACAAAGCTTGCTTAATTATTTCATGCCACTGAGAATAAGAGAAATAACATGATGGGTGATGTACATTTATCATTACACATTTCTTGCCAGAATCAAGAGTGTACTCATATCGTCTGGCAATTATATTTTCAAAGTGCAATGGCTCTAGTTCTACACCTTTATACGCAGGGGTATTATCGTATGTTGGCTTTCCCCATACGAAAATAACATCCGGTTCATAACTATTTATAACAGATATAAAAGGCTCTTGAGCTCGGACATAAGCATCATGAGGAGCTTGGGTAGTTGGAGTGGGAACGGCCAACTGAAGATAGTTGTAAAACATGATATTGTTCCAAAAGTCTGTTTCTTCAACTTCTGGTTCTGGTTGAAATCCGAAGACAGCTTTGACAAAGTTGAGGTAAGTCTGAAGCCATTTTTCATATCCTGGAGATGGTATTGTTCCGTTTTTTCTCCAAACAATATAATCTTCCACCACCTTCTGGGTAGAAAAATCATCACACTTTTCAACACCACAATTATTACATCCATCACAAACGTGAACATGGCCTAAAACCATTATACGTTTCCCATTTATGCCCTCGGAGTACTGGCAGCCAACCCAAGGTTCAAAATATACATTGCTCATAAGCTACTATTTTAATTAATATTTATTTCCAATACAATAAAAGTGATTTCGGGTTATTCAGATGTTTACAACTATCCATTTACCACTTTTTCTACCGCCTTCACGTTTCAAGATTCCCTTGGCTTGAAGAGCAGCAATATCTCTTTCAATAGTACGTGTCGTTACTGTTTTCTTTCCCGACATTCTCTGCGCCAATTCCGGAATTGTTATTGCCGGATGACATTTAACAACAGAAATGATATTTTGCTGACGTTCAGAAAGTTCAATCAGTTTTTCTTTCCCGACATTTATCACGACATCATCATCCATAGATCTTTCATATTGTTCTATCTCAGCCTTAAGGTTTTTGATATGTTCTTGAAGCATGAAAGACTGGAATGGTAACATCGACTCTTCTTCTCGAGATGCATTAAGAGCTTCAATATATGTTGCCTTATCATCAGTCATTACCTTTGTCGGAACAAGATTAAATTCAAACTGAAGGTGGTTCATGATGAGACGCGACATTCTGCCATTTCCATCCACCCAAGGATGGATGCTGACAAGGATGTTATGAGCATCGAAGCTCAACAAATATGCATCCATTTCACTCGGGTTTTCAAGAAGCAATTCACGCCTTCGGTTTATCTCATTGCAGAAATCAGCCAACCGTGCAGGAACCTTCAGAAAGTTCATATAGGAACGTCCACCAGCTCCCGCTGTGACACCTAATAGACGGAGGTCACCTTTAGAAGAATCGAATTCCCCCTGAAGCGTGCTATAAACGCTGCCGGTATTCTTCATCACCAATGCAGACAATTGCTTAAGCATTTCTACAGAAAAAGGTTTGTGCTCCTTAGCCCATCGAATGGATTGCTCATAGGCATGCTTCAAATCAAGATTCATCAACTGCTCTACCAAGGGTTTACCTTTAACAGAAATACCTTCATCAAAGAGCAATAGATTCTCTATTTCCGTCACAGTAGAACCTTCTATGGCAGTAGAGTGTGTAATGATGGAATACAGATAGAACTTATCGTAATCTATCTGCTGCGAAATACCAAGACTTCTATATTTGTCTAGTACAGCCTGTAATTCTAACACATACTTTTCCATTGTGTAACTTCTATTTTTTAAGGCACAAAGATAGGTAAAATATGTTAGAAACACGAATGGTTATGAAGTAAAATGCAAATTACTCTGCATTTTACTAAGATTGTATCTACCATACCTTACGCCTTTTTGTTTTAAGAGGTCATGAAGTGTCAAATTCATTATCGGTCATTTTCCAATACCTAAATCCGGTCATTAAGGTCACGGTCATTAAGGTCATCCTTAATTCCGCAACACTATTATTAATTAAACTTTTTAAGTACCTGAGCACCAATAAGTTACTCAGGATTTTACCATGTCAGAAATTTTACCTATCTTAGTGTTGCAATACCAAAGACGATAAAAAGTCAACAAGACATGGCAAATATACAAATAAAATCCGAGAAACTCACTCCTTTGGGAGGAATATTTTCAATCATGGAGCAATTTGACTCCACATTGTCATCTGTAATCGACTCAACCCTCGGTCTAAGGTGTAGATTGTTCCATTTCATGGCACGTTTTCTCGCCATGGCAGAGCTTAAGTGGGGTCTATTAAATTAAGGAAAGTATTTGATAATCAATAAATTAATATGAAAAATATTTGCTCGGTTCAGACGGGTTGAAGGTTGGATAGTAAGAAGCTAAAAATTGTGTTCTAAATCAACATAGCCTCTTTACAAGCAAGAATGGCAAAACCGACTGACACTATAATCAGTCGGTTTAGCTATTTTTAGAAGTCACATGTGTCGGGGTCTGGACCTATTCTGTCAGCCTTCAGCGATGCGATTTCAAGCATTTCCTGCTGAGAGAGTTCAAAGTCGAATACATCGAAGTTTTCCTTGATTCGGCTTGGAGTAACCGACTTTACCAGTGGCAAAACGCCTGTCTGCATCACCCATCGGATGACTACCTGAGCCACACTCTTGCCATGGTTGGCAGCAATCGACTTCAAGAGAGGATTGTCCAAAACATTGCCTCTTCCCAACGGACTCCATGCTTCCACGAGAATGTTGTTCTTCTGGCAGAACTCCACACATTCCTTCTGGGTGAATCCTGGATGATACTCTATCTGGTCAACCATCGGACAGATGTTTGCCCTCACCATCACAGCTTCAGCATGATGCTGCATGAAGTTGGAAAGACCGATGCTGCGAATCAAGCCTTCTTCATGGAGACGTTCCATGGCTTTCCAGGTGTCCACATTCAAGTTGTCTGCATCCATTCCAAACTGCAACTTGTTGGCTGGCCAATGAATGAGATAGAGGTCGAGATAATCGAGACCTAAATCATTCAAAGTCTTATCAAACGCCTTCAAAGTCTTGTCGTAACCACGCTCCGTGTTCCAAACCTTGCTGGTAACAAAGAGATTCTCACGCTTGATTCCACTTTCCTTGATTCCCTCGCCCACGCTCTTCTCATTTTTATAGATAGCAGCAGTGTCGATGTGGGTGTAGCCTGCAGCGATGGCAGCTTTCACAGCTTCAACGCAGGTTGCTCCATCAGGAGTAAGAAACGTTCCGAAACCCGGTGTAGGAATCTTCACTCCATTATTCAATAAAATTTCCTTTTCCATAATTAAACTATTCTGTAAAATTCAACTATTCTTTTGACGGTGCAAAGTTACAGCTTTTTTCGCATAGCAAGGTTCAGTATATTTGCAATATCATCGTGTATCTTTGCAAAGTCTTTCTTTTTACAGATGTTCCTCATCTAATTTGCTCTATTTTGCAGTCCCGTTAATTTCCCTGCGATATTCAGCAGGAGTAAGATGGATGATCTTCTGAAACTGCTCGAAGAAGAGAGTCGGCGTATTGTAGCCGGAACTGAAAGCCACTTCTGTGATGGTCAGATCAGAATTGGCAAGCAGCTTGCAGACGTATTCGATACGGATTTCTGCCAGCACCTGGAAAATGCTCTTATCGGTGGATTTCTTGAAATGAAAACAGGTGTTTACGAAAAGATATGTGGGAATTTCTCCCCTGTCTGCCAAAAAATGACTAACTTTGCATTGTAAAAAGCATCACACTATGGAGATATGTATCGTTTCGGGCGCACGCCCCAATTTCATCAAGGTCGCCCCGCTCATCCGCCAGATAGACAACTTGCGGAGGGAGGGAAGCCCCATCAGCTATTCGCTCGTCTATACGGGCTGCCAAGGAGACCCCACGCTGGAAGGAACGCTCTTCGACGACCTGAGCATCCACCTGCCCGATGAGTATCTGGGTGTGGACTGCGAGAATCTCAACGAGCTTACGGGGCAGGTGATGTCTCGTTTCGAGGTCTATCTGCAGCAGCATCCCACCGACGCCGTGGTAGTAGTGGATGATCTTGCCTCAACTATGGCCGCTGCCATCGTCACCAAGAAGCAAGGTATCCTGCTGGCCCATATTGCCGCAGGCACACGCTCCTTCGATATCAATATGCCGAAGGAGATCAACCGCCTCGTCATCGATGGTCTCTCAGACCTGCTCTTCACCGCAGGCATCAGCAACAATAGCATTGCCAATCGTGAGGGAGCGGAACTCTCGAAAGTCTATATGGTGGGCAACATCCTCATCGACAACCTCCGCTTCTGTCGTCAGCGTATCGAAGGCATCGGCAACGAGCTGGCCAAGCATCCAGCCCTGCCCGCCATCACGGACGCTTCCTACCTTGTGCTGACGCTCAACCGCAAGTTGCTCATTGCCGACACTCAGAGACTGGAAGCCATGTTGCGCGTCCTCGACGCCGAGGCCACAAAGGCTGGCGTTCCCGTGATCGCACCCTTGCGTGGCCGATCCCGCGAGACGGTGGAGCAAATAGCCGCCCAACGAGCGCTGAAGTCGCTGCGCTTTGCCGAACCTTTGGACTACCTGGAGTTTGGATTCCTCACCGCCCACGCCCGCGGCATCATTACCGACTCGGGCAACGTGGCCGAGGAAGCTACGTTCAACGGTGTGCCCTGCATCACGCTGAATAGCTATACGGAGCACATCGAGACCGTGAAGGTAGGTACCAATGTGCTTGTGGGCGAGAATCCCGACCTGCTCCAAACCGCCTTGAACGACCTGTTGCAGGGCAAATGGAAGAAGGCTGCCTTGCCCGAGCGTTGGGACGGCCGATCGGCAGAGCGTATTGTCGCCACCATCATCGAGCAACTTCAGAAGAAAAAGGAGGTATAAGCGACTGACATGCACGGAGGGAAAGACAACTACACCTACCTGACGACGGCTCCCATCCGCCGGGTAATACCGACAATGGCCGTTCCAACCATTGTCGGTATGCTGGTGACGAGTTTGTATGTCATAGCCGACACATTCTTCGTCGGACAGCTCGACACGCAGTCCACGGCTGCGGTGGGCGTTGTCTTTCCGCTGATGTTCTTCATGCAGGCCTTTGGTTTCTTCTTCGGTCACGGATCGGGCAACTACATTTCGCGCGAACTGGGAGCTCGCCGTCATGGCAATGCCCGCCGCATGGCCGCAGATGGGTTCTTTCTTTCGCTCTTTACGGGACTGGTCCTCATGACCTTGGGCCTGGTCTTTCTGCATCCTTTGGCCCTGCTCCTCGGTTCCACGCCCACCATCTTGCCCCTGACGGAAAGCTATCTCTCGGTCTCGCTGCTGGGAATGCCTTTTCTGATGTCGTCACTGACGCTCAACAACCAGCTCCGTCTGCAGGGCAACGCTGCCTATGCGATGGTGGGCATTGTGACTGGTGCGGTCCTCAATGTGGCCTTGGATCCCCTTTTCATCTTCCTGCTCGATCTGAAGGTGCAGGGAGCAGCCCTTGCCACGGTCATCGGGCAAGTCGTCAGTTTTCTCCTGCTGTTTCGCATGTCCCACCACGAGGGAAACATTGGCATTTATTGGCGCGACTTCGCCCCTTCCTGGCCTGCTGTCAAAGAGATATTCTATGGAGGTAGTCCCTCCATGTCCCGTCAGGGACTGCTCTGCGTATCGACGATGCTGCTCAATCACGCCGCAGGAACATGGGGCGATGCAGCCATTGCGGGCATGAGTATTGTCGGAAGAATCACGATGTTGGTGATGGCAGTAGTCATCGGGCTCGGCCAGGGCTTTCAGCCGTTGTGCGGTTTCTGCTATGGAGCGAAACTGTATAGTCGGCTCAAGCGCGCCTGGTGGTTCACGACGATAGTCGGCACGGTCTTCCTCCTTGTGGTCTCGGGCTTGGGATGGCTCTTCAGTTCTGAGCTCATCGCCCTCTTCCGTGACGATATGGAGGTGGTGGCGGTCGGCGTTGTGGCCCTCCGATGGCAGTTGCTTACCCTTCCGCTCTGTGCTACCATGATGTCGAGCAATATGCTCACGCAGACCTGCCGCAAACCGTGGCGTGCGAATCTGCTGGCAGCCTCTCGCAATGGTCTCTTCTTCATCCCCAGCATCCTCGTCCTCCCCTGTTGGCTGGGACTGACGGGCGTGGAGGTCTGTCAGAGCGTAAGCGACCTGTTTGCCTTCATCGTCACCGTTCCGGTCATGGTCTATACCTTCCGAGAACTGCGGGCTTAGTCCTTGGCATCCTTGCTGGCACGCATGCCCCTCTCTGGTCTTTGCCCACCTCATTGAGCGGACATCAAATAGCAGCCTCGTACTACTCAAGTTCGTCTCATTAGAGAAAAAACAAGTTTCACCCTCAATATTCCGATTCCTATGCGCATCCTCACCCTCTCAACCCTCCTTTTCGCTTCGCTTTCCATGCAAGCGCAGCAAGCGGCCTATTACAAACTCTCGCCTTTCGTACGCGAAGTGGCTACCCTGGCGCGCGCAGAACTACGCCAGCGTCCACAGCTTGGCAACATGGAAGGACGCGAACTGTCGGCCTTCATCCGTACAGAGGGCGACGCCGATGAGCTCTTTCAGCGCTATGGTGTGGAGCGCTTGGCGAGTTTCGGACCTTCCCTCCATATCGTCTCCATCCCCTTGCGCCATATCGGGGCTTTGTCGCTTGACGGACGAGTGATGCGAATAGAAACCCACCGCTCCTGCACCGTCACGATGGACACTACGCGCACCATCGTCAATGCGACTCCAGCCTATGAGGGACGCGATCTGCCGCAAGCTTTCACGGGCGAGGGCGTGGTCGTCGGCGTGCAGGACATCGGTTTCGACCTGACTCACCCCACCTTTTATACGCGCGACATGAGCCGTTATCGTATCCAGGCCTTGTGGGACCATCTGTCGCCTGACACCATCGGATCGCCCTACTATGTCGGCCGTGACTACCGAGGCGAGGAGGCTTTGCTCCAGTTGGGTTGCCCCTATGACGGCAACGTGCAGACCCACGGCACCCACACGGCAGGAATAGCTGCCGGAAGCGGCTTCGACTCCCCCTACGGTGGCATTGCCCCCGACGCCGACCTCTGCTTGGTATGCAATGCGACGGGAGACGACGCAGCCATCATCGACACGTCGCTCATCTATAAATACACGACGGCCACCGACGCCCTGGGCTTCAAGTATATTTTCGACTATGCAGCCAGCGTTGGCAAACCCTGCGTGATCAATTTTAGCGAGGGAAGTCCTGAGAGTGCCCACGACGAAGACCGCCTCTACTACGAGGTGCTCGACTCGCTCCAGGGACCAGGCCGCATCCTGGTGGCCTCGGCGGGTAACAACGGCGAGCGACTGGCCTACTTCCGCAAGCCTCGTGGCGAGGAGCACGCAGGCCTTTTCGTCGCAGCCAACTCACCTGTAGGCACAGCCACTCTGCGGTCTGCCGACCCCTTCACTATCCGGATCAAGACCTATGCCAACCCCGCCGCACCCGTCAGTTTCGACTATCCTACGCAGGAGGTGCTCGCCGCCTCCGACTCTTTGCTCTGTGACACCGTCATGACCTCGTCAGGCAACCGCATGGTGGTGCTGGTCCAAGCCTATGAGGCCCCTGCCGTTGGTCAGGGTGTGTTCTATGACGTGACGATGCAGCAGGAGCAGCGACTTGGTACGCCGAGCACGGCCCTCGACGTGCGGGGGAAAGAAGCCGACGTGGAGTTCTTCTACAATGGTCTTTTGACTTGGAACAGCGACTTAGACCCCACAATGTCGGCAGGAGAGCAGAGTCATAGTATCCTCGTGCCGAGCGCGGCAAACCGCGTCATCAGCGTGGGAGCGACCACCTGGCGCAACCAGTTTTACAACTACCAGGGCGACTGGCACGTCAGCAAAGGAGGCAATGGACTCAAAGCCGACTACTCCTCCGTGGGCCCGACGATGGATGGGCGGACGAAGCCCGATGTCTGTGCGCCAGGCACCAATGTCATCTCGGCCTATAGCTCCTTCTTCATAGCCAATCCGGACAACCAAGGAGCGCCGCTGCGCAGCGATGTGGCTCATTTCCAGTATAATGGGCGCACCTACGCATGGAATGCCAACTCCGGTACTTCCATGTCCGCACCCGTAGTGGCAGGAGCCATTGCTCTTTGGCTGCAGGCCTGCCCCACGCTCACGCCCGAGCAGGCTCTTGAGACCATTGCCGCCACGAGCCACCGCACCGTCTCTGGACTTCCCGTCCCCAACAACCGCTATGGCTACGGCGAGATAGACGTCTATAAAGGATTGCTTCATCTGCTCCACTTCGACAGGGTAGGGGAAGTCTCCGCCACTCCGCTTCGTGGCGTCAAGGTCCGTATAGGGGAGGGCGTCCTCACGCTCTCTTTTGACGAAACTCCCACGCAGCCTTTCGCCGTGACAATCTTCTCGCCCACAGGTGCCAAGGTGGGCCGCTGGCAGCTTCCTGCCAACCAGCCTTCCTACCAGCTTCCCCTGCCCACTACGAAGGGCGTCTTTGTCCTCCAGGTGGAAGGCAAGCAACGCGCTTCTACGCTCGTCCGCTTGTAGGATTCGGGCTCGTTGTGGCAACGAAAGAAGACAGAGAAAAGCAAAATACCTTTTTTTAGGTATTGTGTACTTTCCCGCCAAGTCGTACCTTTGCAACCGTAAAACAGTTAGTACAACTTGGTAAATGAAATCTTGTTCAAAAGGAATTATTTCATAATGTTTTTGTAATGAAAAAAGGCCGGCTGTGAAGTCGGTCTTTTGCCATCTATGATCCTCAGGTGCTCGTTGAGGCTTGCTTGGAATCTATGATCTCCCAAAACGTTCGTTGTGATTGGCTTGGTCTTCTATTTCCGAGAAATGCTCCAGGCCGAGATAAGCCTTGTTTTGAGAGCGTGGGCGATAGGAAAAGAAAGAAAAACAGAGAAACTGAGGCTCGAGAGTCTTGGCAGAATGAAGAGAAATGGCTAACTTTGCAAGCAGCTTGCTATTGATGGACTGTTGTAGCTTGCGAATCATAAAAGACCAACTATATGGAAAAAGAACTATTGCCCAAGGTGGCACACTACGATATGATGGCCGACCCGTTTCGTTGCGACTTCTCCAAGCATCTGACGGTGGGCCAGTTGGGCAACGCCCTGCTCAATGCCGCCGACTTCCACTCCGACGACCGCGAGTTTGGTATGAACTACCTCCACACCATCCACCGTACCTGGGTGTTGAGCCGCCTGTGCATAGAACTGGAGGCCATGCCCCGCGCCTACGACCCGTTTTTCATCGAGACCTGGTGCGACAGTGCGATGAAGTATTTCACGAGCCGTAACTTCAAGATCGGTTCGCCTACGGGGAGCGTCTATGGCTACGGTCGCAGCATCTGGGCGATGATCGACACCGAGACGCGCCAGCCTGCCGATATCCTTGCCATCCACGACGGCCTGCTCACGGCCTACCTGGACCGCGACTATCCGTGCCCCATTGCCAGTCCCTCGCGCGTGAAACTCGGCGACCGCCTGGAGTTGGTGCGGGAGTTGGATACTTTCTATAGCGATGTAGATATCAACGGCCACATCAATAGCGTGAAGTACATCGACCATGTCCTCGACCTTTGGCCACTCTCCTGGTACGAGTCCCACCGCCTGCGCCGCATCGACGTGGCCTATGTGGCAGAAAGCTATCAGGGAGACCGGCTTCGTCTCTATCGCCAGCCGCTCTCAGACGATGGTCTTGCTCTTGGCGTGAGCGTCTGCAAGGTGAGGGAGGGGGAAGAGCAGCGTGAGGTATGCCGTTGCGAGCTGCACTTCGAGTAGAAACGCGGATTCTCTGCAAGGGTTTTGCGACTTTCGCGCTTTTAGTCTTTCAGCCAAATCTTGCTGCCATCCGTTGCCACCTGTTCCTCGGCCATGAGGCGGTTGAGCACCTGTCCAGCCTTGACGTGTCCAAATAGCGCTTTGATCTCGGCGAGCGTGTGGCCCTTCTGGTCCGCCAGTTGTTGCAGGATAGCCTGCCGCAGCGCCTCGTCGCTACTTTCCTTGCGCCTTGCCCGGCAGACGTCGCAGTGGCCACAGTCCTCGCTCTCGGTCTCGCCGAAATAGCGGAGCAGCTGGCGACTTCTGCATTCGCTCTCATTCTCACAATAGTCAATCATGGCGAGGATGCGCTTCTCGAAGTCGGCCTTGCGGTCCTCATAGACTTCGGGACCAATGATCAGGTCTTCTCCGTCGATTCTGTCCTTGCGATAGGTGATGAGGGGAATGTTTTTGCGAGGGATAAACTTCACGATGTGCTTTTGGTCAAGTGCCCGAAGCGTCGTATAGGTCTCCTCGCGCGACAAGTTGGCCTCCTTGGCCACAAAACTCTCGTCGATGAAACTGAAATCGACAAACAGATCCCCATACATCCGCAGCAATGCCGTGATGACGGCGTTCTCCTTGGGCGTGCTATGGTCGAGGCGGTACAAGTCCTCTCGCTGGAGTAGGAACCGCAGCCTTGCCTTGCTGTCCGGGTTGGGATCATAGTAGATGTAGCCCGCCCGCTGCAGCAGTTCCAGCGACGTGTGCACCTGGGTGGGGAAGTGGCGGTATGCCCGGCAGAACCGCTCCAGGCTAAACTCAAATGTATGGCCCGCTCCGCAGCCTACGCCCACGACGAAGAAATAAGCGATTTGGTCGTAGATGGTGCGTATGAGTTCTTTCTCGGGAAAGGAGGAGGCGACGCGGCATTTGAGTTTGTAGGCATCGTCCTCTTCGTAGAGCAGCACGGCGTAGGCCTGGTTGCCGTCGCGTCCCGCGCGTCCCGCTTCTTGGAAATACTCCTCGATGGAGTTGGGGGCGTCTGGGTGGATCACCATGCTGACGTCCGGTTTGTCTATACCCATGCCGAAGGCGTTGGTCGCCACCATGACGCGCACTTTGTCGGTCTGCCACAGGTTTTGCCGTTCCTCCTTCACGCTCGGTTCCAGTCCCGCATGATACCATGTCGCACTGATGCCCTGCTGCATGAGCATTTTGGCCAGTTCGCGTGTGGCCTCCCTGCTGCGTGTATAGACGATGGACGATCCGCTGGTCTGTCGGAGAATGTGGAGCAGCTCCGCCTCTTTGTCCATGGTGCGGCGCACGATATAAGAAAGGTTCGCGCGTGCAAAACTCATCTTATATACGTTGGGCGTGCGAAACTGGAGTTGGCGCTGGATGTCCTTCACCACGGCGGGAGTGGCTGTGGCGGTCAGTGCGAGGATGGGAATCTCGGGCAGCAGTTGCCTTATCTTCGCTATCTCCAGGTAGGAAGGGCGGAAGTCGTAGCCCCACTGGCTGATGCAGTGGGCCTCGTCCACAGTGACGAAGCTCACCCTCATGTGGCGCAGTTTGGCCAGGAAGAGTTCGGAGCCGAGTCGTTCAGGCGAGATGTAGAGCAACTTCACGCCCCCGAAGACGGCGTTCTCCAACGTCTGGACGATGTCGGACCGCTGCATTCCCGCGTGGATAGCTGCCGCCCTGATGCCTCTCCGGCGCAGATGGTCCACCTGGTCCTTCATCAGCGAGATCAGGGGCGTGATGACCAGGCACACACCCTCCATCGCCAGCGCAGGCACCTGGAAGGTGATAGACTTTCCTCCCCCCGTTGGCATCAGTCCCAGGGTGTCCTTTCCAGCCACTATGCTCTCGATGATCTCGCGCTGGATGCCTCTGAAGTCAGGGTAGCCCCAGTGCTCACGCAGTATGGCGCGATAGTCTGCCACCACTCTTTTATCCCTCTCCTTCCTCCGTCTCGGTGGGTCTTATGTCCTCTATCTGCAGTTGCACCGCCCCTCGCTTGAACACGTTGTCCTCGATGGTATAGGCTATGTCAAACGACCGTTTCGACTTGATGTAGCGTGCTGCTGCACTCTGTCCGAAGGCGATGCCGTTCATGACGTTGTTCGACTTGGAATCGACCAATTCCAGTTTGATGTGTTCCTGCTCGCGTCCCACCACCTTCGACGTGCCGAAGTCATAGACATCCTTCGTGCAGAAGATTGGTTTCGTGTTGCCCGGTCCGAACGGAGCGAAGCGCTTGAGGTCGTTGTGCAGCTTCTTCGTGATATCCTTGAAGTCGATGAGCGCGTCGATGTGGAGGAAAGCCTCCGTCTGCTCCGGCTGGATGTGGCTATCCACATAGGCCTGGAATCGGTTGCGAAACTCCCTCACGTCGCTCCAGCGCAGCGTCAGTCCTGCCGCGTAGGTATGGCCGCCGAAGTTGAGCAGCAAGTCGCGGCAGCTCTTGATGGCCGAGTAGATATCAAATCCCGCCACGCTACGAGCCGATCCTGTCGCCAGGTCTCCCTCGCGCGTGATGACCACGGTGGGGCGGAAGTAGATCTCTGTCAGTCGGCTGGCCACGATGCCCACCACGCCCTTCTTCCAGTGTTCGTCGTAGAGGACGATGCTGCTCTGGTGGCTTTGGCTCTCCAGTCGGTTCACGATCAGGTTGGCCTCGTCCGTCATCTGTCGGTCTATGCCCTTTCGCTGCTCGTTGTACGTGTCGATGTGGCGTGCCCTTCGCAGCGCTTCGTTGATATCCCGCTCCACGAGCAGGTCCACGCTCTCCTTGCCACACTCCATGCGTCCGCTGGCGTTGATGCGCGGTCCTATCTTGAAGATGATCTCGCTCATTGACAGTTCGCGCCCGCTCAGTCCACACACGTCCACGATGGCCTTAAGGCCGACGCTGGGGTTTTGGTTGAGCTGCTTCAGTCCGTGGAAAGCCAGGATGCGGTTCTCGTCCACCACGGGCACGAGGTCGGCCGCGATGCTCACGGCACAGAAGTCGAGCAGCGGGATGAGGCGCGAGAAGGGAATGCCGTTGTTCTTGGCAAAGGCCTGCATAAACTTGAATCCCACGCCGCAGCCGCAGAGCTCCTTGAACGGGTAGGTGTCGTCCGCCCGCTTCGGGTTGAGCGTCGCCACGGCACACGGCAGTTCGTCGTCCGGCACGTGGTGGTCACAGATGATGAAGTCAATGCCCAGTTCCTTGGCGTGTGCTATCTCCTCCACCGCCTTGATGCCACAGTCGAGGATGATGATGAGTTTCACCCCCGTCTCCTCCGCATACTGCAGTCCTTTGTGGCTGATGCCATACCCCTCGTCGTAGCGGTCGGGGATGTAATAGTCGATGTTGGAGTAGAACTGTCGCAGAAATTTGTACACCAGCGCGACGGCCGTGCATCCATCCACGTCGTAGTCGCCATAGACCAGTATGCGCTCCTTGCGCCCCATGGCGTCGTTGAGGCGGTCCACGGCGAGATCCATGTCCTTCATCAGAAACGGGTTGATGAGATCGGCCAGTTGCGGACGAAAGAAGCGTTTGGCCGCCGACTCGGTCGTGATGCTGCGATCGATGAGCAGGTTGGCGAGTATCGGGCTGATATTCAGCTTCTCACCCAACTCCTTGGCCGCACGTTGCCGATCGGGCGAAGGCGATTCGTAATTCCATTTGAAATGCATTTATATTGTTTTTTTTTTTGATTTCTTCTTCAGCCTGCCGTGAGGCAGCGTCCCCCGATAGTTGTGCCAGGGGCACAATAGGGGAGTGTAAAGTTACAAAAAATAATCCGGATTGTATCGGGGGGCATTTGTTTTTTTAGTTTTCTTAAAGGATGCTTCCATGCCGGGGCGTCACGATCGCCACCCCCGCGCCCGCTCGGCCTGTGTGATAGCATCATCCCCACGCTCCCTCCGAGAGAAGGAACGTGGGGATGAGAACTTGTGTGGATGCGGGCAGTTTGCCTCGGTCAGACGTCGATCTGCAGTCCGTCGTAGGCAAAGCTCACCCCCTCGGGCAACCGCTTGCTGGCCTCGGCGTAGCGCCCGATCTTGTGGGTGAGATGCGTGAGGTAGGTGCGCCGTACGCCTAGGCGGTGTGCGAAGTCGATGGCATCGCTCACCAGCTGATGGGAGTGGTGGGGCGGATCCCAGCGCAGCGCATTGACCACGAGCGTGTCAACGTCCTGTAGATAAGGTAGTTCTGTCTCGTCGATCGACTTCATGTCGGTGATGTAGGCCAGTGGTCCGATGCGAAACCCGAGGATGGGCATCTTGTCGTGGAGCACCACGATGGGCACGATCTTGAGGTCGCCGATCTGCAGCGGATCGTGCGGAGCGATGGTGTGGAGAGCCAGCTTGGGTACGCCTGGGTAGAGATGCTCGCCGAAGCAGTAGGGCATGGTGTGGTGCAAGCCGCTGCAGGTGGCTGCGTCGGCATAGATATTGACCGGTCCGAGTTGGCAGAACGGGCGCACGTCGTCGATGCCCGCCACGTGGTCGTAGTGGATGTGCGTGATGAGCAGTCCGTCGATCTTGCGGAAGGGCTGGCGAAGGATCTGCTGGCGGAAGTCGGGTCCACAGTCGATCAGCACGCGCGTGGTCTCCGTCTCTATGAGCGCGGAGGTGCGCAGACGCTGGTCCCGTGGGTCTTGGCTGCGGCAGACCTCGCAGTCGCAGCCGATGACGGGCACGCCGTTGGACGTTCCCGTACCTAAGAACGTCAGTCTCATCGGATATTCACCTCGGGGTTGATTTCTATACCGAACCGCTCGGCCACGTCGTGGCGCACGGCCTCGCAGAGCTTCTTGACCTCCTGGCCCGTCGCCCCGCCGAGGTTGATGAGCACGAGCGCTTGGCGCGCATAGACCCCCGCCCGTCCGAGCGACCGTCCTTTCCAGCCACACTGGTCTATCAGCCAGCCAGCGGGTACCTTGTAGCGAGTCGTCCCGTCGGCGTCAGCCATCTCGTAGTGGGGAATCTGTGGATATTGCGCCTGCAGTTTCCTAAACTTCTCTTCGCCTACGATGGGGTTCATGAAGAAGCTGCCTGCGTTGCCAAAGACCTTGGGGTCGGGGAGTTTGCTGCGCCTGATCTCGATGATCGTCTGTCGCATCTGCTCCGCCGTGGGGTGGGTGATGGCTTTCTCGGCCAGGGCCGTACGGATGTTGCCATAGTCGAGTTGGGGATCAAACTGTGTGGAGAGCCGGTAGGTGACGGAGGTGATGAGAAAGCGGTCGCGCCACTCGTGCTTGAAGCGGCTCTGTCGGTAGCTGTAGCCACAGTCGCTGCCCTTGAGGCGGCAGAGGCGTCCCGTCGCTATCTCCACGGCCTCCACCTCTTCGATGAGGTCGCAGGCCTCCGCGCCGTAGGCACCGATGTTCTGCACGGCGCTGGCACCACACTCGCCTGGTATCAGCGAGAGATTCTCCGCGCCGTGGTAGCCATTGGCGACACACCACGCCACGAAGGCGTCCCACTCCTGTCCTGATCCGCAGCGCACGCGTCCTTCTCCCAGCGGCTCGATGAATCGGATGGCGGAGTGGATCACCGTCCCCTCGTAGTCGCCCGTCAGTAGCAGGTTGCTGCCGCCGCCAAGGATGAGCAGTGGGCCGTCCTCGGGGGTGAGGGTTCGGACCAGCTCCTGCGCCTCTTCGACGGAGCCATACTCCACGAATCTTCGGCAGCGGACGTCGATGCCGAAGGTGTTGTGGGCCAGTAAACTATAGTTTTTTTTGTCTATCATCTGTTTTCTCCTTCATTTGAATAAGAATCCTTCGTTCGAACACGAATCCTTCGTCTGGGACACGATTCCTTTGTTTGAACACGATTTCTTCGTTTGGGACATGATCCCTTCGTTTGAGACAAGATTTCTTTGTCTGAACAAAAATCCTTCGTTCGAACAAAACCGATGCGCCCTGGTCTTGTTTGGCCGTGGGTCGCATCGGGTGTGATGTGGTTGTGGTGGGCCGGACCCTGTGGCCCGGATGAGATCAAAGACGAGATCAATATGCCTTAATCTTCTCCAGGCGCCATTTGCCGTGACGCTGCTTGAAGACCAGTCGGGTCTCGATGCCGTTGGAGAGTCCTCTGAAGACCAGGATCTTGCGCTGGCTCTTGCCATACTTCTGGCCGTAGAGGATATTGTAGATCATATTGTCGGGCACGGTGGGCAGGAAGGTGCTCCACTCCTCGGCTGGTATCGTCGTCTCCACGTGGCTTGTCTCTTCGCCGTTGGGGTCAGGACCGGAGTAGGGCAGCGGGTTGCGGATCATTCCCGCGCCGTTGGCTGCGAAAAACTTCTGCAGGAAGTTGAGGAAGGAGGCATTGACATTGTCCTTGAAGCTGATCTGATTGATGCGCTCCATGCGCCACTTGCCGTCTCCATGTCCAAAGGCATACTGGTCCACCAGTCCCTCGCGCAGATAGATCTTCTCCACGACGACGCTGTCGAGGGAGGTCGATTTGGCGTTGTCCATCTGCTGCTCGTTGTCAAAGATGAGCGTATAGTATTGCTGGCGCATGAAGAAGTGCTCCGTCTTCCACTGGCTCTTCTGTAGCATCTTCGTCTTGCCACCCCGCGTCACGGGTAGTGGAAACACGATGCGGGCGCGCTGCAGGCGCCTGTTGGCGATGAAGTTGAAGAAGAAGTCGTCGAAGAGCTGGTCGGCGGCCTTCGGCATCGGTGTCTCCTCGACGATCCGTGCGATGGTGTCGGCGTGGGTCGTGTCGGCGATGGTGTCGGTGTCAATGGCCAGCGTGTCGGCGAGTGCCTCTGGCTTTTTGTCCGTGCAGCCGGTGTTCAATCCGACCATTACGCAGCAGAGCGCAATGGTCAACAAGAATAACTTTCTCATTCTCTCAATATTATATATAGATATACTAAAATACGGGTGCAAAGTTAGCGTAAAGCGCAGACAATACAAAATAAAAATCAGTTTTATTTTGCGGTTCATCTGATTTACTGTAACTTTGCAGAAAAATTAAAGCGAGCTATGTTATTAGAGAAGATAGAAGGACTTCTGAAGGAAGTCAGCACGGTGACGGCGCAGAGTGCCGAGGATGTGGAACGTTTGCGCCTGAAGTACCTCAGCAAGAAAGGCGAGATCAACGCCCTCATGGGTGAGTTCCGCAACGTGGCCGCCGACCAGAAGCGTGCCGTCGGCATCAAGATCAACGAGCTCAAGCAGCTTGCCCAGAGCCGCATCAACGCGCTCAAGGAGCAGGTGGAGGACCAGGCGGCGCAGAGCGACGACATCGACCTGACGCGCACGCCCTATCCCGTGACGCTGGGTACGCGCCATCCGCTGACGCTGGTGAAAAACGAGATTATCGACATATTCTCCCGTATGGGCTTCACGCTCTATAGCGGTCCCGAAATCGACGACGACCAGCACGTCTTCACGATGCTCAACTTTGCCGCCGACCATCCCGCACGCGATATGCAGGACACTTTCTTCATCGACAGGAGCGATCCCTCCGACGTGACCAAGAACGTCTTGCTGCGCAGCCACACCTCGGGCGACGAGGCCCACTATATGGAGACCCACGAGCCCCCCATCCGTATTCTCTGCCCGGGCCGCGTCTATCGCAACGAGGCCATCTCGGCCCGTGCCCACTGCTTCTTCCACCAGGTGGAGGGCCTGTATGTGGACAAGGGCGTGAGCTTCACCGACCTGAAGCAGGTGCTGCTCACCTTTGCCCGCGAGATGTTTGGCGCCGACACGAAGATTCGCCTTCGTCCCAGCTACTTCCCCTTCACGGAGCCCAGCGCCGAGATGGATATCTCCTGCAACATCTGTGGCGGCAAGGGTTGCGGCTTCTGCAAGCACACGGGATGGGTGGAGATCCTGGGTTGCGGCATGGTCGATCCCCACGACCTGGCCGCCTGCAACATCGACCCCGAGGTCTATACGGGCTACGCTTTCGGACTCGGTGTGGAGCGCATCACCAACCTCAAATATCGCGTCAGCGACCTCCGTCTCTTCTCCGAGAATGACACCCGCTTCCTCCGCGAGTTTGAGCAGGCGTAGGCGCCGCGTCGTTTTGCCAGCAGCGAGCCATCCTTGCCGGCAGCAAGATAGGGTAAGATACTAAGGTAAGATATTAAAGGTAAGATATTGAGAAATGACAATCCCGGGTCACACTGGTTGTGGTCCGGGATTGTCTTTTTGTTTTCCTTTAGGGCTGCTTCACCTTTAGGGCTGCTTCACCTTTAGGGTTGCTTCACTTTGCGCATGGACAGGGCGATGCGGCCACGGCGCAGGTCCACCTCCGTCACGCGGACCATGACCTGCTGGTGGAGCTTCACCACCTCGTTGGGGTCTTTGACAAACTTGTCGGCCAACTGAGAGATGTGGACGAGTCCATCCTGATGGACCCCGATATCGACGAAGGCCCCAAAGTTGGTGATGTTGGTCACGATGCCAGGCAGTTCCATTCCCTCGCCCAGGTCGTCGATGGTGTGGACGCTGTCGGAGAAGCGAAACTCCTGGATGGGCTGGCGCGGGTCGCGGCCCGGCTTCTCCAGTTCGGCGAGGATGTCGTTGAGCGTGGGCAGTCCGACGGTGGACGTGACGTAGCGCCTGACGTCGATCTGCCGCTGCTTCTGCTTGTCGGCCACGAGTTGCGCCACGGTGCAACCCTCGTCGGCCGCCATGCGCTCCACGATGGCGTAGCTCTCGGGGTGGACTGCCGAGTTGTCGAGCGGATTCTTCGCTCCGGGGATGCGTAGGAAACCCGCACACTGTTGGTAGGCTGCCGGTCCCAGTCGCGGCACCTTGCGCAGCTGGGCCCGCGAGGTGAAGGCGCCGTGCTCCCTGCGGTAATCGACGATGTTTTGCGCCAGGGCCGGTCCGAGACCGCTGACGTACATGAGCAGGTGCTTCGAGGCCGTATTGACATTGACGCCGACGAGGTTGACGCAGCTCTCCACCGTCCGGTCGAGCGAGTGCTTGAGTTTGGCCTGGTCCACGTCGTGCTGATACTGTCCCACGCCGATGCTCTTCGGGTCGATCTTGACCAGTTCGGCCAGCGGGTCCATCAGTCTTCTGCCGATGGAGACCGCTCCGCGCGTCGTCACGTCCTCGTCGGGAAACTCCTCGCGCGCCGTCGGCGAGGCCGAGTAGATGGAGGCGCCGTCCTCGGAGACCGTGAAGACGCTCACCTCCGGCAGGGCGGGATTGTAGTCGAGCATCTCATCGACAAAATCCCTCGTCTCGCGGCTCGCCGTGCCGTTGCCTATGGCGATGGCCTCGATGGCGAAGTCCTTCACCATGCGTGCGGCCGCCACAGTGGCCTGGGCACGGTGGCGCTTGGGCGGGTGAGGGTAGAGGATCTCGTGGTGGAGCAGGTTGCCCTGGGCGTCGAGGCAGGCGATCTTGCATCCGTTGGCAAATCCGGGGTCGATGGCCATCACGCGCTTCTGTCCCAGCGGGGCGGAGAGGAGCAGCTGGCGCAGGTTTTCGGCGAAGACATGGATGGCCTCTTCGTCGGCCTTCTCCTTGCTCAGCGCCGTAAACTCATTTTCGATACTCGGGTCTATGAGTCGTCGGAAGGCGTCCTCCACGGCTTCGCCCACGAGGCTTTGACAGGCGCCGTGGCCTCTGACAAACTGTCGGCGCAGGCGGTCCTCCACGGGCTCTTCGTCGGCGATGGCGATGCCGACGCGCAGCACGCCCGCCTCCTGGCCGCGGCGCATGGCCAGCAGTCGGTGGGAGGAGCAGCGGCGCAGCGGCTCGGAGAAGTCGAAGTAGTCGGCAAACTTCTGTGCCTCGTCCGTCTCGGCCATTTTCTTGACGACCTTCGCGCTGATCACGG
>ERZ780198.1303-NODE-1303-length-23409-cov-5.260469_pt1 | contig 23409 bp, 9 predicted proteins | sample MGYA00510979_ERZ780198 | MGnify/ENA primary metagenome ERZ780198 (study PRJEB29588, sample SAMEA2158039) | human gut metagenome | biome: human gut; feature: human-associated habitat; material: faeces | place: Denmark | collected 2008/2010 ...
TGCGCAAGCGTCAGCCGGGCACGCTCACGGGCATCGGCATGCAGGAGTTCAGCCGCGCCCTCGTGGCCGCAGGCGTGGAACGGAAGCACACGGAAAAGGGTAACCGTTACCGGATCGTGCCGTTGGAGCGTAGACCATAAGTCCGCAATCCTCTATGAATGAACGGAGAAAAAGCCTTTCGATTTTTTCCCATAAAAAATAAGGATTCAAATGGTAAATTCGTACCTTTGCCGTAGCAACTGCAATAACGCTGTTTATGATTGACAACCTAAAACTCCACCGTCACCCCCAACGTGGGCAACAGTGTCCCACTTATTTGTTCTACACGCCGCATCACATAACGCTGATCCTCCAAAGGAGCTTCGGGATTCGACACAACGCCGGTACTCATGAACACGTCCGGCTGACGTAGTTTGCTGACGGTCACATTCTGTAAGTCAAGATACAATCCCAGGCGCCAACGTTTGAAAAAGAATTCTTTGTCCACCCGCACATCCAGTTGGGCATAACCCGGTAGCCGCTCTGCATTATAACGGCTGTAATCGTAGGCAGACTTCCCATTCGCATCCCAATACGTCACATAGGACGAGGCTACCTCATCGTATGGCGTATAAGGAGAGCCGCCGATGCAACTCAACCGTAATCCTACGCTCCAACGGTGTGGGAAATCATACGTACCGCTCATGTTCAGAATCACTCGATTGTCCCACGCCGAAGGAACATAAGCGGCATGACGGTCGGCACGGTATTCGCTGCGGTACCAGGTGAAAGAACTGGTCAGGTTCAGACGGTCGGGCAAAGTCCAACGCATCAAGGCTTCCACTCCGTAGGCACGGCCTTGTGCCGTAGACACCAATGCCTCATTACCTACCACACCATAATCCGTACCCTTACAAGTCAACGGAACCCCGTCGGCCAACGAAAGCGGCACACGGTGATAAGACTTATAGAACCCTTCTACCGACACAGCCCAACGGTCATTGGCTTTCCATTCGCCGCCCCAAGCAGCCTGCGCCACATTCATATAACGTAAATCCCGGTTGACCAACCGGTCTGTCGCGTCTTTATAGCCCAACGCCGTGTAAGGCAGTAATTGGTGATACCAGCCTGCCGAAGCTGCCGTCGACCAATGGGGTGAGAAAACATAACGGAAAGAAGCGCGCGGAGATAGCTGTTCCCACGGACGGGACATGTGCGATGAATAAGTATTGCCGTCTGCCCGCACCCCGACCGACGCACTCCATCGTTCTTCCGGAGCCGTATAAGCCGCAGAGAACGAGGCTCCATAGGCGACAAGCCCCAAATGGGTACGGTAGACAGACCAGTCCCCGACCGACAAAAGACGGCGTTCATGGTCGGTATAATCCATGTAGTTCAATTCCGCACCCTCTTTCAACGTCCAGCCACCCGGCAATGTCGTCATATTCTCTGCACGGAACGTGGTCTTCTGTTCTGTAGAACGCAATCGAAGCGTGAGATTCTCCTCAGTGCTCTCGTCATTATTCCGATATTTCAGATTCTTGTCGTTCAGGTAATTGTGGCTCAATACGTACGTCTGCACATGTCTTCCGGCATAATGCCGGTAAGAAACCCCTACCGTAAAAGTCTCTTGTTCTATCTTGGGCAGATAGCTCAAAATATAATCCGAACCGTCGTCTTCTCCCGCCAAATCCGTATTCAGTTCCATCCGGTCTACTCCGGCCAATGCCATCACCGTCAGTTCGTCGTACGGCGTCAAACGGGTCTTTACCTTAAACTGCCCGTCGATATAGTTCGGAAGGAAAGGCAAACCTATCATTTTAAAAAGTAATTGCAAATAAGACTGGCGCAAGGAGAACAGGTAAGTCGTCTTTTCCCCGATATGGCCGCTCCCGCTCAAGGCGGCCTCGGAAGCTCCCAAAGTAGCCTTGAACGTCTGACGCTCCGAAGAGCCTTCGCGCAAACGGAAATCGAGCACGGAACTCAAGGCTCCTGCACGGTCGGCCGGAAACGAACCCGTATAAAACTTAATCTCACGCACCAAATCGGCATTGACGATGCTCACCGGGCCTCCCGTAGCTCCCTGCGTGGCAAAATGGTTGATGTTCGGAATCTCTATACCGTCCATATAAAAACGGTTCTCCGACGGACCGCCGCCCCGCACTATCAAATCGTTACGGTATCCCACCGGAGAGAAGGCCACACCCGGATAACCGCGCACGATACGCGAAATGTCCCGGTTGGCTCCAGGGCTTTTCTCTATCTCGCGAAGCCCTATGACCTGCACGCTCACCGGAGCCTCAGCTGTCTTGCCATACGACTTAGGACGTACAGTCAAAGTATGCAACGACTTGACATCTTCCTCCAATTCAACGTTCACTTCGGGCGTGACAGCCGAAACGATATAATCCGGTGTATCCTGCGGCACATATCCGGCCGCCGTCACCCGGAATGAAAAAATACCGGGCGGCACGTGAGGTAATACGAACACACCGGCCGTATCAGTCACCGCACGCAAGGTGTCCATCGAAGTAGGAAACACAAAAGCCCCTACCACCGGTTGGCGGCTCGTCCGGTCTATCACTTTGCCCGTCACACGAAAAGAAGACTGTGCAACTGCCTGCACCACCAAGAGACTACATAAGAGCCATCCGCAGAAAAATTTCTTCATCCCAATTTGTTTTCATACAAAAAAAATGCAAAACGCATTTCAACACTCAAATACGCTTTTGAACAATGATTCTGCTATCACATTGGCCAACCTCACAGGTACGGCATTACCTATCTGTCGCATCGCTTCCGTCCAAGAACCAGATATGGAATAATCATCAGGAAATGTCTGTATCCGTTTCGCTTCAAGCACGGTATAATAACGTACTTTCCCATCAGGATACTTTATCATATTCTCCCCTCCCGGTACCCCATGCCCTCCAGCCTTTATGGTTTTGGACGGCTGATCAATATCACTGCCGGTATGCCCGGCATATTCTTTTGCACCGGTTCTTAACAGATGTTCATTGTACGATTCACTTGCTTCAAGCGGAACAGGCAAGCCCTGCAAAGCATCACGTACAGTCTGCCAAGGAGCCTTTACCGGTGGAAACATTCCATATTGAGACAATAAACGTTCCTTTTGCAAGGCCTGTTGTCTTTGTTCCCCAAAAGGAGGGATGAGATTATGCCTCTCCCAATAACTTCCAGTTACATACTTATCCCAAAGTAATGCTTCCTGCGAATGCGTTCCTTCTGGAAAATTCCAAGCCACATTTAAATCATTCCGGATGCCGACAATAACCACACGTTCACGCCTTTGTGGGACACCGTAGTCTGCCGCATTTAGCAACCTAAATATTACATTATACTTTAATTCTTTATAAGAACCTTCTGTATGAATACGTTCAAGCAATGAAAGATTTCTCTCCCAGTCCAAGTTTTTCAACTCCACATGAGGATAAGTAAGTTGCAGGATGATGTAACTAAAATATCGAGCAAATGACTGCCTCAGCAAGCCCTTTACATTCTCAAAAATAAAAACTTTAGGCGTTAACTGTCGAATAGCGGAAATTGCATATGGAAACATGTCCCTATCATCCTTGTATCCCAAAGCCTTTCCACCCAAAGAAAAAGGTTGGCATGGAGGACCTCCCGCAATAACATCTATATTACTGAACTGAGAAAATTGAAAATCCCGTATATCTGTCTCAAAAACAATATCAGGTGAGTAATTCCATCTTAAAGTTTTACAAGCATCTCCATTCCACTCAACAAAAGCCTGATGACGAGCACCCGCCATTTCAATACCCTTTGCTAAACCTCCAGCACCTGAAAATATTTCCAAACTATTAATCATATTACTCTCCCGATAAATACTTACAGACTTTCCTTTCTACATCAACCAAAGGCAAAGCCTTACCTTGGCACTTATAAGCCCAACTCCGTCCTGGATGCAATACGTCCCAATCTGATTTGGACTGATTATATCGTCCTTTTCCGGGATCATGATTGCCAAACCCATCTATCGAGCTATTCCATACCGGAGTATAACAACGGATTAATGCCGCTTCAATAGTTCCTATCATATCACAAGCGGCATTTTCCAATATCATGAAACGACAATGGAAATCTTTCAAATCCAAATTATGCACCTGGTTGATACTATTTTCGTGCTCACATAACCTTCTGTAAAGTTCATGCGAACTTTGAGATTTCCCAACTGTCCTTGCCTGCCTCCAACCTTACGGCACGGCCTTACCTACATAAATCGGTTGCTTAAACTCCAACCTGTTTAAATCATAAAGTATCTTATAATAAGGATTCTTCCCTATATAATATAGAGCATACACCCCTGTACCTATGAAATTTTCCGGAGGTGGCAATTCATGAACAGGCGTACCATTGAAAAAACGTATGGTATCTTTTATTATTTCTTCAAAAGCATTCGATTTATACACATGCTTAGACCTGTCAAAAACATCATTCATTCTATACTTTTTAAGGAAGGTATATTATAAAATCTTCTTAGCTTATAATTATCGGCAAATATACTTATAGTTGCAAAATTACACTTTTTACTGGTAAAAATGAGAGCCAAAGACGGAAAAGTTGAGGATTTTATAAAAATCTGACGAATAAGCCTATTTTTTCACTACCTTTGTCCATCATACTTCGGATGGGATGCGAATGAAAAATACTTTCTACCTGTTACTGTTTTGGTTAGGACTTTCCCTGAGAGTTCCGGCACAAGCCATCTGGTCGGCGGATTTCCCGTTCGCCGGAGAACTGCCATCCAACGAAATGACGGAACTCTATCAGGATGAAGACGGTTTTGTTTGGATTGGCACAACGAACGGCTTGTCGCGCTACGACGGTTACCGCCTGCAAACGTTCCAAACAGACTACCGACATCCGGGCCGGCTTACCCACAACCACATCACCTGCATTGCGGAAGACAGTGCATACCTTTGGATCGGAACGAGAAAAGGACTGAACCTCATCGACAAACAGACTTACCGGATTACCACACCGGGAGAAGCCCCGTTACAGACCGCCTACATCCGCTCTCTTTGTTCCGACGGGAAAAAACGCATATGGGTAGCCTTAAACGACCGGCTATTGGAGTCCCGTTTCCCATACCATGAATATACCTCCATCAAACTACCTTCCCCAAACGGCAAACCGTCTTACATCAACTCTTTCTTTTATGAAAAAGGAAAAGAACGCCTATGGATATGCACGTCGAATGGGATTTTCGTCTATACGGACAGTACACAACACCTGCGCCACCTGCCGCCGGTGGGACAGACCAACTCTCCTTTCACGCTTTTCCAAGACAGGGACGGGCGGTACTGGCTCACCACATGGGGAGAAGGACTGTGGCAACTCCTGACCGATAAAACCTTGAGACATGTGGAATATATCCATCAGGACATACAGTCACCACGAGGAAAAGTGGCAGACCGTAAATTTTTCAGTACAGCCCAAGACGATACATTCGGTTACATTTGGGCTTTGTCCTATAACAACCTGTACGCATTCCGGTATGACGACCGTACCGGCAAGTTGATCCCCGTGGCTTTACCCAAATACATAGACACGGGCAAAATGTACACCAAAATCCTGAAAGACCATGATGGCAACCTGTGGCTCAGTTCTTACGACCGGGGCACGTTGCTCACGTTTCATACGGAAACCATACGGAGCTACCCGTTGGACGACCTGCGCAAGACCTTGGACAGGATGCCCAATCTGCTCACTTTGAACCGCGACACCCAGGGGCGCTTCTGGTTCATCCAAGACCGCTTCGGTCTCTGCCTCCATGGGCCGCAACACGGAAAAACCGTTTTCGCTACCCCCGAAATCCAGAACCTGACGGTAGATGCCCGCGTCACGGCATCCAGTCCTGTCAGCGGCGGCTTATGGGTAGCAGCTCCCCACCGCAACCAAGTGTACCTGTTGACATACGAACAAGGAACATTTAAGGTAAACCGCCGCATCCGGTTGTCCGACGCTTCCGGTGATTATGTTCCCGCCAACCAGATGGAAGAAACATCGGACGGCAAACTTTGGTTGCGTAGCGGAGGGCGTATGCTCTGCCAGCCTGCCGACGGCACGTCCCTGCTCTCCACGCCCGATAGCCTGCACTTTACCGCCTTTGCCCATAGAGACGCTGTGTCCGTCTGGGCCTCCACTTCCCGACGTCTATATATAATAAAGGTGAAAGGGAAACGTATGGCATGTATTCCGCACCCCCTTGCCTTTCAGAACCACGAGGACGAGGAGGTGCGCTTTCTCTGTCCTGATGACTCGGGCGGCTTTTGGATAGCCACCAGTATGGGGCGCATCCTGTACGGTCAACCGGAGGATTCGGTTTTCCAAGATTTCAGCGACCGTTTCGACACGCAAGGCATGACGATATTGAATCTGTTATGGCGGAACCACCACCTTTGGCTCGTCTCCCACAATCGTTTCATCCACTACGACACACAGCGCCACAACCTGCAACAATACACTTCCTCGGACGGCAATATGTCCACTCCTATCTTCCGCGACCAAGCTGCATTCCTTTCGGCCGACGGTACACTCTACGCCGGAGGACGTGGCGGTTTCGTATCAGTCACTCCCCCATCTTCATCCGGCTCTAAAGCCCCTTCACGTACGGTGATGCTGACCGACTTCAAAAGCGGTACGCGCAGTATGCTGTTCAATCCCTCCGGGCGGTACGCGTCCGGACAGCCCGACCGGCACACGCTTACCTTGCAACCTGAAGCAGCCAACCTTTCCCTCTGTTTTTCCACATTAGATTATGCACGAAGCGGAAAAGTACGTTACGCTTATCGGTTGGAAGGCCTCGATACCGATTGGAACTACCTGCAAGAAGGAGAAAACACGGCTTATTACCAGAAACTGCCCAAGGGATACTACCGGTTGGTCGCAAAAGCCACAGACCGTAACGGGCAATGGCAGGCTCCCGCCACGCTGCTCAGCCTCACGCAACTTCCGGCTTGGTACGAAACCATGTGGGCTTACGCGGCCTACGTAACCGTTTCCCTGTTTCTCATCTACGTACTCCTGAGGCTGTACTTGCAACGATTGCGCAGCCGCAACCGATTACAACTCCAAGAAGCCCTGACACAAGCCAAACTGGATTATTTCACCAACATCTCCCACGACTTGCTTACGCCGCTCAGCGTGATATCCTGCGTAGGTGACTACTGGGAACGGAAGTATCCGACCGAAAAACGCCAGACCACGGTGCTGCGCCACAACATCTACCGGCTGAAACGCCTGCTGCAACAAGTCCTGGATTTCCGTAAGACCGAGAACGGCAACATGGTACTTCGTCCCGAAGAAGGCGACATCTTCGCTTTCGCCCGTCAACTGTGTACCCACCATTTCTGGCCTTTGGCTGAACAGAAAGGCGTACGGCTGAACCTCCGAATTCCGGAAGGCGAATGCCGGGGCACACTGGATTTTGACAAAACAGACAAGATACTCTACAACTTGCTTTCCAATGCCGTCAAATACACGCCAAGTGGAAAAAATGTCGATTTCATCGTGGAAATACGGCAAAACGGAACAGAAAAAGACGTGATATTCACCGTACAAGACGAGGGTGTCGGCATACCGGCCAAAGAACAACAAAGGATATTCGACCGCTTCTACACCGGAAGCAACGGGCGTAGCGGACAATCGAACGGCATAGGGTTGGCATTGGCACGGGAATTGACCACCTTGCACCATGGCAGATTAACACTGAAAAGCGAACCGGGAAAGGGAAGCTGTTTCACCGTGGCCCTTCCCCTGGACCTTCCGCCCACCGTCTCCGCAAAAGAAAACCTCGAAATACAGCTGATAGATGCTGAAGCACCCACACAAGACTTCACTTCACCAGAAGGTTTCTCCCCTATGCCGCAAGAGCCGTCTCCCGAAGCCCGAGAACCCGGAAACGACCGTCCCTCCATCCTCCTTGTGGACGACAACACGCAACTGTTGGAAATGATGGAGAAGATATTGGCCACGAAGTACTGGGTGCTCACGGCAGAAAACGGGTTGGAGGCTCTGAAACAACTCAAGGCAAGCGCCGTAGACCTCATCGTATCGGATGTCATGATGCCGGGCATGGACGGATTCGCCTTGTGCAGGAAACTTAAATCACAACTCGAAACCAGCCACATTCCCGTTATCATGCTGACAGCCAAACAGAGCGCGGATGACCGGGTAGATTGTTATGAAGCCGGAGCGGACGGTTATTTGGCCAAACCTTTCGAGTTGAAAGTGCTAGCCGCCCGGATAGACAACCTGCTCCATACCTACCGGAACCGCCAACAGGCTTTCAGGATGGAAGACCACGTCCGTCTGGCCGAACTGGAATATTCTTCCAACGACACCCAGTTCCTTCAGGACATGGCAGACTGTATCCACACCCATTTGGCCGAAGAAGGATTCGATTTGGAACAACTGTCCGGCCATTTGAATGTGTCCAAATCCACCCTCCACCGCAAAGTGAAGGCCATGACCGGGCTTACACCTTTGGAATTTATCCGGAACATCAGGCTGAAGTATGCCTGCGAGATGCTTTCACGCCGCGACCGGAACATCAGTGAAATCGCTTATGCCACGGGCTTCTCTTCGCCCAAATATTTCACCAAGTGCTTTAAAGAAGAGTTCGGACTGACACCCCGCGAATACCAAGAGAAAGAAAAATAAAACCGTAACAGGCAAAAAACAGTCGGGAAGGGGGTAAAAAACTGCCAGAATAGGATTTTACCCCCTTTCTGGCAGTTTTTTACTCCTCTGTAACCTTCCTTTTCATATAGTTTTGCAAACAAATCAATCAAAACACATAAAAAAATACAGATTCAAATGAAAACGAACTTACGTACACACCGGAGTAGCCGGCTGAAGTGGGTGGCCGCCCTCTTTTTCGCATTCGGAATCGGAAACGCCCTCCCGGTTTCTGCCAACTTCTCCCGTGCAGACGAGCTTGCCATTCCGAACGCTACACGTTCAAACCGGGAAGTAAACTTTAACAGGAATTGGAAATTCTTTTTAGGCGATACCGCTGCAGCCTCGCATCCGGACTTCGACGACAACCATTGGCGCACGTTGGACCTGCCCCATGACTGGAGCATCGAAGGCCGTCCTGAAGCAGACAATCCGGCCGGTAACGATGGAGGGTATTACCCCACCGGCATCGGTTGGTACCGCAAGACATTCAACTTTACTCCGGATAGCCGACATCCCGAAACCACCCTCTATTTCGAAGGGGTTTACATGAACGCGGAAGTATTCGTCAACGGACATAATCTCGGCATACGCCCCTACGGTTATTCATCTTTCTACCACGACATCACGCCTTACCTCAAAGCAGGCAAGAATGTCATTGCCGTGCGTGTGGACAACTCGGGACAGAAGAACTGCCGTTGGTACACCGGTTCCGGCATTTACCGCAACGTGAAACTTATCCGTACCCCTAAAGCACACTTTGAACCGTGGGGCATCGGCATCACCACCGAAAAAGTGGACCAAAAGACGCAGGTGGAAGTGGAAACCACGCTCGCCAACCGCAATAACGCCCTCCCGGCCACACTGCTTTGCACGGTCACAGACTTGGACGGCCACACCGTTCTCACACAAAAAGAAAGCGTCACCCTTGAAGCGAACCGGACAAGCAAAATCAAACTGCAATTTCCTTTTGAAAACGCCAAGCTCTGGAGTCCTGAAACACCGAACCTCTACCGGATGGTATGTTGCCTCGTACCGGCCAACGGAGAACCGACCGACACGGTCACCACTACGTTCGGGGTGCGCCACGTGGAATACAATGCCGAAAAAGGATTAGTTCTGAACGGTAAGGCCATAGAAATGAACGGCGGATGCCTCCATCATGACAACGGTCCGCTCGGTGCCGCCTCCTACCGCGATGCAGAATGGCGTAAGGCACGGCTGATGAAAGAGGCCGGATTCAACGCCGTGCGCACCTCGCACAACCCTCCATCAGAAGCCTTTCTCGATGCTTGCGACCACTTGGGACTGTTGATCATCGACGAATCGTTCGATGGATGGAGGTCGGCCAAAACGCCTAAAGATTACTCCGTCCTGTTCGACCAATGGTGGACGAAGGACATCGAGTCCATGGTACTGCGCGACCGCAACCATCCGTCTATCTTCTGTTGGAGCATCGGAAACGAAATCATCGAGCGCAAAACGCCCGAAGCCGTCCTTACGGCATACGCCTTGGCAGGACATGTACGCAGTCTCGACCCGAGCCGTCCAGTGACATCTGCCCTTGCGGCATGGGACAGCGACTGGGAAATCTACGACCCGTTGGCTGCCGCACATGACATCGTGGGTTACAACTACATGATGCACAAAGGACCGTCGGACCACGAACGCGTCCCTTCACGCATCATGATGCAGACGGAATCTTACCCACGCGACGCATTCGCCAACTGGGCACGGGTCAACGACCATTCCTATATCATCGGAGATTTCGTGTGGACGGCTATCGACTACCTCGGCGAATCGGGTATCGGACGCTTCTTCTATAAAGGAGAGACCGAAGGCGAACACTACCAACGTAACCAATTCCCGTGGCATGGTGCCTATTGCGGTGACATCGACCTTACAGGGTGTCGTAAACCCATATCCTACTACCGCGAAATGCTCTTCTTCCCCGAACGCAACAAACTGTTCCTCTCCGTAAAGGAACCTTCCGGATACTACGGAGAAATCAAGGAAACCCAATGGTCCGTTTGGCCCACATGGGAGAATTGGAACTGGCCCGGACATGAGGGAAAGAATATCGACGTGGAGATTTACTCCCGTTACCCATCCGTACATTTGTACTTGAACGACAAACTCATCGGTGAAAAGGCTACGACCCGGGAAGAAGAATTCAAGGCTATCTTCACCTTGCCATACGCACCGGGCACCCTACGTGTCGCAGGCGTAGAAAACGGGCAGGAGAAAGAATCACGTACTTTGGAAACAGCCGGAAAACCGGCACGCATCCGGTTGACGGCCGACCGCACGGAAATCTCGGCCGATGGCGAGTCTTTGGTTTATGTCGTGGCTGAAATCACGGACAAGCAAGGACGGGTGGTACCCAATGCCGACAATCTGTTGGCATTCGAACTCCAAGGTCCCGGTACACTGTTGGCGACATGCAGTGCCGATTTAAAAGATTGCACGGCTTACACCGCTCCGGAACGCAAGGCTTGGAAAGGCCGTGCCATGGCCGTTGTGAAGAGCGGGCAGGAAAAAGGCCGCCTCACCCTGACCATAAAGGGCAAGGGACTGAAAAAGGCTTCCGTCAGCCTCGACGTAAAATAAAGCAGAAAATACCCGTTGGCAGAATTAAATTAATGTTAATTCTGCCAACGGGTATTTATAATTATAATTCCACCAAGAGGGTAAGGAACATATTTTCATCAAAAATGCGTCCCATCCCATTTCTTTTCGTAACTTTGTACAAATTAATCCTACATGAAAAGCCGCGATTCCATATTCCTCACGCTCCTGTGGTCCGGATTGTTCCTTTCGTTCTTTACCCTGCACGCACGGGATTACTCGGCCACACCCCTTCCGTTTGCCTCTTCGCTTCCCTCAAGAGAAATCACCTCCCTTCATCAAGACCGCGAAGGCATGATATGGATTGGCACAACCCATGGTGTAGCACGTTATGACGGATACGAAACCATAGTGTTCAAATCTGATCCCTTACATCCCGACCTACTGACGGACAACTCCATTACGTTGATTACCGACACGGAACACCGCGTATTCATCGGTACACAAAACGGACTGAACCTGTTCGACAAACAAACATGGAAATGGATGCCCGTCCTGAATGGAGCGTTCTGTCATACGGAAATCAAATATGTGTACACTGACAAAAAACAGCAGTTATGGATTGCCACGGCACAAGCCTTGTACCGATGCGACGAACAATTGCATATCCTTCGACGATATGACCTGAAAGCCGCCGTCACCTCCATCTATGAAGACCACGCCCAACATTTATGGATATTGACCTGGGGCAAAGGTTTGTTCCGATGGGATGCTGAAAAAGACCATTTCACCGGCTATCCGGCCATAGGAAACGCCAACATACCTTTTGTCTTGTTTCAAGATCGCGACGAACATTATTGGTTAGGCACATGGGGCGACGGGCTTTTCCGTTTTTATCCCGAACGGAACGGCGCGGACATGTACGAACACCAGGACGTGGCAGACGACATTTTCTTCGATATAGAACAAGACGGGCACAACGGACAACTCTGGATGCTTTCCTATAATGCTTTGCACATATTCAACCGTCCCACAGACGGCATATTGCATTTCTCGTCCGCATCTGTCCCTTTCGACCGCAACCGGATGTTTTCCACTCTATTGAGAGACCGGGAAGGAGACCTTTGGTTAGGAGCATTCGACGCAGGCTACCATATATCTTTCTGTCCGGAAGAGCTATCGGGGCACAGTTTGCCTTTCATCAAAGAAACATTAGGATTTGATACCAACATCAACTGCATGTACGAAGATGAGGGCGGTGTACTATGGTTCAATCAAGAACGCAACGGCATCGGGCTGTACGCCCCGGATAGCGGGACCTACAACCTCCATCCCTATTCCCAAAAGAGGAATGTGGAAGTCAATCTCATCGCCCGTTCCCGGTTTCCCAACACGGTATGGATCGCCTCGGCTTTTGTCCCGACCGTGTTCCGGGCACAACGTCAGGGTATGGACATTCGCTTCACCGATACGCTGCTTTTAGCCCACGACGGGGCAGAAACCGGCCATGTCACCGGAATGCTTGAAGACCCGGCAGGCCGTTTATGGGTCATGACAGAAAGGAAACTGTTCGTATTCAAACCGGACGGCCATCCTCTCGCCGCAGTCACAAACCTCCCCGGAAACGTCAATGCCCTTTGCGAAGACCAACAAGGCCGGCTATGGATAAGCGATGCTACCGGCAGGCTCTCTTGCATGCATACCTATCCCACAGGAATCCGCCCTACAACCCGCTATAAACTACCCTTGTCCCCGCACGACCGCATCCGGCACCTTTGCTGCGACAGCACCGGACACATCTGGATGGCTACGGAACTGGGCTGCCTCTACAGTTTCTATCCAAAGGCTTCCAAATGGTCGAACCACACCTTGTCCGGTTTGCCAGACATGTCCCCGGTACTCCATTTGGAAGCCATCGGTAAAGACTTATGGCTTGTCACGCCGAGTGCCGTCATCCGGTATAACCCAGAGAAGCGTACCCGGCATACTTACAACACACAAGACAAGCATGTTCCCGTATTTGCCTTCCGTAACAACGCGTCGTGTACAGGACATAAAAAACTGTTATACGCCGGAGGCCACGGAGGATTCATCACCATACGTACCGACAAACCGCAACCGGAAGTAAAGCCGGACAAGATATTTCTCACGGACTTACGTATCGAAGACAGAAACATGCAGACCGACCCTTGCGAAGGATTTTCATGGAACGGCGGGCTGATTGTCTTGCCACCGGAAGCCTCCCGCATCGAATTCCGTTTTTCCTCCCTTACATATTCTTCTTCCGGAAACATCCGCATAGCATACCGGCTTGCCGACCTGGACCGGAACCCCATACAACTCAGAGCCGGTGTACACACGGCTTTCTACGACCGCCTGCCTAAAGGAACCTATACATTAGAGGTTTGGGGCATGGACGAAAACGGGCACACTACAGGTCCAAGCACCATTTATACCGTTGTCAAACGCCCCCGATGGTTTGAAACCTGGACAGCTTATACAGCCTATGCCGTCATGTTTCTTGTCTTGTGCATATGCGGTTTCCGTCTTTACGCCAAACACCTGCGCAAAAAGAACGCACAACTGTTACGCGAAGAAATCGCCCGGACAAAGTTGGAATACTTCACCAACGTTTCCCACGAACTGCTCACTCCGCTCACCGTCCTGTCCTGCCTGACCGATGAAATCGAACAAAACAGCCCCTCCGGTTCCCCTATAACCCGTGGCCTGCGCGACAATATCCTCCGCCTGAAAAAGCTCATCCGTCAAGTACTCGACTTCCGGAAAGCCGAACAGAAAAGCCTGTCCTTGCAGGCAAGCTACGGTGATGTGGCGGCTTTTATACGCCACATTGCACAAACGGACTTCACATTACTGGCCCGCAAAAAAGAGATTGACTTTAACCTGGACATCTTCCCTGAGGACATTTACGGTTTCTACGATGCGGACAAATTGGAAGAAATGGTATTCAATCTTCTTTCCAATGCCGTCAAGTACACACCATCCCGCCATAACGTCGGCATACGGCTACGTGCTGCAAAGAAAGACGATGGCAAGCACTTACGGTTGGAAGTATGGGATGAAGGCATCGGCATCTCCGCCCAAGAACAAACCAAAGTATTCACCCGATTCTACCGCTCCCCTCAAGCCAACGGAACCGAATCGAATGGCATCGGGCTGTCCCTGACACGAGATTTAGTCTACCTGCACCACGGCACATTGGACTTGCAAAGCACACCAGGCAAAGGCAGCCGTTTTACCATCGATCTGCCGTTAGAAGAAACTGCCTACCAACCAGAAGAAATCTGCCAGCCACCGATGGTGAACCATCCGGATACCGATACAACACGACCGTCAACCGACGGACTCGCACATTCTCCGTCCGCAAGGCTGTGTCCGACCATACTTATCGTGGACGACAACGCTGAAATCACCGATTCCATCGGGCGTTTAATCGGACAACGCTACCACATCATAACAGCCCACGACGCAAGACTGGCATTCTCTCGGCTCCAAGACCAAAATATAGACCTGATGGTGTGTGACCTGAAGATGCCTGGCACAGACGGACTGACACTCTGCCGAGAGGTGAAGAACGACCTGTCCACTAGCCATATTCCCGTCATCATCCTCACGGCACAAGCCACGGACGACACCCATGCGGCCTGCTACGAAGCCGGAGCGGACGGTTACCTGACCAAACCTTTTGACATTCGCGTACTCACCACCCGCATCGACAACCTGCTCCTGCAATACCGCCAACGCAGCCGACAGTTCCTTCACGCACCGGATACAGACTGCGATGTCCTACCTTACCAGAACCGGGACAAGACCTTTCTGGAAAACATGGTGAAGACCGTAGAAAGCCATTTCACGGACAGCGACTTCAATCTGGACTGCCTCGCCGCAGAAGCCAAGCTGTCCAAATCAACCATGAACCGCAAACTCAAAGCCATGACCGGGCTTACCCCGATGGATTTCGTAAAGAATATCCGTCTCCGGTCGGCTTGCCGCCTGCTACGGCAAGCCGACATGACCGTGTCCGAAGTGGCCTATGCCGTAGGCTTCAACGACCCGAAGTATTTTGCCAAGTGTTTCAAGGAGGAATACGGCCAAACGCCTAGCCAGTTCCAAGACAGGCCGGACATGGGAAATCGGGCATGACAAGTGCGTATCTCCCTTGAAAAATACGCCTTGCCGCGATTTTCCACCCTTTTGGCAATCTGTTACACCTGTCTTTGCCCGGATTCCATTAGCTTTGCCCCCGAAAACATTTTTAGATATAATGATATCATGAAACAAGACAAAGACCAACGCCGGACATCTCCCGGCACATTCTTTCCGGAGCATACCCCAAAACGCCCGACAATGAACCGAATGCAAGACCGCACACGATCTTTTTCGTTGTTCCGCCATACCGTTTTATGGTGTGCCATCGGCCTTTTGGGCATGCACTCCACCTATGCCATGGAAGTGGAAAGACTACGTACGGAAGCCGTGAAAAACCCTGTAGGTATCGATGTGGAAAAACCTATGTTCAGTTGGATGATGGACGCAGACAATGAACGGGGCATCTGGCAAACTGCCTATGAAATCTCCGTATTCACCGATGCCGCCCACAGCGAACAGGTATGGACCTCCGGCCGAATCGAATCCGATTGCCAGATAGACGTGCCTTATGACGGCAACCCATTGTCTCCTTCCACCCGTTACTATTGGACTGTGACCGTATGGGACAACAAAGGACGTGAATCCACTTCGTCCGAAGAAGCATATTTTGAAACCGGACTGCTCGGCAGCGGATGGGATGGCGCACGTTGGATCAAAGCGACCGACACGCCACTGGCTACATCCGAAAATGCCATCACGCACTATTCCGTAGAGGCGGATTTCGAAATCGACAACCTTTCTGCAGGAATCATCTTTGCCTCGAATGCCGAGCACAGCCATTACCATATGTGGCAAGTGAACCTCGAAGCCGGTTATCCCCGTTTCCGCCCACACATCTGGCGCGGCCCCGACCTCGCGGACGCGACCTGCCTGGCAGAGATAGACCTTCGCCCGTTCATCGACGTGCAACTGCATAAGTCCTACCATCTGCGCATCGAAGTGGACGGTGACGTGGCGCGTACGTACATCGACGACGTATTGATTGACACCCGAACGAATCCCGACGGTGGAGATTACGGATACGGCACGGTGGGCATCCGCCAGGACCGCGCCCTAAACAATTACAATGATACGGAACGTGCTTATTTCGACAACTTTACCGTAACCGATTTAGAGGGAGAGAGTCCAAAAATATTGCTTCACGAAGACTTCTCGGACGAAAACAACCCTTTTACCACAGGACAAATCAAGGACAGACGCCTGTTCATCGAAGCCTCCTATTCCTGGTACAATCCCATGAACACTCCAACGGTATATGCACTCGATTTGGATTTCCTCATCGAGCGTGACAACGCAGGCATAATCTTTTCAGGCTACGACACGGACAATTTCCACCTGTGGGGCATCAATGTGCGCGACAAAGAAACACCGTTCTTGCGCCGCCACGTGAAAACAAACGGTGCGTTCAGCTCCAACGATGCCGATTTAGGCAAGTTTTTCACTAAGGCCGAACTCACCGGCTCGCTCCACCATCTGACCCTCAAGGTGAATGGCACGACTGTGGAGACCTATATCGACGGGACACTTGTGGACACCTATACCGACACGTCCGGCCGGTTGAAAAACGGCCTGATTGGCTTCCGCACCTACCACGACTTGACCATGGACGAGATGGCGTATTATGACAACATCAAAGTGACCACCTACGACGAAGAGGACGGCACGCAAGGTACCGTGACTTTCTCCGAAGATTTCGAAGGAGCCGGAATGGCATTCAGCGACGGTACCGTGATAACGAAGAAAGGCAGCAAAATGCTGTGCGTACACTCCACTTACGAAGAGACTTGTGCCATGCAGACCGGTACAGAAAAGGGCATCCCTCTTTTCCGCAAGGCTTTCACTGCAAAAAGCACGGTGAAATCGGCTAAAATCTACGCATCCGCTCTTGGGGTATTCGATTTGTTCATTAACGGAAAGCGCGTCGGACAAGACGGTACGACCATGTATGATGAACTGAAACCGGGCTGGACCGACTACCGGAAAGAAATCAACTACATGACCTACGATGTGACCCCTCTTATACAAGAAGGCGAAAACGCAGTCGGCGCACAAGTGAGTAACGGCTGGTGGGGCGGAGCCATCGCACATGGCATGTACGGTTCCCCCTCGCTCGGGTTCATCGCCAAACTAAGGCTTGAATACGAAGACGGCACGATAGAAAACATCGTAACCGGAACGGACTGGAGCTGTTCTTACTGCGGCCCCGTCATTTCAGGAGACATCTACAACGGCGAGACGTATGACGCACGCCGCGAAAGCGACTGGAGCATGCCGGAATATGATACCTCCGAATGGTTCGCCACAGCTGAAAACACAGAATTCAACGGAGAAATCACAGCCTTCCGCAGCCCCACGGTCAAGGTGCGCGACTTCTTGCGCCGCACGCCCCAGACCATCACCGTATATGAAGGCACGAAAGCCTCCGGCACCACTTACGGCACTATCAATGTGGTCCGTACATTGGAAGGCACGGAAACCCTCCGGCTGAAAGCCGGTGAAACCGCCCTTTTCGACCTCGGACAAAACATGACGGGATGGATACGGTTCACGACCAAAGGAGAACGCGGCACGAAGCTCCGCTTCAAGTTCGGGGAAATGCTGAACGACACGGGAGCAGCCGACCGCGCCAATGACGGACCGGGCGGAAGCCTCTACACCTACAATCTCCGCACGGCGGAAGCCACACTCCACTACACGCTGAAAGGAACGGAAGAGGGCGAGACATTCCAACCCTCCACCACTTTCTTCGGCTTCCGTTACTGCGAAGTAACAACCACCTCGGATGTGGAAATCAGTAAACTTACGGGAGAATTCGTCGGTTCCGACCTCGAAGAACTGGCTACTTTTGAAACTAGCCATCCGGACATAAACCAACTTTACAGCAACATCATCTGGAGCCAACGCGACAATTTCCTGAGCGTGCCCACCGACTGCCCGCAACGCGACGAACGCCTCGGTTGGACGGGCGACACACAAGTGTTCGCACGCGCGGCTTCCTATAATACGGACACACGTGCCTTCTACCGTAAATGGTTGAATGACCTGCGCCAAAGCCAACGCGAAGACGGGGCATATCCGGAAATCGCACCGTTCTGCAACTTCTGGGGCTTCGGTAACTCAGGATGGGCCGATGCCGGAGTCATCGTACCTTGGACCGTCTATCTCATGACCGACGACCAAAGTGTACTGAGCGAAAGCTACGCTTCCATGAGCCTCTACATGGATTGGCTCTCCACACAAAGCGGAGGAGGCTTCAAGTACAACGGTGCCGGTACGGCCACAGGCGACTGGCTCTCTTACGAGACCACGGACGGACGCTACGTCAGCGTATGCTATTATGCCTACGTGGCCCAACTGATGAGCAAGATTTCAGGAGTGCTGAGCGAGGCACAGGCCGACCGTTTCTATTTAGATTCACTGAAATACAGCACTCTCTACGAAAACATCAAGGAAGAATTCCAACGCAGGTATCTCAATTCCGACGGCCTGCCCAACATATCCACGCAAGCCTCTTACCTGATGGCCTTGAAGTTCGGCCTGTTACCCGAAACCGCCATAGGGAAAGCCCGCGAAGTGCTGCGCAAAAAAATCACAGACAACGGTTACAAACTGAGCACCGGATTCCTCGGCACGAGCATCCTAAACCAGACACTCAGCGCGGAAGGCATGGATGACTTGGCCTACGACCTGCTGCTGCAACGCGAGAACCCATCGTGGCTGTACAGCGTAGACCAAGGAGCCACGACTATTTGGGAACGTTGGGACTCCTACACCAAGGAAGGCGGGTTCAACAAGCACCCGTGGATCATGAACTCCTTCAACCATTACTCCTACGGTGTGGTGTCGGAATGGATGTTCCGTTACGTGGGCGGCATCGAGGCAGACGAAACACAACCCGGATTCAAACACATCATCCTGCAACCCACTCCGGACTTCAGGACGGCATTCCCCACCGGACAAAAACGCATCACGCAGGCCAAGGCATCTCATCTGTCCGGATACGGGCGTATCAGCAGTGAATGGCAATACAAAGAGGACGGACGCATCAGCTATACGGCCACCGTACCGGCCAACACTACAGCCACACTCTATCTGCCCCTAATGGAAAAGACAGACAACATCACTGAAAGTGGAAAAGACCTGAAAGAAGCAGAAGGCGTGGACTTCAAAGGCATAGTAGACGGAAAGGCCGTGATAGAACTGCAATCGGGCACCTACCAGTTCGACATGGAAAAGGGAAGCCCCGACCGTGTGGAAGAAAGTACGTCCCCAAACTTACGCATACATCCCAACCCCTTCTGTGACAGGCTCCATCTTTCTTGCAGCGAAGACATCCGCTATGCCAGTGTCACGGCTTGCAACGGGCAAATCCTGTATCGCCAGCACCGTGGTGGGAACATCGACACGTCTGCTTAGGCACCCGGCATCTACGTGGTGAGGGTGGACACGCCGGAACACAGCTACACCGAAAAGGCTATCAAGAAATAAAATGACAACCGAAAAGAAAAGCACTTCCTTATAACGCTCTGTATACCAACATAATGAAACAAGCAAATCGTTTGGCTTAGATTGATTTTCCATTCTGCGCCAAACGATTTTTCAATCTCCTGAGATTGATTTCCCGTTTGGCGCAGAATGATTTTCGGACGAGGCTTTCCTTTACAATGCTTTCCATTCCCCCATAAAAAAACGGCCATTCGCTTGCCTAAATCAGCAAAAATCTTTTTCTTTGCCACAGCAATCCAATATACTTCAATCAATGAAAGACAAAACATTACACCTGATTTCAATCCTGTTAGCCGGGTGCAGCACATTCCCGGCCCTCGCACAAAATTTCAGCTCAAGCAGCAACCTGAAGCCCCAACCCACGGCAGACCGCGTCGTACCCTTCCGGCTTTCGGACAAGGGCATCACCCATAAATATGTAGAATGGGGGGCAGACATTGCATGGCTTGATGAAAACAACCTGCGACGCAGTGCCGCCTTCATGGGCAAGGACAACCTTGACGTGGTACGCACATCCTTCCAACCGGACCTGCCCATCGTAGACGGAAAAATGCAACAGGGGACAATCGACACACTGCAAATGCGCATCAACATGTTCAAATGGGTCAAACACGATGTCAAACTCATGATTAATTGTGACGCGCCTTTCATGAGCACTTATTACACGGACGAGAACGGAGCCAACGCCGCCCATTGGGCAGAAATCATAGACCTTTCCACCCAATATTACCAAGATGCCGGTTACGAGGTCGTCTCTGTCGCCCCGTTCAACGAACCGGATTACCTGTACAACAACCAAGGTTCACCCAATGAGGCAAAACGAAAAGCCGAGTTTGCCGCAATCATCACGGAATTAAAGCAAAAAGAACGTTTCAATAATATCCGCATGTGTGGCGGAAACACGCTGAACTCCGACCAGGCCTTGCCGTGGTACAATTACTTGAAAGACCAACTGGATGAGGGAAACACGCACCAACTGGCCGGAAGTTTCGACAACTTCGCCCAATTCTTCACCACGGTGAGAGAAGACGGCAAACATGCCACCGGTGACGAGATGCACAACGTCATGGAAGCCATGGTAGGCTTGGAATACGGCATGCAAACCGGAATATGGTGGGGATGGGCAGAATACACACGTGGCGAGTTCTGCAAAGCGAGCCATGGTGAACGGTTGGCCTACGCGGAGCATCGTCCCAACTGGACGGCAGCGTCGGTCTACCGTGCACCGGACGGCAAGGTACAGGCGTTCGGTGGGACATCCGAACGGCAAGCCGTCACCACCTCCTACCGCTTCCTTTCTAAAGAGCGCGACGTGTTCTTCGACGGACACGGGCCGCAACGGGAATACGTCATGGAGCTTCCGGGCGGAGCACCGGGAAGTTACCAAGACGGGCAGACCAATGCCGAAACCGTGGTGAACATCACGTGGGGCGATGACGTGCAACCCGTAGTGGACGGCACCTACGCATTAATCAACAAAAGCAACCTAAAACTGTTGGACAACGACAACGGCTCCCTCACCTCATCCACTTATTCCACAGGCAAAAAGTCGTTGCAATGGCATGTAAATCCGGTAGACGCTCGCATCGGAGGTGCGTTCAGCTACCACCAGATTCTTTCGGGCACTTCAAACCAGACGCTCGACGTACTGAACTGGTCGATGGACGACGGCACGGAAATCATACTTTACCAAAACAACAAGGGCACTAACCAACAATGGTACTTGGAATATGCAGGCGACGGATGGTTCCGCATCCGCAACCGCAACAGTTCGCTGTGCCTCAAGACATCAGGCAACAAAATCGTACAGGCCGAACCAGACGAAGAAAGCGCAGCGCAACTCTGGCGCTTCATCCCGACCGGCATCCGTCCGCGCATCCGCGACATCGATGCTCCCACCGGCCTGAAAGCCGAAATCCGCGCATCCTCCGTACTCCTGACATGGGAAAAGGCAGACGCCACAGCCCCGACCTACACCGTGCTGCGTTCGGAAAATCCGGAGGAGGGTTATGAAATCATCGCACGCTACGTGGAGGACACGGCTTTTGTGGACAACAAAGCCGAAGAGGGAAAGACATATTATTACACCGTCAAGACTGTGGATGCTTCGATGAATACTTCCCCGGCATCCTTGACCGTAAGCGCAAGCGTAGCCCCGACGGATGCCCTCTTCGCACGCTATGAATTTGAAGAAAACCTCCACGACACGACCCTTAACATCCGCCACGGGGTCATGCCGGAAGATGGTGTGTACACCGAAGGAAAATCCGGCCAATACGCTTTGGCTCTGGACGGTTCTGGCCAGTACGTGCAACTGCCGACCAACGTGGCCGACCATGAGGAAACCACCATTTCAACGTGGGTGTACTGGCAAGGCGGCAACAGTTGGCAGCGCGTGTTTGACTTCGGAAACGGGGAAGACGAATATATGTTCCTCACCGTGCGTTCGGATGACGGCCGGATACGGTTTGCCGTCAAAAACGGTGGAGACGAACAGCAATTAGACGGCGAACGAATCACGCCATACCGCAAGGAATGGATACATCTGGCCGTCACGATAGGAAAAGATGAAGTTTGCCTCTATTTGAACGGAGCACTTATGGCTTCTTCAAAAGACATGACCTTGCGCCCTTCCGACTTCCACCCGTTGCTGAACTACATCGGGCGCAGCCAGTCTGCAGCCGACCCGTTGTTCAACGGCAGTATCGACGACTTCCGTATATACGATTATGCTTTAAGTGCTGAAGACATCAAGAAGCTCGCAGACGGCACCACCCGTATCTGCGGCACGCCGAAAGACGAGCCAGGCGCGTTCGACGTAGGTCCGTTGCCTGCCGACCGCCGCCTCGACGTGCGTTACTTGTTGGACAACGGTCCGGAAAGAGTGGACTTCCACATTTACGACCTGCAAGGCAACATGCAACTTACCCAAAGAGGCACGAACGGAGCCACGACTTCATTCGATGTCAGCGGACTTCCTGACGGCATGTATATCCTGAAAGCCCGGTGCGGACAGGCGAACGACAGCAGGAAATTTACGGTACGGCATCCTTAACGTGGATGCGCACGACCACACCCTAAACCGTCCCGGAAAACAGTTCCCTTGTTTTCCGGGAAGAACTCCGCAGTTGTGGAAACAGCCAGCTGAAGCACACCGCCTGCGCCTGCAAAACCGATCACAAATCCACCGATAAGACAAATTGTCGGATTCTGGATAAAGTAGCAAAGTCCCAGCATGATGAAAGAGATCAGCGGATAAATGATCAGGATATTGATCTCCTTCAGTCCTTTTTTGATAAATACAGAGGAACACAGGATCGCTGCAAAGGTTCCTACTGCATAGAAGGACTGGATCTTGGAAGGATCACTTAAGTTATAAAGCTTTCCGAGCTCCTGATTACAGTTCAGCCACAGCATGAATGTAGAAGAGCTTGTAAATCCGATGAGGATTGCTGCAAGAGC
>ERZ780198.1320-NODE-1320-length-23217-cov-4.516708_pt1 | contig 23217 bp, 9 predicted proteins | sample MGYA00510979_ERZ780198 | MGnify/ENA primary metagenome ERZ780198 (study PRJEB29588, sample SAMEA2158039) | human gut metagenome | biome: human gut; feature: human-associated habitat; material: faeces | place: Denmark | collected 2008/2010 ...
CCCGCAGGATTTCTCCGTCCAATACCCTCCACATATGCTCCGAATCTCTGTACAGATACGGCAATTGCAGTACATTCATCCCCGGTGCCTGTTCTGCGATCTGCGACAGGGAAACTCTTGCAAAAGCGATCCCGCCGTATTTGATCTGTTCCAGTACTTCGCTTTCCGAACCCAGTTTTGCTTCACTCTCCACGATGATGTGGATCCGTCCTCCGGTACGCTCCTGCACCAGTTCTGCAAAACCTCAGCGTTACCCAGCGCCGCATCCGAGTGCCATTGATTCGCTCCGACGTCTTTGTGACCGATGCCGCTCTCGTCCAAAGTTCCCGGCAGATGCATCTGCGCTGCCGTTCCATCCGTCAATATTACCTTCCACGTTCCCGCCAGTGAAATCCCCATCGCAATCCCTCTGTTCTTATATAATTTTTTATATTTTTCACTTTTTCAATCACGTAAACCTTTTAAAATTTTATAATTTCAATACTTTACATCGCTATTTTATACATCAATGAATATATACCCTTACTAAATTTACTAAAATTGAGTTTTTTTTAAAAAAATGTAAATTTTTGAAAAAGTCATTTTGGAATATTTTGTTACCTACAAAATTCACTTTTTTGTAAATTTTTGAAAAAGTCATTTTGGAAAAATAACATATGTATATTTTTAAGGCAATTTTTTTTAATTACAAGATTAATTTGTTAATTACAAAATCGACAATTTTGTAAATTTTTTAAAAAGTCAAAATTTTCGTGTAAAAATGTAAAATTAAGAAAAAGTCATTATGGAATAATTTGTAACTAACAAAATTTACTTTTTTGTAAATTTAAGAAAAAGTGTGTTTTAAGTAAAACATTGAAACATGGGATGTAAGGTGGTGATTTTGCTTCGCATTTGAAATTCCGATATTAAGAATATTGAAGTGACGATGAGTAAACCAGTAAAAAAGTGGAATCGACCGTTAATTATTGAGAGGTTTACACCGGAAATTGAATGCTCCCATTGAAAATCACTCTCAATTTAAAATCTTCGCAAAAAAATTAAAATATCATTTTATTAAATATTAAGATTTAAATTTATTAGATTAGAAAAATTATTCATAATAATATTTTAATTTTAATTTTAAAAGGACTGGAATTTCCAGTCCTGATATCTTATCATGTATTATTTTAGAATTTTCTTTTTGATAAATACTATACCTGTGCCTAATATTACAAAGAATGATATTGCAACTATTGTAATTAAAATATAGTTTTTGTTTTCTCCTGTAGGTGTTGTAATTGTTACAGTTTCGCCTCTATCATATAAAGATGTATATTTTGGTGTTACTTTTCTTCCCGTTTTTGCAGTTCTAGTTACTTCAGTTATTTCTACATCATTATTTAATTCAATTTCATCTGTATTTGTTAAAATCTTGGAAGCCGTTAAGCTTGCCATATTAAATTCACCTGGTGCTATTTCTCCCTCAAGATTAGCATTATGTAGAATTGTTTTATCTGCTAATCTCTTTTTTCTTGCTGTTATAATATTTTCTATTCTCCAATTTCCTATCGCTTCACTATATTGCTCTTCAAATTTTTCATACCCTATTCTTATTTCTGTATTTCCAGAAGCATCTGTTGAAGATGATTGGTATTTATGCAAGTATTCTTCTATTACAGTTGATTTGCCAACTTCTTCATTATATTTTTCTATTGTCTTTGTCTCCCACTCTGTATTTTCATCATTTGCAATCATTGTATTATCTAAATAATCATAAACTCCACTAGCCTTAATTTTAACAATTTCTCCTACCTTTTCTCCATAGCAGTAATATTTCTCTGAATCATAATCTATTTCACTATTATTTTGTACCTTAATTTCATATTCTATTTCTACTTTCGAGCCTTGAATTAATTCATTATCAATTTCTGCTTTTATTTGTCCATTTTTAGGGTTATTTTTATCTGAAGGCTCTGTATATATTACACCTTTTACTTGTTGTTCTAGTTGTAATTTTCCATCTTTTTCTACTATTTTTGCATCTGCAATTACTTGTCCATTAGCCAATGTCATTTTCATTGATTTTGCTCTCTCAGTTACATCTATTGATTGTCTTGGTCTCTCTATAACACCAAAATCTATATTTTCTATGCTGAATGTAACTTTATCAATTCCACTGGTCTCTGTCTTTCTATTATAGATATCATCTAATTCAACTCCAAATGTCATAGAATTTGTCATTGAGTCCATTGAGTCCTTTTTATCTATACTTGTGTCTCCGCCATCAATTTTTAATCTTGTAGCATAATTGTCTTTTGCATCTGAATATCTTGTATTTGTATTTACCCTATACCAAGTTTTTTTATTTTTTTCTTTCTCATCTTTATTAGCAGATGTCCAAATTGTAGATTTGTAATCCTCTACTGTATACTTATCATCTCCCCAGGTGTATACAATTCTATATTCTCCTGGTACAAAGTCTTTTATCGTAAATGTTCCATCTTTTCCTGTTGAATCCTTATTATCTCCTTCATAAGTAGTCGTTCCAACAGGTTGAACTCCTGATCTTAATTTCACTCCATTTTCAAAATCAGCTTCTTTATATAAACCTACTTGCACTCCAGATATCGTTTTTTCTCCATCATCAAATTTTCCATTTCCTAATCTTTCTCTATTTGTTCCTCCTTCTGTTGGATCTACTGCATTATCCTCAAATACTGTACCTGTTATCTCTCTTGAATTTGCAACTTCTAGTATTAATCCTGGTGCATAATCCGTATCATCTTCATATGTATCTTTATTTCCTGGAATTGTACTACCTGGATTAGAATCGCTATCTATTCCTGCATAACTCTTTGTAAAATCTTTATCACTATATGTTGAATATGAATTAATTTCAACAATATTTTCTAGTCCTTCTATATTTGTTTTTTCGTCCCAATTTTCATCAAATAAAATATCTTTTACACTATCTCTTGTTAATGTATACTCTACATAAATGTTTCTATTGCTTTCGTTTGGGTTTATTTTTGTATTGCAATCTATAATCAACTTTCTATATTTAGCATCTTGATAAGATTTATCTAATTTGTAATTAATTTCATCCTTAATCTCACCATTTTCATAACCTGTGCCAATTGAGCCTTTTTCTTCTATTGTATATCGTGCGTCAAAATAATCTACTAAACTATTTATCTTAGAATATAATACTCCTGATTCATTTTTTAGCGTTATTTTATACACTACTTTTACTGAAAAATCTTTATCTTGTGTTTCTTTTACGTCTGATGGGTAAATTGCTCTTGTAAATGATTTTTCCCCATATTTTTGATTAAATTTAACTCTAACATTTGTTTCAGTTTTTTCCTCATTATTTTCAGGATTAAATTCGTCTATTTTTTTGTTTTCCCCTGTATTTTTATTAAATCTATCTTCATAATTATATGTATGCTCATATCCATTCACTGTAACTTTTGCACTATATATATTTTTTATAAGTGCTAAGTCTGGTTGTGCTCTTTCTTTTACTCCCAAATTAATATTTTTAATTGTATCTTTTCCTTCTTTGCAAATTTCTTCAATTGTTTTATTTTGTCCAAAGAATTTTTTAGATGCCGAATTTTCATCTACATTTGTTTCTGTTCTTGCAGTTATATTAAAAATATTATTGTTAGTATTATCTTTTACAATAATAGGATATTTCTGTTCATTATAACCAGTAATTCCACCTGGATATGATAAACTGCTTGCATAATTATTATGATTATAATCTAACGTATCAACATTGCCATCACTGTCTATTTTTTTATTATTTTCTATTACAGCCCAACTTTCATTGAAACTTGTTCTATTATCTAAATACGTTCCATCAATAGACTTATCAACTAGATTTTGAGAATTTGAACTTATTTCAGCTACTTTGTTTGTATTTTCTTCTTTCACGTTAACACTAACAGTCTCATAATTTAATCCATTATATGTAAACTCTATATACCCAGCTTTTTTTGTCTTTGAATTATATATATCTTCTATTTTTACATCTATCAATTCTTCATTTAAAGATATGATATTTTGAAGTTTTTCTATATCAGCTTTGTCAATCTTTCCATCATTATTAATATCCATTAATCCATTGGTATATTTATTTGTTTCTCCCGAACTTATAACTCGTGTAATTTCAGTTACATCCACTATAGATATTATACCATCTCCATTTATATCAGCCATCGACTTTGTTCCAAATACATAATTACCTTTTTCGTCTGTAATAGTCTGACCAAGAAGTTTTCCTTCCCAACTATATAACTTAACTAGTACATTTGCTAACCTTTTATCCTCTTCTTTATTACTTTCTGTGTTTTCTTCTACATCACATTTTTCATTTCCTGCCTTATTGTCTTTACCACCAACTCTTTTGTCTTCCCAAGCATATCCACTCAATTTTATATATTTTCTTTTATTTTTAAATACTACTATTTCATTTCTATTTTCCTCTTTTGGAGGTTCCTTCGTATTATATGATGCTCTAGCAACCACTTCTACAGTAGCAATATGACCTTTTCCACTTCCGGTATTATCCTTATTCGCCGTTGATGTGTAACTCCAAGTTATATAATCATCATCTACTTCATATCCAAAATATATATCTCCAACTGAAACTTCTTCTACGTAATATGTTCCTTTTAAAATGTTTCGTACTTCTATAATTCCATCACTGTTAGTCGTAAATATTGTTGCTTCGTTCTCCGTATCTACAGTTTTCATATCATCTACATGTACTATTCCTGTAATATCTTTTTTCCAACCATCACCTGTTTTAACCTGTATGTATTTGTTTTCGTCTTTTTTCTTTATTTTAAAACTTACTCCCTCTAAATTTTTTTCAGAATCTGCATCTTGTTTTATTATTTTAAGGTTTCCTGTTTGTTTTTTGTTTTTTGCCTCATATACTACAGTCTTTGTGGATTTTACTTTAACTGAATCTTCTACCATAACCGTATATCCATAATTAGAATTTGATACTTCCTTTACTTTATATTCTCCCGTAATTATATTTTCAAGATTTATTTCTCCATTTTCATCTGTGGTATAAGATTTGTCTAAAGTTTTATCAGGACCTTTTACACTGAATTTTACCCCTTTTAATCTTTCGCCAGTTTCTTCATCTTCTTTTATTATTTTTAAATTTCCTGTAAAGTTCATCCATTTAATTGACTTTTCATTACTAACTACTTTGTTTTCTACATCTGATTGACTTTTATCTTCAAATTTTCTAAATGTGACTACATCTTGTGTAGTTGAACTATAGCTATATTTTGCCTGTCTATAAACCTTCTGCCCTTTTTTCACTGTTGCACTAGTTTTTGCTCTAAGCTCAATATACGCAATTCCGTTTTTTATAGTCCTCTTCTTTTACATAAATGGAAAACTCAATTTCTTTATTTTTATATTCTTTTTTAATCTTATAATTTCCTGAACCATTATTTTCAATGCCACTATTATTCGAGTTACTCCATACATCGCAATAAACAGTTTTTTTATTATAATTATAAGCATAAAACTTCAACTCTGCTTCTGTACTAGAACATTTAAATTTAAATGTACTTAATTTTTTCATTGCAATTCCATCTGGATGTTGTTCTTCAACTTGAATAGGATTTTCATCTTCCACCTTAGTTAAATCAAATTTTAAATTTTCTGCTTCTTCATTGACATTTGTATAAGATGTACTACCTGTATATCTTACAAACTTATATTCACTTCCAGCTCCAGCAACACCAACACCTGCTTGAACACATAAAGCATCCCCTGTTTTTTCTTCTCCATAAAAATATCTACTACCAAAATTATTATAATATCCATGTGAATCTGGAGTCCATGTAAACGTGGCTGTATTAGGTGCTGCAGCATCTACATTATTGTTTCCTGCAATAAGTGTTGCTATTATTATAATAAATAACAAAGATATCTTTCCTACTTTTAAAATTCCATATTTATAAAATAAGAAAACACCAATTATCACTAAAGCTGCTAACACTATACCTACTGATATATAAACTAATGCTCCAGTACTAACAGATATAATTAAATCTGCTTTTGAAAAATCATCTTCTGTTTCTATTTTATTTCCTGGTTTTGAATCTATATCCTCTATTCCTAAAGAATTTTTCATTTCTCGTATTTCAGCCTTATTAGTAAAAGTTCCTGTAGAATTTGATGTCATGGTTTTTGTAAGAATTAACTCTAATTCCATACTCTCACCTGGTTTTATACTTTGGTTTGTAGTATTTACAGCTTCACCATTACTATTAATTGTCCAATTCTTGTTCATCTCTGATGTAAAATTAAATCCCTCTGGTATATAATCAGCAACTTTTACATTAGTTACTGGTAATTCACCTTCATTAGTTACTATTAACTTATAATTAACAACAATAGTTGCTCCTTGAATTTCTTTAGATTTTATTTCAATTTTTGCTAATTGCTCCTTGTCATATGTATATTCTTTTGTTCCACTTGTAGTTATTACTTGTACTTTAGAAATATATTTATCTAACTTCACATCACATATTTTGTTTTTTATTAATCCTATATCTATATTAGAAACCGTTGCATTTAAATCTATTGTGTCTGTTATACCTACCTTTGTCTTTTCTCCCATCAACATAATTTCCTTAACAACAGCATCTGAATTCATATTATTTGATATGCCACTTTTTTGATATTCTGTAATAGAATATATATTTGTATCATAATTAAAAATAACAATATAATTTCCACTTTCTAGTTCTGTAAAATAATATTTACCTTCAGAATCTGTAGTAGTTCTCTTACTTATTTGACTAGAATCTTTACTATTTACTAATATAACCGGTATTCCACTTAGTCCTTTTTCAGTTGTCTGTCTTTTTCCATCTTCATTTTCATCTTCCCAAGCTATTCCTGATATATTATATAGTGACGGAATATTGGGATCATCTGGAACATTCGGATTATCTGGATTATCTGGATTATCTGGATTGTCTGGATTGTCTGGATTATCTGGTTCTTCATTTTCTTCATAATTGTATGGAAGAATTACATGTGTAATTGTATTTGAAACTTTTGATTCTATATTATCTTCCTTTAAAATTCCTGATACTGTTGCATTATTCTCTATCTTTTCCTTTTCCAATACAAGTCCAGCTTTAGTTTTTACTTTTATACTAACACTTTTTCCGTAAGGTATAGTAAGACATAAATCAACATTTGGTAACCTATTTCCATCTTCATCTGTTAATTTTCCTATATTTTCTATAACATTTTCTTCCTCTTTATATATTCCTGTTGATTTATAATTCTCAATTTGTCCATTTTCATCTTTTTCTTCTTCCTCAACTTCTTCTTTATAGTTATTATATATAATTTTTACAGGTTCTACTTCTTCTGGCAAGAAATCTATTACCCTAACCCCTATAGAAGAAACAAATTCATTTTGTAAATTACTTTTCCCAGTATTAGTAACTATTATTTCATAATCAATTTCATCTCCATATTTTACTTCTTCACCTTCATTTTCAGAAGTCATTACTATAGATACACTATCGTAGCCATATAGAATTCGATTTTGGTTTGAAGAATAAATTTTATTTTCTATTTCTACATTTGCAATAGCCGTTAACTCAACTTCTGAATTTTCTGTCTTTTCTTCTATTTTACTACTATTTATATATCCTGCAATCAAATATTTTTTGTTAGTCTGTATCTTTACAGAGATATTATTTTCATCTATATTGGCTACTTTGTTTAAATCTAGTTTTGACCCCCCACCTTCATAATTTGGATCTATCAAAATATAATCTAATTCAAATTCTTTTGGTACTTTTACCGTTGCTGTTACTTCTTTCCTAGAATTACTTGTTACTAAAAGAGTATAAGTCCATGTATCCTTTTCAGAGCCTAAAAAAGCCCCTAAAAAAACTTTTGCTTCAGCTCTCTCTATTTTATTAGTAATATTATAATTCATCACTTGATTTTTTTCTGCATATACTTTTATATTAGTAGTAATTTGTTGTTCATTATTACTCTCTGCTAAATCCTTTACTTGTACTTCATAAAACTTATTAACACTTTTTCCTGATTCTAATGTTTCTATTTCTATTTCCTTTTGTTTTAATTCAGTATCAAAATTATAACAATATTTGCCTGTTTCTTTATTATATTCCGCTTCCAATTCACCATAAACAGTACCTTCTGGGATAGTTCCAACAACCTTAACATTATCAATCTGTTTATCAGAAGTATTTGTCACTTTAATATTATATTTAATAAACTCTCCTTCATAAACAGTATCTCCATCTTTTAAAGTTGTATCACCTCTTACTGGCACAACCTCTACTTTCAATCCATCCACATTTTCTGATGTAGTATTCAATGTATCTCCAACATTAGAAGCTATAATTTGTTCACTTTGGTTTGATACTTCTTCTTTATAATTTTCTATCTTTATTTGCTTATTTTTTTCTTCAACTTGTGTGCTTCCATCTAAAGTATATTGGTTTGCATATATTAAATTTACATTTTCTATTGCTCCCTCAATATCCTTTTTCAATATTACTGTAGCAGATATTTTTACATCTGTTATTAACCCCAATGAATTATCATTGTAACTAGTTTGCTCTCCTATCAAATTAGCTACAATCACTATATTTCCATTTTTATTTGTTTCCAAATATGGATCTTGCAATTCTAATCCATTTGCATAAACAACAGAACTATTTCCTAATATAACCTTTTCAACTTGACTTGGAAGCTCTATTTTTATTTTTGGATTTTTTAACATATTATCATTTATAGTATTTGCATTTGTATATACATCAAATGTGATTTCATTTTGTTGCTTATTTGTCCATTGATCATTATTTACTTCTAATGTTACATTTGTTTTTGAATCTTTTATATCAATCTTGTTTTCATATTCTTTACTATATACTTCTATTTCTTGCTCAGTTTCATTTATTGTCTCACTTCTTACCCCTATTAAACTTCCTACTGTCTTTATTTTAGAATTATTAATCTCTAACATGCTACTCTTAATTACTTTTGTATTTTCAATATTTAAAATACCCTCATTTTGAATATTACTTGTTTTTATTATTATAGCTTGTGGTTCATTTTCATAGTTGATTGTAACAGTTCCATCTTGTTCGAATTCTGTATCTTTATTAATTGTTGCAATTAAATTTTGATTATTATCTAATATACTAATTTCTCCATCTAATCCCAAAACTCTTGTTACATCGCTTTTTCTTATTTTTGTACTTTTATAAACTAAATCTCCATTATTTTCTACATTAATTTCTGTTTCACTATTATTGTTATTTGCTTTTACAAAATTATTATTTTCTAATATTTTTATTTTTTCTTGTGATTCCTTTTTACTAATTAATACACTTTGTTTTTCTGTATATACTGTATCATAATTTGTTCCATTAATTATATTTGATTTTATATATCCATTAGCTATATCTGGTGTATTATATGATATATTAGTTAATTCTCCAATATTTTCTTTAACTTTACCTGTAAGCTCATCTTCTGCACTTGCAAATCTATCTTCTTCAAATAATGATGCTTTTACTGAAATTTTAATGTCTAATTCTCTTTCAATCGGTTGTTCAATATATGTATCATAATAACAAATTACTAAATACTCATCTTTAGCATCTTTGCTAGGTTCTGAACTACTAATTGGCTCTCCATTTTCATTTTCATTGCTAGATTTAATTACAACTGTTCCTGTTGTGTTGTCATATTGATAGTTTTCTTGTATCTCTTCTGTTTTTCCATTTGTAGCTTCTGTACTTTTTGCAACCACCTTAACATCATATGGATATTTTCCATCAATTTGATTAAGTCCAATATTCAATTCACTTTCTCTAGTTGGAATGTATTCTCTTAACTCTTCTTCGTTATTTCCCACTTTTACATCGTATTGTATTAAAGTTCCTTTATCTTGATCTGATATATTATAGTTAATATATTTATCTAAATTAACTTCTAATTTCATTCTAGAGTTATCTGCACCAACACTAACATTTCTTATGAATTGCATAAAAAACAGTATGCTTAAACAAACTACTGCTAATAAAGTTGTACATAACACTATTTTCTGATAAATCTTATTTTTCATCTAGCTCCTCCTCTGCCCCTTTAAATACATCTAAAAATGGACTTATATATTTAAAATATTTATACTTTTCCTTACTATATATAGTACTTATTTTCGTTTTCAAAATCAATATAAGTTTTTTCCTGCTTAACCAAATATTACATTTTCCATCTGTAATACCTTTAGGGACATTCATTTAGCCATGTTTTAATACACTTTCTTTAAATTTTATTTACAATTTAATTACAAATTTCTCTTTTATATTACAAAAAACTCTCCAATTAGTTATTTGCGTAAAGAAAAAAGGATTAAATCTTTTCAGATTTAATCCTTTTTGGTTTTATATTATAAAGTCTTCTTTTTTATTATTACTACTCCAGCTCCTAAAATTACTAATGCTATTACTCCTATCATTATTGGTACAATAAATTCTAGATTAGCACCCGTACTTGGTGTTACGATTACTGTTTCTGCTATACTTTCGTCTGACTCTTTAGTTTCTTCTTGTCCTGGAATATAATTTCCTGGTGTTGAAATTAGTCTTGAACCTCCGTCCTTTGTCAATTCTGTAATTTCTGATTCATCGTCTAATGAAATCTCATCTGAATTTGATAGTACTTTAGAAACATTTAAATTTACTTTTGCTGATTCAGTAGGTTTTAATTTTTCGTCTTTTAGACTTTCTGTGTAAAGAATTGTCTTGTCAGCTATAGTTGAATCTTCATTCTCGTATACTTCTTTTGTTACAATGTTTTTAATTTCATCTAAGCTCTTTACAGTCCATTCTTTATTTTTCTCAGCTTCAAATCCCCAATTTTTATCTAAGTAATCTATAATTGATGTTGGTGTTATAGTAACTTCATTGCCTGATTTAATTCCATATTTATAAAAGTCCTCTGATACATAATCTAATTCACTATTATTAGTTACTTTTATTTCATATTCTACTTCAACTGTTGCTCCTTGAATTAACTCATTGTCTAGTTCTAATTTAACAAGTCCATTTTGGGGTGTAGTAGTACTTGATGGTCCCATATATGTTACATGATTTCTTTCTCCTGTAATATTTCCTTTTTCATCTATTGTCATATCTGCGATTACTTGACCATTTGCTAATGTAACTTTAAATGTATTTACTCTTTTTCTTAAAGCTAAATCTTGTCTTGCTCTCTCTACAATACCAAAGTCTATATTTTCAATCTTAAAGTCTGGACTTTTAAATTTATCAGTTGTTGGTTCTATTGTAGTTGTTGTTGTGTATTCTACACTAATTCCCATTGTTGGTGTTGTTGAATCCATTTTATCAATTGTAGTAGCTGTTTTATTTGTAACTTCTGCAATTTCATCATCAATTTTTTCCCTTGTATTATAATTATCAATTGCATCAGTATATCTAGTATCTACATCTGTTTTATACCATTCTTTATTTGTAACATTTGCATCATATCTATTTTTGTCATAAACTGTTCCTTTGTAATTTTGAACTGTATATTCTTTATCTCCCCAAGTATAAGTTAATGTGTAATCACCTGGTATATACCCTGAAATATAGAAGTCACCATTTTCATCTGTTGTTGCTTCATATACTTTTCCTCTTTCTATATTCTCTTTAAGTGTAACTTTTACATCTTTAATTCCCTTTTCTCCGTCTGTATACATTCCATCACCTTGTCTTACTTCTCCTGTCTTTAATTCATTTGAAGTAGAATCTAAGAATACCTTACCTGTCATCTCTCTTGCCTTATCTGAAACTACTAATTTTAAACCTGGTGCTGAATCTGTATCATCTTCATATGTTGTTGTATCTCCTGGTACTGCATTTCCTGGGTTTGAATCTGTATCTATTCCTGCATATACTTTTCCATCTGTATCAAATACAGAATAAGAATTGATTTCTACAACATTATCTAAGTTTTCTTTATCGTTCAAGATTTTAAGTACAGCATCTCTATTTAATTCGAATTGTACATAAACATCTGCTGATTTATTATGTTCTATCTTTGAATTTGTATTAATAATTACTTTTTGATATTTATCATTATAACTTTGACTACCACTGTTTGAAATATCTCCTGTTACATTTCCTTTTTCGTCAATTCCTGTTCCTGTTTTTATTAATGTATAATTTGAATCATAGTAATCTACTATGTTATTTACTTGTACTTGTAAATTAGAAGATTCATTTTTCATTGATATTTTATAGGTTACATATACTTTTAATTCTTTGCTCTTATCTGAACTTGTATATTCTTTATCAGCTTCATAAATCGCTCTTGTATATGACATGTTTCCATATTTATTTCCAAATTTAACTCCTACATTAAATCCGTCTCCATATTCTCCTTGATTATTAAATCTGTTTGCATACTCATATATATGGTTATATCCATTTATTGCAACATTTACATTATATAAATCTTTTACTAATGCAATGTCTGGTTGCTCTCTTTCATATAAACCTAAATTTATATACTTAATTTCTTCTTGTCCTGGAGTAAAGTGGTCTTTTATAACATATCCTGTTTCATTTGTATTAGCTGTTATTGGATATAATCCTGTATTGTTAAGCGTTGATGTATGTTTATTTTTGTCAATGTTATAATTTAAATCATATTTTGGATTTCCAGCACTATCTTTTGTAATACCTTTATTACTTTCTATACTTCCTTCTATTACTGAGAATCCTTTATTAAATTCATCTCTTACACTACTATTTTCAGCAGCTTTTGAACCATTATCTTTATCAATATGAGGTATTACATTTGTATAAGTTAATCCATCATATTCAAATTCTATATAATATTTTTCTAGGTCATCTACTAAGACATCTGTAAATAAGTATTTTCCTCCATTTGATGTCTTAGCTTCTTTTACTACATTTCCTGTTGTTTTATCAATTAATCTCACAGTAATTCCATCTAATAATATATCGTTTGAATCATAATCATTATCTTTATATAAATCATTTCTAGAAGCTTGTTTTGAAAAAACTTTATCTACCCATACATATCCAGAAAGCTTAATGTATTTTTGCTTATTTGGAATTTGAAGTTCTGCTGTTTTATCTACAGTAATTGACTTTTCTTGTCCTTCTTTTATGATTTCATAACCATAATTTGGGTTTTTAGTTTCATAAGCTACATATGTACCTACAACTAAATTTTTAATTGTAATTTCACCATTTTTATCTGTTATAAACTCTGTTGCATCTTCTTTTTTATCTGTATAAGATACTGTGTCATTTTCTACTTTTACCCATTTTTTAGTATCTTTATTTTGTACATAAAATCCTACACCTTGTAATTTTATTTTTATATTATCTTTGTTAACTTTTATAACTTTTAAATTTCCTAATATTTTTATATTATAATCAAAAGTCTGGTTTATGTCTATTTCTTCATTACTATAGTTATATTGTAATAGGTTTTGTTGACTCATACTTGTACTTTCCCAGAATTTAATAGTTACATGTTTTACATTTGCTTTACCTTTTACTGTAATTTTCTTTATCTGGCTTGTACCATCTGTTGGCATCTTTACACTAATATAAAACTCATTTCCACTTTTAATTTGATTTATATTAGAATATTTAGAATATTGATTATCATTTATACGTTTTTCAAAACATTTTATTTCCATTTTTGAATTTTTATCTGTTATTACATTAATTTCTGATAATTTTTCAGGAAATTCATATTTAAATGGTCCTACTCTTAAATATTGTTCATTTCCTTCTGTATATTGTGTTACTTTTATTTTACTTTTATCTGTTTTATCAGTTATTCGTGTCAAATTTCCATTTTTGTAATTATTAGCATACTCTTCTGCTTCTGTTTCTATTGATGTATTAAAATTACCTTTTGAATTATTTACGAAATCCTGTTTAATTCCATGTTTATATCCAACTTCTGAACGCCATGTACCTAAATAATTCCATATTGCATTTTGCACTGGTAAATTTTCAACATCACTTCCTCCATAATTTTCTAATGTTCCTCTTTTATTTGATAAAATTGCTGCCAATTTAGCATTATGCCAACTCTCAACTGTTGCACCATTTCCTGTTGATTTATTTCCTGTTATATTTATTTCAGTAATTAATTTATATGTAGATCCATACATACTTTGATGATGTTGTGCACAAAGTAAAGTTTCATTATAGCATAAATCATTATATGAAAAATACTTTGATTCAGCATTTACTGAATTCGTAATAATAAAACTTCCTAGTAATATCATAAAACATAAAACTGCTAATTTTTTTATCTTACTCATTTTTATACCTCCTTTCCTTTCTATTTTCTATCACCTTTTATATATTTTTTTCTTATTATAATAAATGTTGGAATTCCCAATGCAATTATAGCTATAATTGTAATTGCTATATAAACTTCTCCACCTGTTTTTAAACTTAATATTGCATCTGCTGAACCATAATCACTTTCTCCATTTACTCTATTTCCAGGAGTTGATTTGCTATCAGCGATTCCTAGTTCATTATAACTTTCTGCAATTTCTGCTGTATTATTTATTAAACCTGTATTATTTTCTGTCATTGCCTTTGTTAATGTCAATTTAACTGATTTTGATTGTCCTGCTGTTATTTTTTCGTTTGCTAAACTTGTATTATAAAGATCTGTTCCTGTTTGATACCAATCTTTATTTAATTCAGAACTAAATTTCAAGTCACTTGGCATGTAATCTACTATTTTTCTTACATATCCGTCAACTTCACCTATGTTTGTTACTTTTATTTCGTATTCAATAATAACTGTTGTTCCATTAATTTTCTTTCCATCTAATTCTGCTTTGGCTACAGTTGCATCAGTATATTCTTTTACTGTTGTTCCTGCTGAATTTTGAATTAGTATTTTACTAATATATTTGTCTAATCTAAAGTTAAAGTTCTTTAATTCAATTAATCCAATATTAATATCAGAAACATTTTCATTATTTATTTCTATAATATCTGTTGAAGCTACTTGTTGTTTTTCGTTTTCTATTGATAATTCATTTGTCATAACATCTGAATTTCTGCTTTCATCAACATTCTCTGCTTTGTATTTCGTTAATGCATATTGAGTTTTATTATATTCAAATACAACAATGTATTTTCCGCTTCCTATATTATTTAATACATACACTCCATTATCATTTGTTGTTGCCTCTAGTACGTTTCCTTTTGTGTCTTTAACTAAATTGTTTGTTTTTGTATTTAATAAATGTACTTTTATATTAGATAATGTTTTTTCTGAATCATCTCTTCGTCCATTTGCATTTTCATCAAACCAAGCAACACCTGTTATCATTTTGCTTCCATTTGCAATATCTTCATTACCTTTTCCATCCTCATCTTTATCTGTATCTGTGTTCTCTTTATTTGCTTCAATAATATGATTTATTTCTGAAGTCGTTGCAACTCTTTCTCCTAACATCTCTGCATATGCAACATTTGTAATTGGTTCTGCATTTGTTCTATCTACTGAATATTTTACTGTAGTTGATATTTTAATTGTGCTCTCAGATTGTGAAGCTATATCACAAGAAATTTCTATATCATTTATATCTTTATATGCTTCTATTGTTTCATCATCAAATGTTACACTATCTACTGTTAAACTACTTGGTATTTTATCTATTATTTTTAGTCCACTTACTCCTTCTGTTCCATTATTTTTTACTGTAATTGTATATTCAATGTTATCTCCTGCTTTTACATATTGACTTTGTGTGTTCGTCGTCATATTTAATGCAACATTTACTTTATTTATATTTTCTTCTATACGATTAGATTTATATTCACTTTTTCCTTCTTTGGCTATTACTGAGAATCCTATTTTATTTGTACTATCTAATTTTTTAATAGACATATCATAACTTAAAACTTTTACTTCTCCAGCTCCCAAAGAACCTATATTCATTTCGTCTCTATAATCTATTTCTTCACTATTTATAGATTCATCTTGATTTGCATTTTCTCCTGTTTTCATTCCTGTTAATAATACTACTCTAGATGGTTCTATATTATCAGATTTATTAGTATTTATTATTACATCTTCGCTTTTAGAATTTGCTAAATTTTCTATAATAGCAAAATATCTTACTGTTCCAGATTCATATAAATCTACTTTTCTATCAGTAACTCTTTTTACACTTACTCGTATATCTCCACTTTCTGTTAATAATTGAGATTCGTTTGATTTTTTAATAACATCTCCATATTGTGCTTGTACTGTATTTAATAATTTTGTTCCTGACTCAACTCCAGCATTTACTCTTACTTCATATGTTCCTGTTATAACTTCTCCAGCTCTTATTTTATCTATTTTAGCATTATAAGTTTTATCAGTTAATTCTTTATAATAAGAAGCTCCTGTATATTCATAATTTTCTTGTGGTTCTACTAATGTTGTACCTTCTGGAACATCTCCTTGTAATGTTACATTTGTAAGATCTTCACTTCCTACATTAGATACTTCAATTTTATATTTAATAACTTCTCCGTTTTTTACTGTACTATTAGATGCTACTTCTGAACCAGAAACTGTTGGAGTTAGTTTTGTTTCTAATTTTGGTCCTATTCCTGTTTCTAATTCTATAGTAGTTGCTTTCATTTCGCCTTCAGTTTTTGATAGGCTGTTTGTATATTGTACTGTATAGCCTTGTTTTGCTGATTGATTATATTCTAATAATTCTGGTATTTCTACTTTATATGTTCCTTTTATACTTGATTGTGCTTCTAAACTTGGTACATCAATTAAATATTTTCTTACTTTACTTGTATCTGTTATTTCTTCAGTCCAAGCATTTCCAGAATCTTTTACATCTGTAGTTGCATCTTCTTTTTCTGTATAATATATTTTTGCTCCATCTATACCTTCTAAAGTAATTCCCTCTAGTAATTTTATATCCATATTGTTTTCTTTATTTTTAGTTGGGAATGTTCCTATTATTTTAACATTTTCAATTGCATTTTCATTATTATTAACTATTTCTATTTCTGTCTCTAATTGTTTTGTTTTACTTCCTCTTGCCAATGCTACTTTTTTTGTTTCTTCTTGACCTATTGTCTCAACATTTAATTCCTTTATGCTGTTTATAGCAGTAACATCTTTTGGGGCTACAATTCTAATTTCTTTTGAATCACTATTTGTTTCTTCATTGTTTTGATATATCATAGTTATTTTAGAATCTTTTGTAGCAGATTTTTTATTAACATTAATATTTGCATTTACTACAATAACTGTTCCTTCAATACTTAAGTCTTTGTAATTCTTTTGTTCTCCTTCTAAATAAACTTTTAGAGTTCTTCCAGTTACTTCGTAATTTTTTACCTTTAATTCATTATCATAAATTAAATCTACACTATTTACTTTTATTTCTTCTACTTCTTCTGGTAATTCAAATGCAATTGTTGGATTTTTATATAAATTATATTGTTCACTATTTCCTTTTAATATTGCTTTCATTTCCACTGTATTATCAACAACTGTGGATAATGTTTCTTTATTTACTTCTAATCTTGCTTCTGTTTTTGATTCCTCTAATTTTATTGTTGATTCTACTTTATTAGTAATTTCTGTATTATATCCATATTCAATAGTTGTATTAAGCTCTTTTGCTTTTTTTATTAAATCTTTGTTTTGATTTTCTTTTATAGTTTTAGTATGTACTAATTCTAAGTCTCCTTCTTTAATAGGTGCTGTTGTTTTTACTTCTATTGCACTAGGTTCTTTTCCTTCATAATCAATAACAATATTTTGATTTTCATCAACTGGTGTTGTATTATCTATTGTTGCAAGAACTTCACCATTTTCATTTGTTATTGTTATTTTTCCATTTTCTCCAAGTACTTTATCAAATTCTTCTTTTTTTATAGTAGTTTTATTGTATACAACATTTGCACTTGCTTCTTCATCATCACCTACATAGTTAGTTGCTTTTTCTGCAACTTTAATATAATCTTCAGCATTTGCTAAATTTACTGCAATTTTTGTTGTTTCTTCATAACTTCTATCTATTCCTGAATACAATTTTCCTTTATAAATTGAACTTTCACTATTTGATGCTGTTGTTTGTATTATAGCATCTTTTTCTTCACTTAATTGTGTTTTGTCTATAACTGTATTAGTTGAAAGCTCTTTTCCATCATATAATGTTACTTTTATTTCTGGTTGTAATGTAATATTATCTAATGTTGAATCTTTATCATAGATTAATGTCAAAACAACTTTTTCGTTACCTTCTTTTTTCCATAAAATGTTGTTTTGTTCATTTGGTTCATTAGTAAATTTAATTTCAACTGCAGATTCTTCATATTTATAATCCCAATGTGTCATAGTATTAAAATCTATTTTTTTCACTATAGTTGGTTGTTTATTATTTATAGTTGGTATTTTCATTTGAAGTTCCATTTCTTTTATAGGATAATTGTTTTCTTTTAATCCTAAAGCAACTTCTAATTGTACAACTCTTTTATCTTCTCCTGATACTTTCATTATTTTATTAGTTATAATATTTGTTGTACTTTCTATATTATCTACTGTGTTATTATCAACATATTCTAATTTTACTTCTCTTGAAGCTTTTATGGTAATATCTTTTTGTGTACTATCCATGTATTTACCATTTAAATTCAACTTACTTACCGCACTTAATAAACCTGCATCAAATATCTCCTTATTAACAGGTTTGATTTTCAAATCAACTTGTGCTGTAGTTCCAGCATTTATTTGATTTAACACTATTTTACTATCTTCAATTTTGTTTATATATTGATTACTTTGCTGTGTGTCAATAGTAAAATTACTATTTTCCAAAGTAATTTCTCCATTAAAATATCCTTCTTTTTTTACATTAATTAATAAAGATAAGATATTCCCTTCCTTTAATTGTGCATCAAATTCTACATTTTGATGATTTGTAGCTATACTACTTGCTGCATAGCTTACTAATCCATAGCCAACGTAAATAAAGTTAGCCATAGTTAAAGTTGCTAACAATATAACGACTGTCACTATTTTTAATACTTTATTTTTCATAGTAATCCTCCTTAGATTATAATATCTCTATGTACCATTATAACTCTCTTTTCCATTTTTTTCAATACTTTTAAGCGTTTTTCGATACTTTTTATGTTAATTATTGTTTTATTGTTACGGAAACACAATTTAATTTTATTTGTTATAAATATTACATTTTTGTATCAGTTTTATTACATTATAAATATATATCTGTTTTATGTCATAATTTAAGCCTCATTTCTTTGTAACATTTATACTTTTTATTTCATATAATAATACATAGTTAAGAGATTTATGAATATATTTATTTAAGAGGTGATATTTTTGAGCGACTTTAATTTTGATGAAAATACAATAAACAAATTAAAAAATATGATGAATAAGGGAGAACTTAATGATGTTATTTCTCAAATTCCCCCAGAAATGATACAAAATTTCTCTTCCATGATGCAAAATACTTCTCCTTCCCAAGACCAATCAAATAATTCAAATACTAACGGAAATACAGAATCAGAGCAAAACTCTTCAAATAATTCTTTTAATTTTAACAATATAGATATGAATACTATTTTAAAAATGAAATCTGTTATGGAAAAAATGAACAACAAAAATGATCCAAGGTCAAATTTATTATATTCTTTAAAGCCCTATTTAAGAGAAGGCCGAAAAGAAAAATTAGACCAATATGCTAACTTATTAAATGTAGCTAAAATTGCTGAATTATTAAAAAATGATAATAAGGAGAATCCTAATGCCTAGTTTTCCATTTTTTAGATTTCCTTATCAAAATCAATATTATCCCTACTATACTAATTATAATAGACCTATAATTCAAAATACTAATAACTCAAATCCTAATATTAATTCAATTCCTTCAGAGGATTTTGAAAAAGAGCAAAAAGAAAATTCAGAGCAGAAAAAAAGATCATTTAAATATAATTCTTTCGGTCCAATTCATTTTGCAAATCCATTTGTTGAAACGAATTTAGATGAACCCATTTTAGAAATATTAGGAATCGAATTATATTTAGATGATCTTATAATACTTGGATTACTGTTTTTCCTTTACAAAGAAGAAGTTCACGATGAGATGTTATTTTTATCATTAATTTTACTATTATTAACTTAAGCTTTATTTATTCAATAACAATCTTATCTTCAACCACACTAATATATGCTTGTTTATGCAATGGTTCTTCTTCTCGGTCTATCTCTTTAACTATATTAGCTATTCTAACTTGTACAGCATCAAACAATCCAGCTGCAATTATAGCTTGCTTATTACCTTTTGCGCCTGCATGGGCTAAACCTCTAAGCGTTCCTAGAACTACAATATTATCAGATGCAATTACTTCTGCTCCAGAGTTTACATCTCCTAATATTATTATGCTTCCTTCTGTTTCTAATTTTTGTCCAGAACGAAGAGAACCTCTATGAAATTTTGTCTCTGATATTGCTATTTTTCTTTCAAAAGTTTTCTTTATGCTAGATAACCCTAGGCTTTTTGGCATGTCAAAATCTATTTCAACATCTATCTTGTCTTTAATTATTTCTTGGATTTCATCAATTTCTTTATTTTTTAATACTTTTCCAGTTACTTTTATAGGTGTTTTTTCTTCTTTATATAATTTTTTTAACTCTGGAAGCTTCTTTTTCAATGCTTCTACAATATTTTCTTGTTCTGCATTTTCATTTAATTTTATTAAGATTTGGTCCTTTTTTAAATTAATACTTACACTACTACTCCTCATTTTTACATCCTTTCTTATTTATTTTTTAGTTTAATATTTGTACATATGGAGTTGCACTCATATCTTCTTCTACATTTTGAGTGTTCATTCCAAAATATTCAGCCATAATATCTCTAACTACTTCTGCTGTATAGTTTCCATGTCCACCATTTTCTACCATAACAACAATTGCTATTTCTGGATTTTCAAAAGGTGCAAAACCTACAAACCATGCATGTACTTTATTTCCTGCAGCTTCTGCAGAACCTGTTTTCCCTCCAACGCTAATATTAAAATCTTTAAATCTTACATATGCTGTTCCTCCTGAATCACTTGTAACAGATTTCATTCCTTCTAAAACAGCATTCAAATAGTTTTGATTGATATTTATTTCTTCTGAATTATCATCTTCTATTCCCAACTTGCTATTTACAAACTTATTAATTTCTTCTCTTGAAGCTTCTGAACCATCTGCATTTCTTATTGTCTTTATAATTGTAGGATCTATTTTATGACCTCCATTTGCAAGCATACTAATATATCTTGCCATTTGTATAGGACTAAATTCATTATCATATTGACCTATTGCAGATTGAAGAGTATCACCTGCGCTCCATGGTTCATTATTATGTAGTTTTTGTTTTGATTCTTTTCCAGACACCACTCCTGCTGTTTCTCCTCTTAGTTCTATTCCTGTTTTACTTCCTAATCCAAAATATTTAGCAAACCTTACTAAAGTATCAATTCCCATTCTATCTGCTGTTTCATAAAAGAAATAGTTACAAGATTTTTCAATTGCACCAGATACATCTAAATATCCATGTCCCCTATGATAATCTGTATAATACCAACATTTAGGTTGATAATCTCTATATTTTGTATAAATTCCTGTATCATTGATTTTAGTATTTGTATTTATAACTCCTGATTCTAGTCCAGCTATTGCTGTTACCATTTTAAATGTTGATCCTGGTGAGTAAGAATTTTGTATTGCTTTATTTACTAGTGGCTTTGCTTCATTGTTCGTATAATTATTCCATGCTTCTTGACTAATTCCTCCTACAAAGTCTGCCGGATTATAATCTGGATAACTAGCCATTGCAAGTATCTCTCCGCTATTTACATTCATAACTACACATGCACCAGCTTTTGCATCATATGCTTTTCCAAATCCACCACTTGAAATTTTTTGAATATTGGCTGCTAATGCATTTTCAGTTACTTTTTGTAAATTTGCATCAATTGTAAGTACTACATCAGAACCGGCCACTGCTTCCTCTGATATATATTCTGCAGTTGTAGTTCCTTCTACGTCCATATCTATTTGCTTTGTTCCATTTTTTCCTTTTAGATACTCTTCAAACACAGATTCAATTCCTGTCTTTCCAATAAGATCGTTTTGACTATATGTATTTTTTCTTGACTCATATTCTTCTGAACTAATTTGTGATGCATATCCTAATATATGTGATGCCAAATTTCCAGATGTGTATTCTCTTACTGGCTGTACTACAATATTTATTCCAGTAAATTTATCTGAACTTTCACTAAATTCTGCTACTGCTTCTCTTGGTATGTTTTTAGCAATAGTTACAGATTTTGTACTACTATATCCCTTTTGTGCCAATTCATATCTAATAGCAATAATTTTTCTTATTTCTTGTACATCATTTGTATTTTTTATTTTATATTTGTCTTTAAATTTGTAAAAAGCTTCTTCTGCCGTAATATTTTCGTTTAAATTATTTGACTTCTTCCATTTTTGAAGTGTCTCATCAGAAATTTTGAATTCAAATGGGTCTATATTAATAGGAAATGAATCTACATATGATATTTCGTACTTTTCCAATACTTCAATCATGTTTAATATATCTTGATTTAATGTATCATTATCGACTTTGCTTTTATACATTTCAAGTGAAAATTCCATTTTAGATGTTACAAGTGAAGTACCAGTTTTATCTAATATCGCTCCTCTAGATGCTTCTAAAACACTCTCTCTTGTAAGCCTAGTATTTGATTGTTCTCTATATTCCGCTCCATGAATAATTTGAAGGCTAAATAGTTTGACAATCAATATAATTCCTACTATATATATAATAACTGTTAAAATATTATATCTTAAATTAACATTTGCTACTTTTCTATTTCTCGCCAAACTTACACCTTCTTTCTATTTTTCTAATTATTAAAAATATCTAGTTAATATTTTATTTCCTTTATATTCATTTTCTATATAATATCCAAACTTTTGAATTAATGGGTATAAAATAATAGTCATTATTACATTGTAAATAGTTTCTATAATTAAGATTATTATAAAATTAAATAT
>ERZ780198.1329-NODE-1329-length-23020-cov-11.062617_pt1 | contig 23020 bp, 21 predicted proteins | sample MGYA00510979_ERZ780198 | MGnify/ENA primary metagenome ERZ780198 (study PRJEB29588, sample SAMEA2158039) | human gut metagenome | biome: human gut; feature: human-associated habitat; material: faeces | place: Denmark | collected 2008/2010 ...
CGTTTTACTGTTTGGCAAATAAATAACAAGGGAACGAAAGAAAATGCGATAGAAGAAGCAAAAGTTGTAACATCCTTTTTATTGAACAGTTTTGAGCGAAAATTAATAAAAATTGAAGTTTGGTATAATCCTAAAGATGTTATGGATGCTGATGAAATAATTTATAATGATTATGTTAAATAAAATACTTGCAAATAAAATGAAAATAGTTCATAATAATAACATAAAGGATGTATTCTGGATTATTTGTTGACTAAATTGATAGCTAAATGATATAATAGACAAAAGAGGTTTACTTTTATTATGAGCACGCAAACGCAAATCAATGTATATGGAAATAATGTACTTGATGACTTCGCTGAGAAATTGTTATCCCATTTGGGATTAGATGATGAAACGACAATTGATATCTCATATGTTGCCAAAAAATTAGGATTAAATGTTTATAGTACGAGTTTTGAAAATAATGCGATATCAGGTTATATAAAATTTGAAAATGGTGAAAAAAATATATATATTAACAATACTCAATCCGTTCAACGCCAACGATTTACTGTTTCTCATGAAATCGCCCATTATATTTTGCATAGAGAATTGTTAGAAAAAAATGGCGGAACTCCTATGTTTAGAGGTGGAAACTCTAATCTTGCAGAACGTCAAGCTAATAGGTTAGCGGCTGCAATTTTAATGCCACAAACAAAGGTTCGAGAAATGTATCAAAACCAGAAAAAAACAATTCAAGAAATGGCTGAATTATTTTGGGTTTCTTATGGTGCAATGGCAAATAGAATTTCTAGTTTAGGATTATAGTTTATGGGCGATATAAAAGAACAAGTAATCCAAAAATTATTAGGTGAGCCGGAAGGTTCAAGGGAAGTCGAAGTTGATCCAAAAGGTTATCCTTCCGAGCAAATTGAAAGTACCACTCAGAAGGTTGATACAGATGCTGAATTAAAAAAACAAAATGTATTAGATAGAGAACTTAATAGGCAGCAAAGGGAACGTATAGCAAAGAAACTATTTTTAATGATGATTTATGAAGTTGCTGTTATAGGTTTTCTGTTGGTAGGCTTATATTTGATTCCAATATTTACAGCTTTGGGACCTAAAATAACAATAAATATGCCACCTATATTTTTAACATTAAGTATAGTTGCTTGTTATCTACTAATTGTAAGATATATTGAACAACTTCCGGATTTTTCTTTTGCATGGAAAAGAATCCGATTAAAAAAGACTGAAATTAAAACAAATACATTAATTAAAACAATTGCAATTATTACTATTTTTTATATTGTTAATATTATGCCAAGAAAATCTTATGTGTTTTATTTTAATGATATTCAATTATCTTCAGATATTATAAAACTTATATTATGGACAGGATTAGCGGTCTTTACTAAAACAACAATCTTAGGAAAAGATATTATTAAAACATTGTATGAATTAATGAAACAGCATAATCTTAATTAAATTTCAATTATGATAAGGCTTTACCGTATTGGATAATTGTTAGGTACTTTCCAACTGTTTTTTCTTATTAGTGCCGCACAATATAATCCAAATCCTTTTTTGTTGCAATCACTCATTATAGTTGTTTGTGGTAAATCTATGCCATATGGAACGATTGTATCTTTTTCTTCTATTCTTTCTAAAAAGAATACATCTTGTCCAAAAATATTTGGTTTTTTAGAGCCATTTATATCAACAATAATAATTTTATTATTGTCCATAAGTCCGTCACTTTGTGCTGTTCCAAAAACATACATGATCCCATCCATTAAAATAAAGGGTATTCTTCTATGAGTAAAAGGATTATTATAGTAATTATATCCTTGGTGTTGTAAATTTAACCATATATTATGTTTTTGTTCAAATCCACATGAGCCTTCACCTTCGCATATCTGGCTAATTTTTGCGTATGGTGTTATATAACTGTTTAAATATTCGATTGGGGAAAGTGTCTTGTCCCACGCTTCCATTGCACCGTTTTCCGCTTCTGATTGTCTTACAATTTGGTTAACTGTGGCAATGGCTTTTGGTAATTTTGTTTCGATTATATGCTTTTTATAGTTTGTTATGAGGGTCGGAATTGTCATTGCCGCAACAACTCCTATTATGCCCAAAGTGATTAAAACCTCTGCCAAGGTGAATGCTTGTTTTGTTTGGGTACAGCTATTAGCATACTTCTTTGGAATTCTCATAAGCATTCTCTCTCCCTACATACTATCGTTTATAAAATATATACTATCATGTATAAAAAATATTTGTCAAATAATATAGAATTAACTTATGGATTCGAATGAGTTAAATAAAAATATTGCAGATAATATTAGGCAAATTAGAGCCAAAAATAGAATTTCTCAAGATGAATTATCTGAATTGAGTGGAATTAGTCAACAATATATTTGCAAAATTGAAAATGAAAAAGTGAATCCGAGTATTTATATTCTTTATAAGATTGCAAATTCTTTAAAAGTCACCATTAATGATTTGGTTTATTGATTTTATGTATAAGTTTTAATAAGTGCATTGGTAATATTGAGCGAAGCGAAGAATGGCAAACTTGAAATGAGCCAAACATTCTTCCCTCCCCAAGGGTGGAGGGTTGGGGAGAGGGGTTGATAGAAGAAAGAACCCTCTCTAGAAATTGTATCTTTTCGCAAATGCTCAAAGACAATTTCACACTCTCTCCCTTGGAGAGAGTTAAGCATGTTGAATTCTGAACGATGAAATATGTATGATTGCTACAATATTTGCAAAATTGAAAATGAAAAAGTGAACAGTTTTATAATGTTTTACAATGTTAGTCTATCAATAAAAATCAGCTGGATTCTTCGCTTTGCTCTTAGCCAAAATTCGCAGTTCAGTATGACATTTGCGTTAAGTTGTTTCCCTCTCCGAGGGAGAGGGAGTAAGGGTGAGGGGTGAATTGTAGAGATACTTTACCACTCACTTAGTATGGTGAATTATATTATGTAAAGAACATATTCCCTTATTCCTTCTTCCTTATTTCCCTTCTAAAACTTATAGACTTATTCACTTATAGACTTTAGCCATAATATTTTACATCTTGCTTCTTTTGTAATAAAATAATGGCACAGATTGTAATTGAATTAAGAGGAAAAATAAATGCAAGTATCTTTAAATTGGTTAAACGAATTCGTAGATTTATCAAATGTTGAAGCATCTCAAATTGCTCATGAATTGACTATGAGTGGTCTTGAGGTTGAATCTGTTGAAGATGTTAAGCCAAGTTTTACTAATATAAAAACTGTTAAAATTGAAAAAATTGATGCTCATCCAAATTCAGATAGACTTCACCTAGTTACTGTAAATACAGGTTCTGGTTTGAAAACAGTTGTTTGCGGAGCTCAAAATATTCAAGAAGGTCAAGTTGTTCCATACGCAAGCGTTGGATCTCAAGTTTTAGATAGAAAAACTGGAGAAATGTTTACTTTGACTCCTGCTGTTATCCGTGGGGTTGAATCACAAGGTATGTTATGTTCCGCTGATGAATTAGGCGTTAGTGAAAGAAATTACCAAGAAGAAGATGGTATTTTGGTTTTGAATAGAATTTTCCCAGATGTTGAATTAGGCAAAGATGTTAAAGATGTTTTGGGGTTTGAAAAAGATACTGTTATTGACGTTGCACCTACTGCTAATAGAGGTGATCAAATGTCTGTTATTGGTGTTGCAAGAGAGTTAAGCTCATTGTTTAATACTCCATTAAAATTCAACCCAGTTGAATGTACAAAAGATTTGACTACTGACAAATTCAAAGTTGAAATTAAAGATAAAGATGTTTGTAAATATTATTCAATCGCACTTTTGAAAAATATTAAAATTAAATCTTCTCCAGATTGGATGCAAAAAAGATTGATTGCATCTGGTGTGAGAGCAATTAACAATGTTGTTGATATTACAAATTATGTAATGCTTGAATATGGTTGCCCTCTTCACGCATTTGATGCGGATAAATTAGATGGCTATTTGTGCGTAAGAAGAGCTGAAGAAGGAGAAAAACTTGTTACTCTTGACGAAGTTGAAAGAACTTTAACAACTGATTCTGTATTAATTGCCACAAAAGACAAAGGTGTTTGTTTAGGTGGTGTCTTTGGCGGAGCTAATTCTGAAATTGATGATAATACAACTTCTTTAGCATTAGAAGCTGCATATTTCACTCCTGCAACTAATAGAAAATCTGCAAGAAGTGCTGGTTATAGAAGTGAAGCTAGTGCAAGGTTTGAACGTGGTATTGATATTGAAGCTGTAAAACCAGCATTGATGCGTGCTATGCAATTGTTGGTTGAATATGCAGATGCAGAGGTTGTTGGAGTTGTTGAAGATGGTGAAAATAAACTTGAGCCACTTGAAATTACTCTTCGTTATCCTCAAATTAAAAGAATTTTGGGTTGCGAAATTGCTTCTGATAGATGTGATAATATTTTGGAAAATTTAGGATTTAAAAAACTTGGCGGAAATGCTGCTGCTGCAAAATTTTTAGTTCCAAGTTTCAGAGCATATGACGTAACAAGAGAAATTGATTTGATTGAAGAAATTGCAAGAATTAACGGTTACGATAAAATTTCTCCAACCTTGCCAGCTAAAGCTCAAACTCCAACAATCACTTTGGAAGAAAAAGTTATAAAAAGAATTCACGAGTTATTATTATCAGCTGGATTGAATGAAATTCAGACAAGTTCACTTATTGGTAAGCCAATGCTTGATAAGTTCAAAATTGGTTATGATGATGAAAATGCAGTGAAAGTTTTGAACGCTGCAAGTGAAGATTATTCAATGCTTCGTCAAACATTATCTGCTAGTGTTTTGAATTGTATGAAATATAATTTTGATAATGGTCAAAAGAATTTCTGGGCATACGAAATTGGTAAAACTTATATCAAAACTTCTCCAGCAGATGAAAAAAATACTGGTGTAAAAGAAACAAGAGTTTTGGAAGGGGTTTTGACAGGCGAAGTTCAAAATTCAAAATGGCAAATTAAAACTTCAACTGATTTCTATGCAGTTAAAGGTATTATGGAAAATATTTTTAATGATTTGGAAGTTTCAAGAAGAATTAAACTTGCACCATTGGAAGAAACTGAGCTTGCAAAGGATAATAATATTCTTCACCCATATAGAACTGCTGTTGTGATGTTATTGGGTAAGAAACCTCAACCAATTGGCTATTTTGGACAAGTTCACCCAACTTTGATTGATAAGTTGAAATTAAATCAAGACGCATTTTTGTTTAATTTGAATTTAACAGAACTTATTTCCGCAGTGAAAGAAACTGTTCCAAGATTCAAACATCTTCCACAGTTCCCAGAAGTAAGACGTGATATTGCATTTATTATAAACGATGATGTAACATTTGAAGATATTCAAAAAGTTATAAAAAGTTCAGTAAAACAAAATATTTTCAAAGGTTCTGAAATCTTTGATGTATATCAAGGTGAACATGTTGAAGATGGCTTCAAAAGTGTTGCTTTCAGAATAAAAATGCAGGATGAAAATGCGACATTAACAGATGAAATCATTGAACAACAAATGACTTCTGTTAGAGAAAAATTACAAAAAACTTACGCTCAAATTTCATTTAGGGAGTAAACAAATGATGAAAAAATTATTAGTATCATTATTATTCATTTTTACTGTTTTATTTGGATTTGGTTTCAATCAATCCACATTAGCAAACGAAGTTTTACCAATCAGACCAAACATTGTTGTAGCAAGAACAGTAGGGCTTTATCAAGTTGGAGATGATGTCACGATTTATAAAGAGCCAAATGATGATTCTATGATTTTGTATCGAGTAAGATGGACTTCGGATGAATTCTTTCCAGAAAATATTGGAGCAGAAAAGTTCTTCACTGTATTTTTACCAGAAAAAGAGTTAGCGTTAGTTAGTGTAACTGATGTTACCGATGATTGGGTTGAAATTGTTTATGACAATTCAACTGGAAAAACAGGGTGGATAAAAAAAGATGATCCATATAAATTTATGACTTGGATTAATTTTTATAACACCTATGGAAAGAAATATGGATTGCGAATGCTAAAAAGTGCTCCTGCTGTTTGTAAAGATGTAAAATCTGCTCCAGAAGATTCTGCAAAAACTTTATCGACAATTAACATGCCACAAAAAATAAATTTGAATGTAATTCGTGGTAATTGGGCATTGGTTAGCGTGTTTGATTTGGATAGAATCCCTAAAACTGGATATGTTCGCTGGAGATCAGAAGACGGGGTTAGATATTACTTCCCAGAAGTGAAATAAGTATTAAATAATAACAAAAAAGGCTGTATTTGTGTATTTTATCCAAGTACAGTCTTTTTATGTTGTTGAATTTGAGGTTTTAACAATTTGTAAAATCATGTAAAATTTTAGCAAAAAATACTTGTGTTTTGTTTTATTATGAATGAAAATACATAAAAACGGATGTGTGAAATGATAGTAAATAGTGCAACAAATTTTCGAATAGATAGAAGACGACATAAACAGGAATTATTGTCCCCTCAAAATGAGAGTCAATTTTATTCCCCAAATTTTCAATCACAATACAGTTATCGAGATATTAAGAGACCTTTAAAAACTAATCCTCAGGATTTGAGTTTTAAAGGTCTTTCTTTAGGGATGTATAAAAGATTAGACAAAGTTTATTCAAAAGCGGAGTTTGAAAAATTTGCAGATGAATATCTTGGCAAGATGGGTCGAGAGCTATTAGAGGATATTACAGTAAAAAATAAAGCTAGAACAAGTAATTTAATTAAAATTGATCCAAATGATCCAGATAAAATTATTGTTAGCAAAAAGACAATTCCTCATTTAGCTTGGGATGGAATAATTTATCCATTCAAAATTCTTCCTGGAGATTTGTTGAATGGTACTGTCGAACTTTTAGGAAAAGTTCCAATGCTAAAAGATTGGTCTGCAAAAACTCTAGAAAGACCGTTCTTTAAAAATATTAGACAACGTTCAAAAATAGATTCAAAAATTAATTCTCTTACAGGTTTATTGACTTATAGAGATGTAAAATTGAAAGAAGCAGAAAGCTCTCTAGCTAAAAAATTAGGGAAAGAAGTTAAAGATTTGACTGCTGAAGAATTGGCACAAGCAAAAGCAAATGCCGATTCAAAAATGGAATCAGGTCTTTTCCAAACTTTCTTAAAACAGTTTGACCCAAAATCAGGGAATTATGATACAAAACACGAAAGAGCTTTAAATAGATTAGTTTCTGGCTTGCCTCCAGCAATTTTCTTGGCTAATGATGCTTATAACTTATCAAGAATGATGGATGATGATCCAAAAGCTGCAACAAAAGAACAAAAAACAAGATTTAAGCAAGAAACAAGCAGAATTTTAACAAGTGGTTATCTAACTTTGATTACAATGGGAGCTTTCCAAAAATTTATCAACAAATCAAAAGCTGGTATTGTATTAACCACAGGTATAACAGTTCTTGTAACTGAAATGTTTTCTCGTTTATCTAATGGAAAACATATTTTTAGATTATCTCCAGAAGAAGCAAGAAAAGAAAATGAACAAAAACATGCTCCAGAAGCAAAAATTAAACCAACTGAAAATAAAAAACAAGTTACTTCTACTGGAAAACTTGATTCAACTAAACCAAAAGAACAGCAAAAACCATTGTTATCTTTTGATACGGTAATGAAAGCATCTGCTGTCATTCTTGCAACTGGTTATGGAATTAAAGGTTTCAAACATATTCCAGCTATTAAAAATATGGCATTAAAATATTTTGAAAATATGAAGGCAAATAATCCAGAAAAATTTGCAAAACTTGGAATTGGTGATATAAATGCAGATAATGCGGTAAAAACATTTGAAAGTAAGGTTTTATATAGACCTTTCACAAGTGCATATAAAAACTTAACTTCTCAACCGTTCCATGTTGAGCCAGAAAAATTTAATGAAGTAATAAAAGTCTTAAAAGAATATGATCCAAAATTTGCGGCAATGTACGAAAGAATTGGTAAATCCGCAATAAAAACAGTAGATGGCAAAACATTTATTGACTTAGGCTCAAAGGACAAAAAAGTTAAACCATTGGTTAATTTCGTAATTGCACCATTCAAATTTATGTGGAATACAGTTACTCTTCCATATTGGATGGTTGACGAAAAATTGATGGGTGTGTTTAGAAAGGCTAAACCAAAAGCTCCTGCAAAAGATATTGATGCTTTAGCTAAGAGTTTCGATAGAATTTGTAATCAAGCATTGAAGAAAAATCTTGATAAAGAAAAATTTCACGATTATTTACAAGTTAATTTCTTGAAAGCGTTTAACTTAGATTCATTATCAAGTGTATCTAATGCCGAACTTTCTAACTTGGCAAAGACAGCGGCATCAATTGCTACTATTTGGTTCTTGATGACAGATAACTACAATATGGTTATGTTGAAATCAAATGGTAATGATAAAGAAGGTGCTAATACTAAATTCAAAGAAAGATTTGTACAAGAAGGTTCAAGATTGTTCTACCAAACATTATTGATTGATTTGTTCAACTCTACATTCAGAAATCAATATAACTCATCATTACTTGGAATGAGCTGGGTAACATTGGTTGATACAACATTGGGTGAAATGTTGACAAGATCATCAGTTGGTACGCCAATCAAACCTCATACAAGAGATGAATTGATTGATATTGAAACAAGACAAAATAACTCAACAGGATTTAAAAAGAGATATTATAACTTTATGCAAAGATTGACAGGTAAACGTTCAATCAAATCATACGAAGTTGCTCCAAAGGGGGCGAATGCTACACAGACTGCAACAGTGCAATCTCCAGCAACTTCAATCCCTTCATTGAGTGGTAATTCAATGCTATTAGAATCAATGATTAAAAAACAAAATTAAATATACTTACGGAGTTATATGTTCGGTTAATGAAATTTATTAAGGTTAGAGAGTATAAAATTCTAACCTTTTTTATTTTGTAAATTAAATTTCGGATTTATTTAACAAATCTTTAGTCATAATTCCAAAAGCTAAAACTTCTATTGTTACTAATAAAATTCCCATTTTAATTTCCCCTTAGTTACATGTAATATAAGTTATTTTTTATTTGGGAATTGCTAATTTGTGAACTTTTATTTCAAATAAGTTATAGTGCCAAAAGTGTTACAGGATAGTAACATAAATTCTCTTTATGTACTTAGTTTTCTATGTTTTTGCTATACTATTAGTAGAATTTGGTTGGATTGCCTTGAGAGATGGGATTTCGACCTTTTAATAGTCGAAAGGATAGAATACGAATGAAGAAAATTATGACTTTTTTAATGTTACTCCTATGTAGTATGCAGAGTGCGAGTGCAATGAATATTGACGCTTTTATGGATAAACATATTGCCCCTGTGTCAGATGCCGTAGCAAATCTAATATTTTTTCCAATATCGATTTTTGGATCAAAAGTTCCTTTAATTATATTCTGGATTTTGTTTGCTGGAATATTTTTCACTATATATTACAAAGGAATTGCAATATGGGGCTTTAAACATGCTCTTGATATAGTTGCAAAACCAACTGAAAAATCTGAAGATGGAAATTGTGGTGAAGTTTCTTCATTCCAAGCTTTAGCAACTGCATTATCTGGTACTATTGGTATCGGTAGTATTGCTGGGGTTGCAATTTCTATTTCTATTGGTGGCCCTGGAGCTGCATTTTGGATTTTTGTTGGTGCAATTTTAGGGATGTCAATCAAATTTGTTGAAGCTACTTTGGCTGTTAAGTATAGAAGATTTAACCTTGATGGTTCTGTTTCTGGTGGACCAATGCACTATATTGCACACGGTTTAACTAGAAAAAATATGCGTTGGTTAGGTCAACCACTTTCAGTAATTTTCGCTATCCTTTGTATTGGTGGAGGTATTACTGGTGGTAATATGATTCAAATAAATCAAACTGCTCATCAATTAATATTTATTACTGGAGGAGAACATAGTATTCTTCACGGTTATGCTTGGATAATTGGGCTAGTTGTTGCGGTTCTTATTGGGCTTGTTGTTGTTGGTGGTATCAAGAGTATCGCTAAGGTTACAACAATTCTTACTCCAACAATGTGCTTGTTATATATCGTTTCAGGACTTATTGTAATTGGTGCTAACATCACTCACATTCCTGCTGCGATTGTTCAAATTGTTACAGAAGCATTTCATCCAACAGCTGTTGCAGGTGGTATTTTCGGTACAATTATCATTGGTTTAAGACGTTCTGTTCAATCAAACGAAGCTGGAACAGGTGCGGCAGCTATTGTTTATGCTACATCTCAAACAAAAGAACCTGTTTCTCAAGGATTTGTTGCTTTATTAGAAACATTCTTAACTGGTGTTCTTTGCTTATTTACATCTTTTGCAATTGTTATTACTGGTGTTCTTAAAACAAGTGCAGTTGGTAAAATTTCAGGTATTGAATTAGCGTCTAACGCATTCCAATCAGTTATATCATTCTTCCCTATTATCTTGTCTATAATTGCAGTATTATTTGCAATTTCAACATTGATTTCTTGGGCATATTATGGTCAAAAAGCTTGGACATTCCTTCTTGGTGAAGGTAAAAAACGTGTTCTTACTTTCAACCTTATTTATTGTTTATTTATCGTAATTGGTTCTGCAATGAACGTAAAATCAATTATTGATATTACAGATGCAATGATGATTGCAATGTGTGTACCAAATATTATTGTTCTTTATATCTTAGCACCAGAAATTAAGAAAGATTTGAAAGCTTATTGCCAAAAATATAAAGTTGGTAAATTGATAAACAGAGGATGGATTGCTGAATCAGAAGTTCAACCAATCGCTGTTCCTGTTGATGTAATTGAAGATGAAGAAAAAAGTGTAGGAGAAAATCTATAATTATGGCAGACCAAATAATTGTAACTGTTTCAGGTGTTGATAAAGTAGGAATTGTTGCAGAAGTTACTGCTGTTCTTGCTAAAAATGAAGTGAATATTGAAGATATTAAACAAACATTGATGCAAGGTCATTTTGTAATGTTTATGCTTTGCGATATAGAAAAATCAACTTATACTTTCAAAGAAATTAAAGAAGCTCTAATTGCATGCGGAAAGAATATGGGAATGGAAGTATGGGTTCAGAAAAAAGAAATTTTTGACAATATGCACAAGATTTAGTTTTGAAAAGTATTAACAATTTGAAAAATAAGAATCTATTCCTAGATTCTTATTTTTTATTAGCAAAAAATATTTTTACGTGGTTTATTTTTTGTAGGAGGTTTTATGAAAACAAATATTGTATCTCAAACGAGTATGACAGGTAAAAGTTATACTTCAGTAATATCAAAGAAAAGATTAGTAGAAGATTTCGCAAATAAATCAATGGAACAATTTTCTGAACATGGTATAACTTTAAAAGCCGAAGAGCTTGTGAAAAAAGTTGGTTATCTTATTGGTGAAGATTGGACAAAATTAAGAAAATCTGGAAACCCTATGGACACTCTAGTTTATCGAGTTGCAGATAATGACAATTTTGTCACTATAAAACCAGTTTACCATCAATTCAAAAATTCAATCTTGATGGAAATTGAAGATAATAATAATCATATTGATAGAATATTAATAAATAGACAAAAGCCATCAGATTATACTTATGAACGTGCGGTAATCACTCCATATGGTAGTGCATCTGGTAAAACATATAATTCTCAAAAAGATAATGATAGTAAAATCGAAACTCGTGTAAATGATTATATAACAAAATATTTTGACAAACTTTTGACTAATGATGATGGTACATCAAAGTTGTCTAAGAAATATCATCGTTAGATGAATAATGGTGATTCAAGTTTCTTGTGATAAAGTTTACGATTGTTTATTTTAAGAAAATCTTATCAAAAAAAAGAAGAAGTATTTCACTTCTTCTTTTTTTCATTATTGAACTTTTGACCTTGTGGATTGTACTTTTCTTTTGTTCCATTAGGGTATGTAATTGTTACAAATCCATTTTCTTTCTTTTGTAACTGAATCAGCAAAAGAAGATGAATAAACAATGTAAAAGCTTCTATATAGACAAAACCCTCAAAGTTAAGACTTTGAGGGTTTTAGTTATAAATTAGAAATTATTCAACTAAACTAATTCTTTAACTTCAGCTGCAAAAACTTTAGGATCTAATTTGATTCCAGGTCCCATAGTTGTTGATAGGTAAACTGATTTAACAAATGTACCTTTAGCTGATGCTGGTTTAGCTTTGATAATTGCATCTGCTAATGTTGCATAGTTTTTGATTAGGTCTTCTTCGTTGAATTGGATTTTTCCGATAGGGCAGTGAATCATACCTTGTTTGTCTGCTCTATATTCAACTTTACCTGCTTTAGCATCTTTAACAGCTTTAGCTACTTCCATTGTAACTGTACCTGTTTTAGGGTTCGGCATTAAACCTTTAGGTCCTAATACTCTACCTAATTTACCAAGCATACCCATACAATCTGGTGTAGCAATTAATGTATCGAATTCGAACCAGCCGCCTGCGATTTTTTCGATGATTTCTTCAGCACCTGCAAAATCTGCTCCTGCTTCAGTTGCTTCAGTTGCCTTAGCACCTTTAGCGATAACGCAAACTTTAACTTCTTTACCAAGACCAGCAGGTAAAACTACTGTTGATCTGATTTGTTGGTCTGCTTGACGAACATCGATACCTAAACGCATGTGGCATTCTACTGTTTCGTTGAATTTAGAAACTTCGTTAGAAATTTCTTTTAATTTTTTTATTGCATCAACTGCTGTTGATGGTTGATTAAAACCTTCCAGCATTTCTTGCATTTTCTTTTGTTTTTTAGTTAATTTTGCCATTTTATATTTTTCCTTTCGTGGTAATAGCGGACTTTACGTCCTTCCATCTAGTCTTCTTTTACTGTAACACCCATAGCTCTACAAGAACCAGCAATCATTTTTACTGCTGCATCCATTGTTGTAGCGTTTAAATCGTCCATTTTAATTTTAGCGATTTCTTCTAATTGAGCTCTAGTGATTTCAGCAACTTTATCCTTGTTAGGAACTGATGATCCTTTTGGAATATTTAATGCTTTTTTAATCAACACAGGAGCTGGTGGTGATTTGATAACAAATGTGAAACTTCTGTCTTCGTAAACATCAATAATAACTGGGATGATATATCCAGCTTTATCTTGAGTTTTAGCGTTGAATTGTTTGCAGAAGTCCATGATATTAACACCGTGTTGACCTAATGCAGGACCAACTGGTGGTGATGGATTTGCTTTACCTGCTTCGATTTGAAGCTTGATTTTTCCTACTACTTTTTTTGCCATGATTTTCTCCTTTTGTGGTAATAACGGTTCTTTATCGGCTTGTAAAGGATCCTTCCACATTATTTGTACTATCTTTTGTAATAATTAGTTATTACAATCTTACTTGATTATAATTTATTGATTTGTTTGTATTCCAATTCAACTGGCGTTTCACGACCAAAGATTGAAACATTTGCTCTAAGTTTAGATTTATCAGGATAAACTTCAATAATATCTGCATCAAAGTCTGCAAATGGTCCTGAAATAATTCTAACTTTATCTCCAGGTTTAACATCAAGTTCAACTTTTTCAACTTGAGATGATGTTCTGTGTAAGATTCTTTTGATTTCGCTCTCCTTAACAGGAATAGGTTTTTTAACTGAACCTACAAATTTTGTTACGCCTGAAGTGTGTCTTACAACATACCAGCTATCTTCGTCCATAATCATTTCTACAAGAACGTAGCCAGGGAATACTTTTTCTTCTTTTTCCTGTTTCTTTCCGCCCTTCATTTGGACAACTGTTTTTTGCGGTACTTCAATTCTGAAAATTTTGTCACCCATATTCGTATATTCAATACGTTTTTCTAGGTTAACTTTAACCTTGTTTTCGTATCCAGAATATGTGTGAACGATATACCATCTTTTTTGATTTTTCTTAGCTTCTTTAGCTTCTTCCTCTGCTTGAGATTCTGCTTGTTCTGCTAATAAATCTTCATTTAGTTGTTCTTCCATTGTTTTTTCTTCTTTAGTCATAAGCCACCTTTATAAATGTTGGAAAAATTTTACTATAAGGCCTAGTGAGCCTTTAAATAAAAGATCCATTAGATAAATTGCAACAGTAAAAACAACTACAATAACGATAACAGAAAGGGTTTCAATGATAACCTGATTTTTTTCAGGCCAACTAATTTTCCCCCATTCGGTTTTTACGCCTTTAAAGTACGCTTTGATTGCTTCTACCATTTCATTCATTATGATTATTCCTTTATTCTTAAAGTTAAAAATCACGCCCTGAAGGACTCGAACCCTCGACATCCGGTTTTGGAGACCGACGTTCTACCAACTGAACTAAGGACGCCTATTAAAGTGGTTAAATGCTTTTAACCACTTTATTTAAAAAATCTTACTTAGTTTCTTTGTGGTTAGTGTGTTTTTGACATCTTGGGCAGTATTTGCTTAATTCCATTCTTTCCTTGATGTTCTTTTTGTTTTTAGTTGTTGTGTAGTTTCTTTCTTTACATTCTTCACAAGCTAGAACTACCATTCTGTCGTTTTTTCCTTTGATACCCATTGTTTTATTTCCTTTATTGTTTTATTAAGTTGTCTCCTATTTAAAATAGAATGTGAAGATTACACATTCTATCTATTTCGGCTTATACTCCTATGTTATCTCAAACAAAATAAAATGCAAATAAATTGTTAACAAATACTACGTTTTTGACACTAAAAAACATCTATTTTATCAATAGATGTTTTTTAGATTAAATTTTATTTGAAATTATTTTCTAGTTGGAACTTGTTGAGTTGGATATTTTCCAATAGAATCTGTTCTCAATTGTTCCATATAGATTTGACCATTTTTAACAACTTGTTGAAGTTGAGTTAAGTTTCCTTCTATGCTAGTTAGAACTTGTTCTGCGTATAATTCAGCACCTTCTCTAATTTTCATAGCTTCATCAGTTGCTTGAAGTCTTATATTTTCAGCATCTTGAAGTGCGATATGTTTAATTTTTTCGCATTCTTCATATACTTCGTTTTTAATTTTATTTCCTTGTAATTCAATTGCTTTAATTTGATCTGATTCAGAAAGTTTTCTATCAGCTTCAGCTTGAGCATCTTGAATAATTTTATTAGCTTTTTGTTGAGCTTCGTTCTGTAATTCTTCTTTGCGTTTCAAGAATAGTCTTGCTTCTTGAACTTCTGTTGGCAAGGCTTGGTATATTCTATCGATTAATGTTTCAATTTCCCTTTTATTTACTACTGTGTATTTTAAAACTGAATAACCTTCATCTAAGGCTATTTCTAACATTTTTAGTAAATCATACACTCCATTTTGTGGCATGTTATATCCCTTATCCCTTTCACATTTTATATATTAATATATTACATAAGCAAATTTTAATTGTCAAATAATATTTCTTTAGGGAATTACATATGTTAACATGTCTTTTATTTGTTAGAGATTTCTGCTTGAATAATTTCTTCTGGAATATTTTTTTCGATTTTATCTAATAAAATTTCTATTTCTTTGATTTTTAAAATCGAAAAATTTGCGAAAGACATCGTTTCATTCAAGGTGATTTCTAGCATTTGGAGTATGTCAAATATAGTTGTTCCCTTTGGTGTTGTGTTAGCTGTGATGTTAGAATTTTTAAGAAATTCTCTTGCTCTCATTACATCATCTGGTAAATTTGCGTAAATTGCGTCTATGATTTGTTCAACGCCATATTTATCCACTGCAACGTACCCTTTAAATATAGGTAGTGAATATCCGTTTTTAATTTTATCTTCGAGCCTTTTTATGTCTTTTCGGGTTTGAAAATTCATAGATTTATCTCCTTTGTGTTAGGTATTCATTTACTGCTTGTGGAACAAATTTTGATATATCTCCATTGTTTTGTAAGATTTCTCGGATTGTGCTTGATGAAATGAAGTTATATTTAGGTTTTGTGGTTAAGAAAACTGTCTTGATTTCGTCACATAAGGCACTATTTGTTTGTGATAATTGCATTTCGTATTCAAAATCAGAAACTGCACGCAATCCACGAATTAAAATTTCTGCTCCTCGCTTTTTTGCATATTCAATTGTCAAACCTTCAAAGGCATCGACTTCAACATTATCAAGCCCTTCAATACTTTTTTTTATGAGTTCAACTCTTTCTTCAGTTGAAAGAAAGCCTTTCTTTTCTCCATTGCGTGCAACTGCAATGATAACTTTGTCAAAAATTCCTGAAGCGTTTTTCAAAATGTCTAAATGTCCTTTTGTAATTGGGTCAAAACTCCCAGGGTATATTGCTATTTTCATTTTTACTCCTTTGAAACAGTATATGTATTATAGCGAAGTTTAGAGGATTTATTCTATATTTGTAAAGTTATGTAACAAAGTAACTCCTCTTACGCAATTCTTTATATAAAAAATACTTTAATAATATATACAAACGATATATAACAAAGCTTATATATACTACTACCTTCTACTTTCTACCTACCTTTTACACGAGGAATTGTAAAAAATTCCAAGGAAGCTTCTATTACAGAAGCTTTTTTTTTGCTTAAAATTGTGGGATTTCATATTCTGGAAACTTATTATTTAAGTTCTAAATTGATGGAATAGCCAAGAATTTGGCAGATTTCCTGAAATTCTTCAAGTTTCAATGAATTTCTGCGGAGTTTGCATGAAAAAGTACTTTGTGGAATTGTTTTGCCTCTTTCTTGTTTCAATTTTTCAAGCAAAACTTTTTGGGTAATATGCCCTTTCGCCATTACGAGTCGAATGATTTCGTCGTTATTCCATTCTGTTATATCCATAAAGAAAGTATATGTTATTGCAAAAATAATTCAAATAATGTATTTTAATATTTAATAATTCAATATAATATCAATATAATAAATATTATGTTATGAATATTGGAGGATTATGTTATGAATATTGGAGGGCAAGTGGTGTTTCGTGAAAAGAAATTTGCATTTACTTTGGCAGAAATTTTGATAACCCTTGGAATTATTGGTGTTGTTGCGGCATTGACGATACCGAGTTTGTTGACAACTTTTCAAAAAAGAGAAACTGTTTCATTGCTAAAATCTACATATTCGATTATTGGTCAAGCAATAAAATTGTCAGAAGAGGACAATGGGGACTTAGAAACTTGGGATTACACATTGGATAGTGAAAAATGGGTGGATACCTATTTGCGAAATTATATGAAGTTGTCCTCTGCATGGGTTGATAACAATTGGACATTTTTGAATGGTAGTAAAGTTAATAATTGGAGTCCAGCAAAATATGCACTTATGAATGGCGTGTTTGTTATTTTTTATGTGAATAATTTCAAAGGTGCAACCCAAGGGGTTTGGATTTATGTTGATGTTAATGGGAATCGAAAACCAAACCGCATGGGGCGAGATGTTTTTGTAATGTCCATATATCCAAATCGAAATTCAAGTGATAAATTTGTCATGGGTGCTCATGAACAATGTGGGGCTGGAACTATTCATAAATATATGACGAGGGAACAATTATTAAAGACGGGTTGTGGTAATTGTAGAACGGACCATACTGGATATGGAATGGCATGTTCTCGTTTAATACAATTAGATGGTTGGCAAATTAGTAAGGACTATCCATGGTAAATAAAAAGCCTCGTTGTACTCTTTTTGAGAAATACGTTGAGGCTTCTTTTAATATTTTTGTTAAAAAACTTACGCAGATAATGTAAAGATTTCGTAGATTTCTTCGTCTGAAAGTTCTGTAATAATCTTTTCACCTTCGTAAACGGCTAAGTCTGCAAGTTCTTTCTTCGATTTCAACATTTCGTCAATTTTTTCTTCAAAAGTTCCAAGTGTAATCATTCTGTGAACCATTACATTCTTTTCTTGACCAATACGATATGTTCTATCTGTTGCTTGATCTTCTACTGCTGGATTCCACCACAAGTCATAGTGAATTACGTTGGTTGCACTTGTCAAGTTCAAACCTGTTCCACCAGCTTTTAATGAAAGTATCATAACTTTTGAATCTTCTTCTGTTTGGAATTTATCAATCAATTCCTCTCTTTGTGGAACTGTCAAGCTTCCGTGGAAGAATAATGGTTCAGTATTGCATTCTTGGGAAATAATTTTGCATAAAATGTCGCCCATTTCTTTGTATTGAGTGAAGATAAGAGTTTTTTCTCCTCTATCAATAATGCTTTGAACTAGGTCAATACATTTTTCCATCTTACCAGACATTTCTTTATTCATTTCGCCAGATTTTAAGAATTGATATGGGTGGTTACAAATTTGTTTCAATGCAGTAATAAGTTTGAAGATATTACCACGTCTATTGATTCCAGTAAATCCACTAATTTTTGACATCATTTCGTTAAGAGTTTTTTCATATAGAACAGCTTGAACTTTAGACAAGTAGCAGTATTCGTTGAGAACCATTTTTTCTGGTAAGTCTGAAATTACGTGCTTGTCTGTTTTCAAACGTCTTAATACGAATGGCGAAATTGACATTCTAAGTTTGCCAGCTCTTGAATTTTCCTTAAATCTTTCAATTGGAATAGCATAACTTTTTTGGAATTCTTTAAGTGAGCCAAGATAACCTTTATTAATGAAGTCAAAAATACTCCATAACTCAGTTAATCTGTTTTCTACTGGAGTACCAGTCATTGCAACTTTTACATCTGCTTTTAGCATTTTGATTGCTAGAGTTTGTGCAGTATCTGGATTTTTGATGTTTTGAGCTTCATCAACAATGATTGTGCTCCAAGCGTGTTTTTTCAATTCTTCAACATCTATTCTCATAATTGCGTATGTTGTAAGAATTACATCGTGGTTAACTTCTAGGTGTCTGTCTGCTCCGTGGTAGATTACGGCATCAAGGTCTGGTGCGAACATTTGAAGTTCTTTCATCCAGTTACCCATCAAAGTTGTTGGGCAAATTACAAGTACTGGTTTTTTAAGCTTGCCTTCTTCTTTCATTTTCAAAATTAAACTGATAACTTGAATTGTTTTACCCAATCCCATATCATCTGCCATACAAGCACCAAAACCTTTTGATACGTTTGTCCATAACCATTTCAAACCAACTTCTTGATATGGACGAAGTTCGCCTTTGAGTCCTTTTGGAATAGTCATTTCTACTGGTTTTGTAAAATCGGATAGAACTCTTGCAAATGCTGCATCATAGTCAAAATCATATTGTTGCAATTGACCTGATAATGAAGCGTGAATAAGTTCCATTCTTGACATAGATTTGAGATTAGATTTGGCAATTTGTTCAAAAATCTTTTTGCTTTCTTCTTTATCTATTAATACATATTTATTTTTGTATTTGATTAAACCATTATTATTTTCAACGAGTTTTTTGAATTCTTCAAGTGAGATTTTTTCGTTGCCAATAGCAATTTCGTATGAAAAATCAAGAATATCATCAAGTGACATTTTTGAAGAAGACGTATTATTAATTAAATCCGCCAAATCTTGAGTTCTTGATTCTTTAACTTTTGCGTTGATTGAAGCTCTTGGAATAACGATATTAACAAGTTCTTCTGGTAGGATAACTTCAATTTGTGCTTTCTGTAAATAATATGCTGTTTGAGTGATAATTTTGTAAATTTCATTCAAATTCAAGTCAAGGTACAATTTATCTTCATCCTCAAAAAGCTGTTCAAGTTCTGGCATGTAACGCAAAGCGTAGTTAAGTTGTTTTTCAACAATTCTTGAAATATCTGATGCTTTTGCTCCAAAAACTTCTTCGTCTGTATAAAGTTTATCAATAAGTACGCTTTCATCGTTTTTGCGATTTTTGATATAAACTTTTAGCCTGAATAATTCATCTTCGATTTTTTCGATTTTAAAATATGGAATTACATCATATTTGCCCAAGTATAATTCATCAAACCATTGAGCAAAATTTTCAGCAATATCTTTTCCTTTTAAGACTGCACGTTGTTCTAAATCTTTCAAAAGGTATGTTCCAGATTTAACATCTTTAAATCTGTACATTTTAATTCCTAGGAATTTATAAATTACATAATTCAAATATGTGTAAATAAATTCATATACAAAATCTTTTGGTTTTTCACCTTGAATAAACAAATCATCTGGCATGCATTCTTCAAAAAGGTTGATAATACGTGCCATTTTTTGATTGTTGATGATTGGTTCATAAACAATTCTGAACATTTGACCATAGCGTTTTACTGTTGGGATGAAATACAATTTTTCAATTAATTTCATAACGAAGTAAGTCAATTTGTTCAAGTAAATAAATGTTGGTGTTAAATCTTCAATATCAACAACATTTCCAAATCCGCCAAAATAGTCCATAACCAAATCCCAAGCCATGAAATATCCAACTTTGTCGTCAAGAACTTCTGATTTGAATCTGAATAGTGAACCTTTGGATTTGAGGTAATATTGGAAGTTGTTTGTTGGAGTAACAAAGAATGATAACTTTTTACCACCGACACCAGTCACACTTTTTTGTCCATTATCTATTAAATAAAAATGTGTATTTCTAGTTGGGGCATTCGGACTTAGGAATACTCCTGCAAATTCATCTTCGATGATTTGGTAAATCATGCTCAATGTGTAGCGGAAATCTTTATTCTTAAATCCTTCGGGGTTTTCGCTCAAGTTGAAAAATAATTCATCTACGTTATTCTTTTTGAACGAAAAATCAATGTCTAAATTTTCAATCTTATTACTCATATTTTTCCTTTACTTATAAAAGTGAATAGGGGAATAAGGAATAAAGGGAATAAGTTCATTATATATATTTGAACCTATTTCCCTATTTCCTCTTACCTTATTTCCTTACTTAATTAATGATTTACCAGTCATTTCAGCTGGTTGCTTAATTCCTAATAATTGTAATACAGTAGGAGCAACGTCGCATAATGCACCATCGCCATCTCTTAATTCAGTTCCTTGAGGAGCGTTGATTACAACAAATGGAACATCATTAGTTGTGTGTGCTGTTTCTGGAGTTTGTTTTTCTTCGTCAAACATAACTTCAGCGTTTCCGTGGTCAGCAGTTAATAGCATAACTACATCGTTTTCTTTACATTCTTTGGCAATTTTTCCAACGCATTCATCAACTACGTGGCATGCTTTAGTTGCAGCTTCAACAACTCCAGTATGACCAACCATATCAGGGTTTGCAAAGTTAACTAATACAAATTGATATTCAGGATTTTTAACTGCTTTTAATACGTTTTCGCAAACTTCTGGAGCACTCATTTCTGGTTGCATATCATAAGTTGCAACTTTTGGAGATGGAACAAGAACTCTTGTTTCGTGAGGTTGAGGTTGATCAATACCTCCGTTGAAGAAGAATGTTACGTGAGCATATTTTTCTGTTTCAGCAGTTCTGAATTGGTGAATTCCGTTAGCTTCCAAAACATCACCTAAGATATTTACTAATTTTTCTTTAGGGAATGCAACAGGGTATGTGAAAGTTGCTTCGTAACTTGTCATTGTTGTGTACATGATGTTTTTAAGAACTTTCTTTCTGTTGAATCCATCAAAATCAGCAAAGTTGATAGCTTTAGTAATTTCTCTTGCTCTATCAGGTCTGTAATTAATAAAGATGATAGAATCGTTGTCGTGAATTCTTGATTCTTCTCCACCGATTACTGTTGGAAGAACGAATTCATCGTTTTCGCCTTTAGCGTAAGATTGTTTAACGCCTTCAATAGCAGTTGCTGCGTGTTCGCCTTCTCCGAATAATAGTGCGTTGTAACCTTTTTCTACTCTGTCCCAACGATTATCTCTGTCCATGATGTAATAACGACCGATAATTGTTGCAACTGGAGGAAGATTATATTTTTTCAATTCATCTTCAACAATTTGTAAGAATTCGCAAGCACTTTGAGGTGGAGTGTCACGGCCATCCAAAAATGCGTGTACGTAAACTTTTGTCAATCCATTTTCAGCAGCCATTTTGATAAGTGCTAATAAGTGATCAAGTGATGAGTGAACTCCGCCAGTTGAAACAAGTCCATAAATGTGAAGAGCTGAATTGTTTTCTTTTGCAAAATTCATTGCATTTAAAAATCTTTCATTTTTAAAGAATGAACCATCTTTGATAGCATTATTAATCTTAGATAAATCTTGGTAAACGATTCTACCAGCACCCAAGTTTAAGTGTCCAACTTCTGAATTCCCCATTTGACCAGCAGGAAGACCAACGAATTCTCCGTCAGCTCTCAAATGTCTAAATGGATAATCTTTTTCTAGTTCGTCAACATGAACAGGATGAGCAAGTTTAGTTGCGTCATATTTTTCAGAACCTTTAGAGATTCCCCATCCGTCCATTATACATAGTAATACTCTTTTAGTCATAATCGTTTAATCCCTTCTTTCCCTTTCACGCTGGCAAAATTTTACCAAGAACATATTTTTTTTTCAATAACGTGAAAAGTTTGAATTTTTAAGGGAGAAGGAATAAGGAAATAGGGGAATAGGTTCGTTAAAGGTCTATAAGTTGTATAAAGATAATAGGGGAGAGGGAAATAAGGAAATAGGTTCGATACAAAAAGGCTTTAAGGCACTATGGCACTAAGGTCTTTAGATGTGTTATTCTGAGGGCTGAACAGTTAAGTAGGTCGGCGTTGCCACGCCGACAACATAACTTAACTAGGATTGCTTCACATGTACAGCAATGACTAAATTGGGCAAGAATTTTACTTTATTTGTCATATAGTGTGAAGCGAAGAATCTCAAAACACAAAAATTTGAATAGCGACTCTCTCCTAGGGAGAGAGAGAAATTGTCTTTGAGCCTTTGGCGAAAAGTTACAATTTCGAGAGAGGGTTTTTCTTTTTTTATCAACCCCTCTCCCTTAATCCCAAACCTCTCACAAAACAATTCACTGGATTGTTTTGCTCGGCAGAGTCCTTGGAGAGGGAAATAAACATAAAGAACTTATAGACATCTTCGCTTAGAGCCTTTTATCTGAAATATTATTTTTTTCTTAAGATTAATTAATATATATTATGTTTATGATAG
>ERZ780198.1331-NODE-1331-length-22988-cov-12.403436_pt1 | contig 22988 bp, 21 predicted proteins | sample MGYA00510979_ERZ780198 | MGnify/ENA primary metagenome ERZ780198 (study PRJEB29588, sample SAMEA2158039) | human gut metagenome | biome: human gut; feature: human-associated habitat; material: faeces | place: Denmark | collected 2008/2010 ...
GGTGCATGAAGCTCCAGTAGCTTTCCGGGTGGTCCTTGGGCAGGCCGCGGTACTCATCCAGATTGACGGTCGTCACCCCCGAAAAGTCGAGGTCACCCTTGTTGTACCACTCCACCAGCTGCTGGTAGGCACCCACCGGGGTGCCGCCGGTGGCCAGACCCAGCACGCAGTCGGGTTTCAGGATGATCTGCGCCGAAAGGATGTTGGCCGCCTTGCGGGACATGTCTGCGTAATCGTTTGCGCGAATGATCTTCATCGGTTCTCCGCTCCTTTGTTTTTACTTCAGCAGCAGCGGCAGAAAGCTGGTGCCGTTTTCCGGTGCCTTGCTGTGGAAATAGTCCGCAGCGGTCGCACCGACATCGCTGAGGGTCTTGCGGATCCCGATATTCTTGGGGGTGGAGTGGGCGCTGTGGATCATCAGCGGCACCATCTCACGGGTGTGGTGCGGGTGTCCGATGGTCGGGTCGTTGCCGTGGTCCGCCTGCACGATGAGGATATCGTCCTCGCCCAAGGCGTCGCGGATCTTGCCGATCCATTCGTCCGCCACCCGCAGGCGGTCTGCGTAGGCCGCGACATTCTCCCGGTGGCCGCACAGGTCCGTTTCCTGCACGTTGGTGCAGATGAACGCAGTCTCCTGCTCCTTTACGATCTCCAGGGTGCGCTGCAGCACGCTGGCCGTGTCCACCATGGGGATGCTGGTGCCGTAATTGTTCGTAACCACGTCGGCCACCTTGCCCAGCAGGAACACCGGCAGGCCGCTCTTGCCCAAAATCGTCGGGATCTGCACCTCCGGGTCAACACCGTAGCCCATGTGGATGCAATGGTAGTCGTTGTTGTAAACGCCGCTGGCCGGGGCATTCACGCCGATGTAATCGCCGTGTTCCTCAATGGCATCCAGCAGGTTCTGCAGGTGCACGCCGCGCCCACCGAAGGTGATGACGCGGGGCACGACCGACACGCTGCGCACCAGATGACCGATCTTGAGCTCTTCCTCAAAATCAAGGTCGTCGATGGCCGCCGTGACGTTGAAGGCCTGACCCGGATCGCATTCCACGTTGTCGGCCACGGTGCAGGCCTCGTTGACGATCAGCAGGCGCTTGCCGGATGTTCCGGTGTAATACCGGACATGGTAACCCGCATCCTCCAGCGTCTTTTTGATGAGCTCGATCTTATTGCAGATCGGCTCGCCGAAAGGCTTTGCCGGGCGGGTGCCCATGATCTCCTGATGGCCGAAGAAGGTGTCCGCACCATCGTGCATCAGCTCGGCACGGCCGAACGTTGCATCCGTCGCAAACGGCAGGCCGGGGAACTCCCGCCCCACGATGTTCGCCAGACCAAGGCTTGCCAGATTGGGCAGCTTCAGGTCCGGCGTGCGCTCAAAGATATGCACGCAGGTGTTGGCACCGCAGTCCGCAGGGCGCACCTGCGGCACATCCGGCATTGCGCCCACACCAAAACCATCCAGAACGATTACAACAAACTTTCCCATTGCGAATTATCCTTTCTGTCATTCCCGGACCGGTTCTCCCAGCGCAGAGTACAGGCCCGCCAGCTCCGGCTTGCCGGAGGACAGCCCTTTGACCACTGCCACCCGGCTCCGGGTCACAAAGAACTGTGTCCGGAACGCCATGACCGCCGCAGCCGAGACCGGACAGTTCTGCTGCAGTTCAAAATGATAGTCGATGCTGGAGTCGTCCGGCGGCAGCACCGGCACGACCTTTGCATTTTCCGGCGTCGTGCCCACCAGGGCGTTCTTCATATGGCCGCGGCGGTAATGCCCGCCGCCGTAGCAGTACGCCTTATCGCCCAGATTGTGGCTGACCTCCGAAACATACAGGTAGCCGGGGCGCTCCTCGGCATCCGGGTGGCCGGCATGATACGGTGTCGTTCCGGTCAGGCCGTGTCCCGGTTCCCCGTGGGTGCCGCCTGCCGCCGCGATCATCGGGATGCTGTGGGTGCAGGTGGCACTGGGCGTATTGAGCATCAGGTCCCGGTAGCCGCGGGCGCGCAGCATTTCGGCTGCGGTCTGCACGGTCCGGAGGTTGGGCATGGGCAGGATGTCCTGTGCCGCTTCGTCGTACAAAAAGCAAGGGAAGCTGCACACGCCGCCCACCTCCACATTCGGCATCGCCTCGATCGCACGCACTGCGCTGTCCAGTTCCTGCAATTCAAAGCCGCCGTACTGCCCGGAATACAGCATGTCGCCTTCTCCCAGAACACGGAGCATCAGCTTCTGGTGCAGGCCCAGCTCGGTGCAGACTGCGCTGATCTCGCGGGCTTTTTCCAGCGTGTACACCGTTACGATCACCGGCTTTGCGCGGAGGATCTTTTTCAGGGCCGCCCGGGGGATCTGGACCAGATGCCCTACGTTGCCGAGGGGGATCTGATTTTCCACCATCGTCAGCGCCTCGCGGAAGTCCACGCACACAGCGCCCACATATCCCATGTCGGTCAGCGCACGGGCGATCAGGGGGTTGCGTCCGATCTGCTTGAGCATGAAAAAGTTCTGCACGCCGTTTGCGTCGCCTGCCTGTTTGATGCTGCGGGCATTTTCCAGGATCGTGTCGTAATCCAGCAGATAGGTGTCCGGCAGGATCACGCCATTCTGCTGCCATTCAATGCCCAGACGCACCAACGGCTGGTTGCGCTCCATTACGGTCTTTAAAAACACAGGGCATCTCTCCTTTTCCTCTCGTTTTTTCAGCGGTTCAGTTTTCCTCGACCTGCTCCATGCAGCTGCGCAGGATGCGGATGATGGTGTCCGGGCCGCTGCGCATGGGGTTGATGCGGATCATCCGGTGTTCAATGGTCGGGTCCTGCGCACGGAACGTTCCACTGACACGGTAGATCATGGGGGCAAACTCGTATTTGCTCTCGCTGCCCACCGGATGCGGCGCTGCGCCGAACTTCGGGGCAGCGTCCAGAATTTTTTCGGCGATCTCCTGATCAAACTCCACCAGAAGCACCTTGCTCTGCGCGTTTGCCAGGAACGCCTGCCGCACATGGGGGACCTCGCCGGCGTTCAGGCGGCGGACCAGCTCCTCGTTGACCTCGCTCTGGATGGCGAGCGCCACCGGCGCATAGATCAGGCCGCGCAGGGCCTCCATGGCTTCGTGTCCCTGCACCTGACTGCCGCCGGAATACTGCATCTTGTAGATGCGGTCGATCAGCTCCTTGCTGCCGATCACTGCACCGACGCCCTCCGGACCAAGGATCTTGAAGCAGGAGAAGGTGGACAGGTCGGCCCCTGCCTGGCAACCGATGGCGTCCACTTTCAGGGCGGCGTAGTTGTCATCGGTTACCACCGGGATGCCCGGCAGCGCAGCCTTGATGGCTGCGATCACGGCCTTGTAGTCGTAGCGGTCCTCCGGCTTCTGCCGGGTCAGCTGCACCAGGGCGCCGCGGATCTCGTCCTTGTGCTGCGCACAGACGGCCTTGAGCTGTTCCAGATCGTTGAAGTCCGCGCGGATGGGTTTCAGCCCCATGGCGTCGATGGTCACCTGCGTCGTCGTATAGATGGGCGAGGTGTGCACCAGAATGGCATCCCCCGGTTTCAGGCAGGCGGTCAGAGCCCAGCGGATCGCGCCCGTGCCGGAGCCGCGCACAAGCAGCGCCGCCGGGGCATCAAAGGTGTCGGCAAAGACCTCTTCCACCTTTACCGTGCAGCGGGGCTTGTTCAGCCCTTTCACCACGCCGAGGTCGCCCAGCGAGAGGACCTCCTCTCCCTGAAAATTGCGGGTCACTGCGTCAATGACCTTGAACTGGAGCTGTTTTGCCTGTTCCAGCGAGATAGAATGCAGGGGATAGGTTTTCATTGTCAATTCCTCGAATCCTTGTTATTTCTGTCCTTTGTAGATGCGCAGTGCATTGCGGTACAGCAGGTTCTCCCATGCGCGGTCCGGCACGCCTGCCTCGCTTGCCAGCGGAGCAAAGGTGTCCAGCAGGTAGCTGTAGCCCACACCGCCCCGGTCTGCAAAGTTGCTGCGGCGGGTGATGTCCATGCTCATGACGATCTGCGTGTCGTACCCTTCCGCACAAAGGCGGCTGAGCCAGTCTGCACGGGAGACATCGGGCTGGTAGTTGCACTTGCCGATGGTGTCGAACGCAATGTTGACCCCCTGATCCAGCAGGCGCTTCATGTAATCCAGATCGGCCGACAGGTCGATGTGGCTCAGCACCACCCGGCTCAGGTCAACGCCAAAGCTCTTGAAGATCTCCAGCTGCTCCAGGCCGCGCGTGCCCAGCGTTGTGTGGGTGCAGATGGGTGCCCCCGTTTCTGCATGGGCGCGGGATGCCGCACGGAACACCTTGGCCTCCGTCTCGGTGATGTCCTTCGAGGTGCCGATCTCGCCGATGACGGTCGCCCGGACACCGGTGCCTTCAATGCCCTCGGTCAGTTCCTTCACCATGATGTCACACAGCTGCTGTTCGGTCAGCGTATAGCACTCCGGCGGGAGAAAGGGCTCCTTGTAGTAGCCCGTCGCGTGGGTGATCTCCACCCCCGCCTGTGCAGCCATTTTCTGCACATAGGCCACGTTCCGGCCCATCCCGCGGTTGGTCTGGTCGATGATGCCGACCACACCGTGTTCCGCCAGCCGCCGGTATTCTGCCGCGGTCGCGTCAAAATCATTCAGCCTGCAGTCGATGTTCTTCTTCGGACCGGACAGGTCGATCGTCGTATGCTCGTGCGCATACAGAATCTTTTCAGGCAGTTTCAAAAGGATTCGCCTCCTGTATTGTTTCTTAACCAGAGCCGCCTCCCGGCGCAGGCCGGGAGGCGCTCATTTTATCCGGGGATCAGGCGGCAGGGGTGTACAGAGACAGCAGGAACAGCACGTTTGCGATCAGGCCGACCAGGATCGCGCCCAGAGGACCGACCGCCATGGAGACCAGAGGCTTCTTGCTGCACTTGTTGATGCACCAGAATGCCACGATGATGAACAGACCCGTCGTGGGCATGATTGCCTGAGCAGCCAGGATGCCGCCGATCAGCAGGGCGATGTCGATGACGTAGCTCATAGCGGTACGGATGTTGTCGCCGCAGCGCTTGATGCCGGGGAACTTGTCCAGACCCTTTGCGATGACGTTCAGCAGCAGGATCTCCACGCAGATGCAGGCTGCACCGGCGATCAGGGCGATAAAGGGGTTGGGGATCAGCAGACCGATCACAAAGACGAAGGTCATGCCGGCCGGAGCGTAGACGCCGGTGGTGATGGCGGTGGTGGCAACCAGCGGGATAAAGCCGATGGCACGGGCCAGAGCGGTCAGACCTGCGTTGACGCGGTCACCCTCGGCCAGCAGGCCCAGGCTGATGGGGTCACCGGCCATGATGCTCATGCTGGTGCCTGCTGCGATCAGGCCGCCCATGAGGGCCAGAACCGGCATATACTTGCGGATGCGTGCGACCTTGTCGGCAAAGATCTGGGTCAGCATTTCGTTGGAGTTCTGGTCGTTGCCTTCCTTATCCATGGCAGCGAACACCAGCATGATGATCATACCGGCCAGCAGGGCCATACCGTCCTTGTTCAGGCTGATCGTGTGCTCGGCGTCCAGTGCGATCTTGCCGTAGGTCTCAACGATCTGACGGACCAGCAGGGTCACAACGGCGGTGATGATGCCCTTGGCAGCGCCGAACTGCAGGGCAACCGTCACAGCCGGGAAGATGGCGAAGGCCAGCGTGATACCGGCAGAGACCTGGCCCAGGCTGCCCAGGAAGTTGACCGGCAGCAGGTTGAACAGGTCGATGATCACCTGCAGGCCGAACAGCAGGGCCACGCCGTACACAGCGCCGATGACGCCGGAAACGATCATGCCCTTTTTGGTGTCCGGGCACCAGGTGCCGATGATGTCGGTGGTGAGCAGGATGCAGTGGATCAGGATGATGCTTGCGGCAATGGACGTGGGCAGGCCGTAGCCGATGACCAGGCCAAAGCCGATGGCAAAGCTGGTGGCTGCCAGAGCCTTGCGGTCCATGCGCTTTTCCAGATACTCCGGCAGGACCGGGCGCAGGCCGTCGTTGAACACGGCGATGCTCTGGTTTGCCAGGATCGATGCCAACGCACCAACTGCCGCGATGATAACGTAGCGCAGAATGGTTTCCATATGTAATCCTCCTTATTTGACGATCCGGATCAGAAGCCCAGACCCTTGAGAATGATCGGCACGACCTTTTCGATGTGCTGATCCGTAAAGCCGTATGCCTTCTTGCCGGCCTTGACCTGTGCCAGGATCTCGTCCTCGCTCAGCATTTTGCCCGGCATGGACACCGTTGCGCACTGGTTCATGCCCAGCAGGGCAATGGCCATTGCCAGCGCACCGCCGCCGCCCGTCTTGCAGGCGCCGAAGTAGTAATCTGCCTGCCCGGTCTTGACCGCCATTGCCGCCGCAATGTCATCCTTGATCTCCACCGAGGCACGGTCGCCTACAACACCCTTGATGGTGTCATAAACCTTCTGCTTGTCGATCTGGCCGCCTACTACGATTTTCATAAGCTAGCCCTCCTTTCTGATGTGGGTTTTATGCAAATGCTGTCACGATTGTGCCAGCACGACCCCGATGTGCATGGTCAGGAACTTCTGCTCGTCCTCCGGCAGGTCCGGCAGGATCTCCCGCACCAGCGCCTGCGTTGCTTCCAGTGCCTTGGGGAAGGTGGGCTCCTGGCTGGTCTCTTCGTAGACCTCCTCGTCCAGCGGCTCCACCGGCTCTCCGCGGTGGATGCGCCCCAGCGCAGCGCACAGGTGCGTGATCATGGCGGAGGCGTTTTCTTCGGTCAATGTCAGACCGTATTTCTCCTGAAAAAAACGGATCACATCCTGTACCTTCCGGCAATCCTCCTCGGACAGCATCCCTGCCTGGTGCAGGATCGTTAATCTCGGTTCAAAATCCATCTCTGACATCTCCCAATGATTTTTTGTTTTGCTTACAGCCAGGTGCCTATCTTGTCGGCCAGCGTCTCAGCCGGAGCTTCGGTTCCAAAAATGTTCCAGACCAGCTCACAGATCTCGCCGCAGCAGCTATAGGGGCTGTAGTACGAGGTGGAGTCCGGCTTGAAGCCGACGTTCTGCTTGTTGGTCAGGAAAATGACGGCGGTCTTGTTGGTCTTGTTCATGACCACATGGGTGCCGGTAAAGCCTGCGTGGCCAAAGGCGTCGTAGTGGCGGTCGCCGCGGCCCATGAACGAGGAGCCGCGCTCAAAGCCCAGCCCGCGGGACGGCTTGCCGTTCTGCTCGCTGGTGAACTCGTCGATGACTTCCTTCTTGTAAAGGCGGACGCCCTTGTAGATGCCTCCGTTCAGCATGGCCTGGCACAGCACGGCCAGATCTTCCGCGTCGGAGTACAGGCCCGCGTGACCGGCCACGCCGCCGTTTGCCATCCATGCATTGCCGTCGTTGCACTCGCCCTGCAGGGTGTAGTTGCGCCAGCCGGTGAAGGTGCGGAACGCGTCCAGATCGGCGGTACAGTCGTAGCCAAAGCCCGGGTAGTCGATCTCGTCCACCATGGCATACTCATACGGGTTGCCGAAGGAGGTGGCTGCCACATCCTCGGTGGTAAAGCCGTTGGCCAGCGGCAGATAGGTGGTGCGCTTCAGCCCCAGAGGCTTGTAGATCTCGTTCTTGACGTATTCGTCCATCGAGCGCCCGGTGATCCGCTCCACCAGGAAGCCCAGCATCTGAAAGCCCAGGTCGCTGTACTTTTCCTCGCCGGGGGCGAACATCAGCTCACAGTTGCAGATGTAATCCAGCACCTTGGCCTTGTCCTTCTCGACGTAGAGGAACATCGCCTTCCACTGCGGCAGACCGGAGGTGTGGGTCAGCAGCTGATGCACGGTGACGTTTTCCTTCCCGTTCTTGGCAAACTCCGGAATGTAGCTTGCTACCGTGGCATTCAGGTCGATCTTGCCCTCGCTGTACAGCTTCATGATGGACTGTGTCGTGGCCATGATCTTGGTGCAGGATGCCATGTCGAACATAGTATCCATCTGCATGGGGCGGGGATCGTCCAGCCGCACGCCCATGTCGTTGAGCATTGCGTAGCCGTATGCCTTTTCATACACGATCTTGCCGCCGCGTGCCACCACGATCGTTGCGCCGGGGAAATATCCCTGTCCCATGTAGTTTTCCACAATGTTGTCGATGGCCGTCAGACGGTCATCGGTCCGGACGGGCATTGCAGACCGGGGGAAGCAGTTCTCCGCCTGCTCCGGGCTGGCACACCCCATAAAGGCAGAGGCAGCTGCCAGTGTGCCAACGGTTTTGCCGGATGCGATCAGGAAGTTGCGCCGTGTGATCTTTTTCATGCGAGATCTCCTTTTCTTTCTGCAAAAAAATCAGACATCCTGTATCGGTTTTCGGAAGAAAATGTTTTATACAATATTTTGTATTTTCATCCCGAAAGAAACATCCGCATGTCCTCCATGCAGATGTGACTTCTGTTTGACAGCACCTTTGCTTAGTAGCGCGGAATGATCTGCTTGCGCATCACCTGCTGCTGGATGTGGTCCACACGCTCCACCGACAGGATCTTGCGCACCAGCTGCGCGGTGATGTTATCACTTTTCCGGCAGGCAAGCACGGCCACGGTATCTTTTTCCTGCTCATCCAGCCGGGGCATCGGATAATAGCTCAGCCCCTCCGGCAGCATATCGGCGCTCCAGACGCCGGCATCAATGACGCCGCTGTGCAGAAACGGCACCAGTTGACTATAGATGATGGGCACATATTGCACCGGCTTATCGGCAAAGCAGAACCGGGTCAGCATCTCCTGGTCCACCGAGGAGGCATCCACGCCCACCTTGCAGTTCTGCCAGTCGCCCTTGAAGTCCGGGCGGACAAAGACCCGATGCTGTTCCACATAGCTCTGCGGGCCAAAGGCCGCGATCAGCTGGATGTCCTTGCCCTCCTGCGCATAGTGTTCAAATGCAAGCTGGCTCATGACGCACAGATGAAAGCGCCCTTCTTCCACACAGTTCAGCCGGTAGCCGGAACCGCGCATAAATGCGATCGCACCCGTGACCCCTTTCTGGTTCAGTTCCTCATACAGTCCGCTGGCCAGACCTTCATAGCGCAGGCCATACGGCATAGGCATCACGCAGGTCAGACCCGTATTGCTGCAATACTGCGCCATTGCCACATAGTCGATCTCTGTTGCAATGGTGCCGTTCTGCCCATGGGATTCCAGACGGATCACATGATTCTGTTTCAGGTTGTTCAGCGCGATCTGGATATTTCCCCGTGCCATCTCGCATTGTTCGCTCAGTTCCGTCACCGTGGGGATCCGGTCTCCCGGTTCCAGCCCTGCCAGGATCTGCGCGACCTGCAGCGTTGCCAGACCAGACTTCTGGAGCAGACTTGTGTTCATCATGGTTGCTCTTCCCTTCTCGACCTATCTTTCAATCCGCATCAGGTGGACCGTGGGAAATTCCACAGGAAAGAAGCGTATTTTGGGCGTTCCGCCCCTCCTCACAAGAGACAGATCGCTTGCAGATTTATGATAATACAAAATTTCATATATTACAATATGGAGTCTTGCATAAACTTTTTCCATCGAATTTGTACAACCTGATTTTTCATCCGCCGCGGCTTTCCGGTCCGTCACCAGTCTCCCCGGCAGGAACACCATGCGCCGCTTGCCCTTGAGGTCACCCCCGCGTGTGCGGGGAAAAGTGTGCCACACGATGGCAGAAGCCAAAGGCCTTGGGATCACCCCCGCGTATGCGGGGAAAAGCCGTTGCAATCTTCCGTCAACTGCACCATGGAAGGATCACCCCCGCGTATGCGGGGAAAAGCCGCCTCTGGAGGAGACCGGGAACCCGGTGCAGGGATCACCCCCGCGTATGCGGGGAAAAGCGATCCTGAGAAGCAGCCCGGCGCAGCTCGTTGGGATCACCCCCGCGTATGCGGGGAAAAGAAGCGCCTGCAGCCCACCATCACCGCACAGCCGGGATCACCCCCGCGTGTGCGGGGAAAAGTGGAACAAGCTGCATTTCGGTGAGGACTGCCAGGGATCACCCCCGCGTGTGCGGGGAAAAGTAGTTTCTTTCTTAAAGAAACGTTGCTGTATTGGGATCACCCCCGCGTGTGCGGGGAAAAGGTGCAAACATTACTATATCCGGATGTGCAAAAGGGATCACCCCCGCGTGTGCGGGGAAAAGGCACATTTCCGTTGTTCCAAATTTTACAAAGTGGGATCACCCCCGCGTGTGCGGGGAAAAGCCGCGCCGTTTACTTTTGCGTTGTAGCTTGGTGGGATCACCCCCGCGTGTGCGGGGAAAAGCCAGAGCGCACAAGCAAACCAGAACTATAAGAAGGATCACCCCCGCGTGTGCGGGGAAAAGGTACTGCTACGGCCTGTCTAAGGTCGTTGATAGGGATCACCCCCGCGTGTGCGGGGAAAAGTTGAAGAGCTTTGCAAACGCAGTTGAACTAGAGGGATCACCCCCGCGTGTGCGGGGAAAAGTTAATAATGGCACTAGCAGAAATTATGGGTGCAGGATCACCCCCGCGTGTGCGGGGAAAAGTTGCTTGGTGATGAATGTCTACCGGTGAACAAGGGATCACCCCCGCGTGTGCGGGGAAAAGTCTGCGATGTCATCTGCGGTCAGCAGTCCGTTGGGATCACCCCCGCGTGTGCGGGGAAAAGTGGGAAGAAGAACTTTCCAGCAGGCTTGAGGAAGGATCACCCCCGCGTGTGCGGGGAAAAGGGGTAGACCGTAAGATAGCCTTACTGCGGTACGGGATCACCCCCGCGTGTGCGGGGAAAAGGACAGGAGCAGAGGCCTGCGGCGGTTGCTCCTGGGATCACCCCCGCGTGTGCGGGGAAAAGTTCATCCATTCGTCGCTGAGGTACGGCCGTTTGGGATCACCCCCGCGTGTGCGGGGAAAAGACTATGATTCCGCAAGAATTCGGTGCCAGCTTGGGATCACCCCCGCGTGTGCGGGGAAAAGACAGCATCCGAATCACAGAGAAGGGCGACACTCGGATCACCCCCGCGTGTGCGGGGAAAAGGCAAGGTTTTCTTGCACTCGTTCCCGGGTGTAGGGATCACCCCCGCGTGTGCGGGGAAAAGACGTTGCCGTCCACCGTGGCAATGCCGTGGGAGGGATCACCCCCGCGTGTGCGGGGAAAAGCCCCGGAAACTTCACAGTATCTGCCGCGGGCCGGGATCACCCCCGCGTGTGCGGGGAAAAGACCCGAATGCTACTTATCAGACCCACGAACACGGGATCACCCCCGCGTGTGCGGGGAAAAGAATCAAGGAGGACACACAATGGAGCTTTTGACGGGATCACCCCCGCGTGTGCGGGGAAAAGGCGGCTATTACCGGCGGCCTGGCGGGCGCCTGGGGATCACCCCCGCGTGTGCGGGGAAAAGGTCCGGCCGCTGCACCATGCGCTTTTTCTGCGGGGATCACCCCCGCGTGTGCGGGGAAAAGCACAGGCGGGCAACGTAGCGCCGCGGGTAGTCGGGATCACCCCCGCGTGTGCGGGGAAAAGCAATCATGGAGCCGGAATCCGCCGGGTACTTCGGGATCACCCCCGCGTGTGCGGGGAAAAGCAGAGGCCGAGATCCAGGAACAGGCCAACACGGGGATCACCCCCGCGTGTGCGGGGAAAAGCTTTCTATACCGCGCCAGAACGCCGCGGGTATAGGATCACCCCCGCGTGTGCGGGGAAAAGTCCTCAAAATCACGGCCGCGGTTTGCGAATGTGTGGATCACCCCCGCGTGTGCGGGGAAAAGAGGCCTGCGGGTGCTTCTGGAAGGCTTTGCGCAGGATCACCCCCGCGTGTGCGGGGAAAAGACTAAAAAGATCCCATAGCATCGGCCATTTCAGTTACATCCTGTGCCTGTTTCATTCAGTTTTGCATAGAGCCTCTGTGTCAGGCGGCAGTCGGGCAGGGCCCTGTGCTCCACCCTGTCTGCCAGCCCAAAATGCCGTACCAGTGTGAGCAGCTTAAAGTTGGCAACGCCTATCACCTTCCGCCGCGCAAGCGGCAAAAGGTCGATTTTCCGGTTGGTCAGTATCGGCTTCTGGTTTCGCGTACAGGCCGCGCGCAGGAATTCCAGATCAAATTGCAGGTTGTACCCCACCAGAGCATCTTTGCCCACAAATTCCAGAAATGCTTCCAGTGCAGCGGCCGCGTCCATCCCGCCTTCCAGTTCCGACTGTGTGATTCCCGTCAATTGCGTGATCTCCGCAGGTAGCGGAGTTTGCAGGTGCACCAGGGCCGAAAATTCTTCCGTCGGCTGCCCGTCCCGCACCCGGACGGCCCCATACTCCACGATCGAGTCCGTTGCCGCATGCAGGCCGGTCGTTTCCAGGTCGATCACTGTGTAATCGTTTTTTCCGGGCTTTCGGGCAGTCCGCTGTGCCATTTTTTGTGCCATCTGGTACTTTGCTGCCTTGCTGAACCCCGGTTTCAAGTCCATCGCCTCGGTCTGCGTCTGGGGCAGCGGGCGGCGCATCAGCTTGATGCCGTCAAAATCCACAGCTTCCCAGCTGGTGTTGTGGGTGCGGAACTCCATCCGCTGCTCCCCTGCCGCCGTGTAGACCAGTGTCGCCTGCCCGTTTTTCAGGTTCTGGCAGACACGGTCCCACACTGCATCCCGGACGCGGCTGCTCACATTGCCCACATAAACGCCGGTGTTGATCTCACACAGCCACTTGGACAGGTCGCCGCGCAGGCGGGGCGGGCAGTTGGTCATGGTCAGAACTACGATGGCTCCTCACCCGCTTCCCGGTCAAAGTAATTGATGCCGTTTGACACCGCACCGACCTTATTATCCCAGAGGTAAACCACATCCGGCTCTTCCGTCTGTTCCTCCTCGGTCAGCAGCAGCCAGCGGATGTCGTGGACCATCCGTTCCAGAATATGATGCTCCACCATAGCATCCCGGACACGGCGGCGCACGACGGCAGGCAGGTCCTCCGGGGCCTGCGCCGCCACCTCAAATGCGATCGGGATGGTCACCTCCGCCTTGTACAGGTCGGCAATGTCGTACACGAAAGAGCACTCATGCCCGACGTGCACGAATCCCAGTCCCGGCGCACACCCCAGCGCCACAATGACCGCATGGGCCAGCCCGTACAGGCAGGCATGCGCAGCAGACAGCGCCTGATTGACCGGGTCCCCGGATGCAAAATCCTCCGGGCGGTACAGGCGCCCGCTCCACGGCACGCCAGTTTCTTTGGACGCCTTGCGGTAGACGTTCCGCACACGGCTGCCTTCCCGGCCGCGCAGCTGCTGCATCGTCAGATGGGAGACGTCCTCCTCCGGAAAGCGCAGCTGGTACATTTTGCGCACCACATCCAGATGCTTCCGGTGGTTGCTCACCAGTTCCGCCTGACGGATGAGCATCCGGGAATGGGTGGTCAGCGGGCGGCCGTGGGCATAATAGCGCACGCCGTGCTCCCCGACCCAGACCGCACCCACGCCGGTGTCTCCCATCAGCTCCATGGCACGGTGGGTCACACGGGTGCCGGGGCCGAGCAGCAGCACCGAAATGCCCGCCGCCGGGATCTGAACGATACCCTTTTCATCCGTTACGGTGATGGCACCGTCCTGACGGCCCAGCGTGCAGTGTTCCAGGTACAGAAAGGTCATCCGGTCCCGGACCTGCGGCAGCGCCTGCAGATCAGGGCGGATCATGCCCGGCACATCATCCATGGCTGCTTCCTCCGTGCAGGATGGTCATCAGGCCAAGGCCGTAGGCTTTGCCGCGGCCAATGCCCTGACACAGCATCTCCCGGAACGCTTCCGGGTCGGTCACCTGCAGGATGCCCTCATAGGTCACCGCCAGCAATGTGACCGGCCGCTTTCCGTTCTTCCGGAAGTGACAGGTCTGTTTCCGGGTCACCTGAAAAGCGCCCTCCGTCAGGGCAAAGCCATGCTTCCCGGCCTGCTCCAGCAGCCACTGTTCCTGCTCCGCTTCCAGATAGCAGGGCTTCAGGGCACCCCGCGCCAGCGGGTCCGCCGGGTCTTTCCGGGTGCGGGTCGGGTTTGCCGTCAGACGGAACTGCCAGCAGCTGCCCGGGGTCACCCGTTCCAGCAGCGGCTCGTAGCGGCGCGTTTCCGGCGCGGCACCCGTCCCGAACTGCGCACACAGTCCGGTCAGGTCGGGGAGCTCCTCGCTGAGCAGCAGCAGATACAGTTTTCCGTTCAGGCTGTCCAGCCGCCACAGCCTGCGGCGTCGTTCGCCGGAGAACGAGTTTTCCACCGCGCCGTGGAACTTCTGTGGAGAAGTCAGCGCGATCATGGTACTGCGGCGGGCGGGGTCAAGTTCTGTGCGGGACAAATACATTGCATCTCACCTCAATTCTGCAATTCCGCCATGGGGTCGTGCTCCGTCGGTTCCGGCATTTCCGGCCGGTCCAGCCGCCATTCCCGCACCGGGCGGAACCCGTACTGTCGGTGCACCGGGCTGAAGGACACCGGCAGATCCTGCCGGGGCACTGCCGCAGGGTCTGCCGGGTCGGCGTCGGCCACGATGCGCAGCTTCCCTGTTTCCGGTTTTCGTCCCTGCATGGGTTCCGTCCGGAGGACGTCCAGCAGGCTCCCCTGCCGGATGCCCAGACAGAGCGGCAGGGTGGGCGGACAGGAGCGCCGCCCCAGATACAGCGGGTAGACCGGGTGCCGCAGAGCCGCTTCCAGCTCCCGCAGCAGAGCTTCGTCCCCGCTTTCCAGCCCTGCCAGAAAAACGGCGTCCTGCAGATAGTGGCGGTAGGTCACATAGGAGGTGTCCCGGCTTTTGGCAGTGTGAAAGTCCACCAGCAGACTGCCCTCCTGATCCGCCCGCACGGCAAAGCGCAGGCCGTTCAGCCGGGCAAGGCCCTCCGTGTCGTCCCGGCGCAGCCCCAGCGCCGCCGCCAACAGGCCGACCACGCCGCTCTTGGTGGGTTCCCGGTCGGTCTTGCGGGTCTCAAACTTGGAGTCCGAACCCCAGGCCTGCAAGGGTGCAGCCAGCCGAAGCAATAAGGTCGCCATGGTCACACCTCATTCCCGGACAGCTTCTCCTCTACGGCCTTTTCCAGTACCGCCAGCATGGTGTTCAGCGGCATGGGCTGTGCCAGTTCTTCCAGCCCGGTACCCACCGTAAAGCTCTGCTCCGGTGCCTCGGCAAAGGTGGCGTAAAGCTCCTGTGCGTACCGCTTCAATGCAGCCTTGGACGGTTCCGCATAGCCCTCGGCACTCTTGCGCACCGGCTTTTCAAAGGCGCCGCAGAGGTTCACCGGCTGGTCCTGTCGCAGGGTGACGTAAACGGCATCCGGCAGGGTGCGGTTGGCAAAGCTGTTCTGCTTGCCGGTGGGCATGGAGCGGATGAACGCCTCACCAAACGCCCGGACCGTCTGCGCTGCCTGCTCTGCGCCCAGCGTGCGCACCAGCTCCAGAACATTGACCGTCGCATAGCGGTACAGGGTGGCAGAATTGTATTCCACCGTGCCCAGATGCCCGGCACCGGCGTTGTCCTCCGGAGCACAGTCGTCCACGGCGGTGAAATAGTCGAACTCGTTCTGCACGGTGTGGGTGGAAATGCTGTGGGCCACCTGTGCGGCAGCGTCGTAGTTCAGCGACGGGTCATCTGCCACCATGCGGCCAAACAGCGCCATGTCCGCAGAGGGAGCCGCTTTCAGGGCTTCCTTGTACTGCTTTTTGTCCTTGCAGCCTTCTACAGCCAGCTCTGCCAATGCCTTTGCCTGTGCCGTACTCATGAAAAACAGCGCTTTTGTGCCCTTGTCATCGCTCTTGATGCCTGCATCTGCAATGACCTTCTGGGCCAGTTTGAGGGCATCCTTGTCCGGAGCAAGGGCTTTGATCTGCTTTGCCACCAGATCCGTGCCCTTCTTGGTGCGGTAACCGGTCTCAACTGCATCGCTCATTTCCCCGGTGAACATCACGCGCATGGCGTGCTTCCACGCCTGCGAGGACACCCGGGCACGGACGGCCCCGCCATAGACAGCGGTCTTGGGGCTGCCGGTGTCGTCGCGGTTAACGCAGCTGGGCGGCACGGTCTGCAGAACATGAAAATCAACATACAGGCGTTTGGTATCCATCTCAATTCTCCTTTTCGTTCTCTTTGGTTTTCTCCGTGGGGCTCGCATAAAGGTCCCGGCCCCACCGCAAACGGACATTCGGCGCACCGTCCACAAACTGGTATTGATACAGATCCTCGGCCAGCTGCGGATAATCCAGCGGGATCCCTTCCCGCCGCAGCAGCTGGATCATCCCGCGCAGGTGGTGCGAGACTTCCGGCATGGAATCCGCCGTTGCCAGCGCGTTGAACCGCCGGAGCACGCTGCTCTCGGTCCAGTCCTGCCCGGCAGCCGTTTTTTCGGCCAGCTGCCGCACTGCACCGCCCAGTGTTCTGCCCGGCTGGTTCATGGAAACACCGGCTTCCCCCTGCTGGTGCAGGGCAAACAGGGTCAACGCCGTATAGACGGCCCATTCCGCCTTTGACGGGCCATTGCTGCCCTGCAGCTGCTCCGGCATATCGGCCAGCAGAGCGCCCCACAACGCAGGCAGGTCTCCGGGCTGACGCCCCACGCCCCGGCGCAGCTCGGCAAGCTCGGCCCGTCTCTGCGGCTCCGGCAGAACTTGCAGCCGACGCAGCTGCCGGGTCACGCAGGCTTTCACCTCATTGGTTTTCATTCTGTCCCTCCTTCATCCTGTTTCGGGTACAGCTTCCGCAAATTATATAGAAAGCTGTTATAGGCTTTGGGTGCCGTATACAGGCAGCTCTTATCCTTGTTCTTTGCCTCCGGGATGCGGCGGCCCACAAAGGCGGCAGCTCCCGCCTGCTCCACCATCTGCTTGCCCAATTCTGCCGCAAGCCGGTATGCCTGCACCTGCCACTCGGCCGCCTTCTCGACCGGTTCATCCGTCTCCGGGTCAATGCCTTGCAGCCACCGCCGGAACGGCTGGTCTACCGCAAAATAGAACTGCGCGCGGGCGGCTTCGGCACCGGTGTCGTTCTTGTCCCCTGCCGCAAGGGCCAGATTCTGTGCCAGACGGCCCACGATCCATGCAGCCTGCTCACAGTTGTTCACCTCATCGTCAACACAGATCTGCCATGTACGGCCCAATTCATTTAGCAGTTCAAGATTCATCGAAAGCGCATCCGTGTAACAATCTTTCATGGAGGCACTTTGCGCTCCGTATTCCACCCCAACTGCACAAACCTGTAGAATTTCTTTTCTGCTCAGCAATTTCCGGCCCTGCAAATAGGTATTCCACCAGATCACGCCGGGTTTATGGCCGCCCCTATCACTGATAGCGGAAAACTCCCGCCAGAGCTGTTTTCCCATCTCATGTTTCCGCGGATCGTAATACACCAGCCCTGTCTTTTTGTCCTCTTTTTTATTCCAGAGCGTCATCGGTTCTGCAAATGCATTCGTGGAATCAAAGAAGTCTCCTCCCAAGACCGTATAGCCCACAACTTTGTTTTCCTTCCGTTCCAGAAGGATCCGTCGAAACTGCGTCGTCATCAGCTCCGCAAAGTTATCCGGGCATGCCACCTCAGTTCGTTCGCCGCTTCTTGCATCCTCAAGCTCCCAACACGGAACATCCGGTTCCCAGAGCTCTCCGCCATCTTGCAGGAACATCAGGTTCCGCATCAGTGTTTCAAACAGATTGCTGCCTTTTACATAGATCACACCGATCCGGCCGAGCCACCCCGGCCCCATCGACGGCAGCGGCCGGTCTTTTGCCTTTTTCTTAGCCGCCGCATCGTCATAATTGTTTAAAGACACAAGCCATCGTGCAGCCTGCGGGTAGTCCATGCTTTCCTTTCCTGTTCCCGCACAGTCAGAAAACAGGCTGGTTTTATTCTCGCTTTCAAACACTTCTCCGTTCAGCTTTTTCGCTCCGAATGGACTGCCGATCTTCGCTTCCGGCACCTGCCAGAAGGGGCGCTCCGGGTGGAACAGCCAGAAGCGGTCCTGCCATTTGTCCAGGTAATCCCGGATCGGCTGTTCCGGGAAGTGCCCCAACTGCCACAATTCGCCCCAGCGCTGCAGAGCATCCCGGGGTTCTTCAAACGGTGCCGGTACACCGTTCCCATCCACGCGGGAGAACACCGTGTGCAGCACCGCCAGCAGCAGCCGCAGCATGGCGGTGTCCTGTGTGGGCATCTCGCCCGCAAGGTCCACATACGCATGTGCATGGAGCAGGGCGTCGGTCAGCGAAACTGTCCGTATGGTACCATCCTGTGTCCGCACCCGGACCCACGGTTCCCGCAGCAGGTTAAACTCCATCGTCTCCATCCTCATCCTCCTTCTGATAGGTCAGGCCGTTCTCACGGTCGTAGTGCAGCACCTGCCCGGCAAGGTGTGCCGTGCGGCGCTCGTCCAGCAGCAGGACCAGTTCCCCGCGCAGCAGCGGGGAGAGCTGCCATGCCGCAAAATGCTTCCGAGTCTCGGCTTCCAGCGCGTCAATGGTTTGCTGCACGCTCCATCGCTTGCTGAAGTACCCCGGCAGACGCAGTCTCTGCCGCGCGATCCGCAAGGCTTCTTCCGGCTGCGGGGGCTGGTCCACCGCCACACAGGGCCCGGCCGCTTCTCCCTCTCCGGGCAGGAAGCGGACATTGCCTGCGCCGTCCTGCATCATGACCAGCACCTCAATGGACGGGTCGCCGTCGCGCACAGCGGCACGGGCACCGGCGTCGCTGGTCGCCCCGACCTCATTCATCCAGTCGTCCAGCGCATCACCGCATGCTCTCGGCGACGAAATGGCAAAGGCCTTGGCGCTGCGCTGCTTCTTGGCCTGTTCCAGCTCATATGTTCCCCGTGCCGCCGTGCTCTGCGGGTCTGCGGGCAGGCAGTCCGGCTCCCAGCCGTAGGTGTCCTGTACCAGCCGGGCGATATCCGCAGGCAGCTGCACTTCCTGCGGCAGAAGCTTCCGGGTACGTCCGAGCAGCCATTCGCCATAGATGGCTGCACTGCCCTCGTCAAATTCCTCGGTCCCGGTGTCCAGCACTGCACAGCGGGCTTCCTGCACCGGCTGCGGACGCGCCCGGCCCGGATGCCGGTGCAGCCGTCCGATGCGCTGCAGCAGCAGGTCCATCGGGCACAGTTCCGTAATCATGTAATCGAAATCGATATCCAGTGACTGCTCGAGCACCTGCGTACCCACCACGATCAGCCGGTCGCGCTGCGCCGGGGTCGAGCGCTTGCCGATGCGCTCCATCAGGCGTTGTTCCTTTTCGGCGCGGTCAGGCATCAGGAATTGTGCGTGGAACACAAGCACTTCAAATTCCGGCAGCTCTTCTCGCAGGCGGGCCGCAAGGTCCTGCGCTTTCCGCACCGTGTTGACGATCACGCCTGCACAGCCACCCTCCCGCAGCGCGTTCTGCAGCATTTCCGGCAGATGTTCCTCTGTCAGGGATTCCATCGTCACCCGGCGCGGCGGTGTGTGCAGCGGAATGCCGGTTTGCTGCACCTGTTTTCCATCGGTCCAGGTCAGCAGCGGGTAGCCGCGGCAGGTTTTCCAGGGTGCATCCGGCAGCGTTTTCCGGTTGAGATATGCGGTCACAAGTTCGGTGCGCCGCTTGGCGGGCAGTGTGGCCGAAAGCAGGATCACCGGCACCCGGTACTCTCCCAGCCAGTTCAGTGCCCGGTCCAGATAACAATTCATGTAGGCGTCGTAGGCATGACACTCATCGATCACCACCACCTTGCCCGCCAGACCGAGATGCCGCAGCATCACATGCTTCTGCTGCAAGGCCGCCATCAGCAGCTGATCCACCGTGCCAATGACAAAGTTGGCCAGAAGCGCCTGTTTGCTGCCCTGAAACCACTGGTGCACCATCACCCGTTCCTCCGGGTCGTCGGCGTCATCCTCCACCGGCACCGGCTCCTGCTGCAATTTCAAATAGTCCGCATTCAGCTGCGCCATGCCGTGCGCCAGCCGGATGGAGTGTTCCAGCCCATCCGACTGTTTCTGCGCCCAGTTCAGCAGCCGCCCAAAAATGCCGTTGGCGGTGGCCTGGGTCGGCAGACCAAAGAAGATGCCGCCCTCCCCGCAGCGCTGTGCCAGAACCTCCGCTGCTGCCAGTGCGGCCTCGGTTTTGCCCACGCCCATCTGGGCTTCCAGAATAAAAATGCCCGGTTCCTGTGCGTTGTTCACAGCCTCCAGCATAGCCTGCTGCACTTCGTTCGGAAGAAAGCCGAACCGCTCCCGGAACTCCGCCGGGTCCGCCGCGGCCTCCTGCACTTCCCAGGGAAGGGTCGGCGCGAATTTCTGCCATGCCCGTTCCACGCGGGCCGGATAAAGGCTCTCGTCGCCCAGTTCCTCTACCGGGATCAGCGGGAAATACCGGGGATTGCTGGCGATCCAGTCCGCCATGATGAGCAGGCCGGTCAGAAGGAGTTCCGTCGGGACCGACAGCTCCGGCAGCTCTTTCACGTCAGAAAAGCCGCTTTCCTGCAGGGCGTGATCGAACAGTTCCTGCCAGCAGCTCCACCAGAATGTTTTCCGTCCTTTGGGCCAGTAGTTCGTTTCGTACACTCCATCCTCCAGCTGGTCCAGAACATTATTTGCCTCCTGCGGCTTGCCGTGGTGTGCCCCCACGACCGAGGCCAACCCTTCCGGGCAGCCCAGCTCCCGCAGGATCGCCTCCCCGGCCAGCGCATGGTGGGAAAATTTCTTTTTCTGCTCGTTCCAGCGGAGCTCGGTATCCTCCTCCAATCGCTGTTTTGCCTCCGGCAGCAGGCTCATGATCGGGCCGGCAAAGGCCAGCGTGATTTTCCCGATATCGTGGACCCACCCCAGAAAAACGACAGTCCGGGTCAGCAGTTCCTCGTCCAGGTCCAGATTCCGCCGCACACTTTCCGGCAGCCACTGCTGCACCAGAAACCGCATAATGCCTGCTGTGTCCCGCAGATGCATCCAGAGCGGCAGCCACAAACTGCTGTTGTCCGGGTCTGTTTTGCCTGCAAAACGCCGTACCTTGCAGGATCGTTCCGGTCGTTTCATCGTTCCACCTCCAAAGCATCGTTCCCATTGGCAGCCGGTGATTTTCTGATAAGCAAAGAATAACAGATATGCCGTCCCATAAACAGGACTTTCACGTTTTTTCAGCGATTTTTACTCTGTTTTTCTTCTGTTACCCCCGCAAATGCGGGGAAAATCCCTCATTGTGCTAAATCATTGGAGCAATCCCGCAAATGCAGGAAGCGGATTATTATGCTATATCATGTTCTCTTTTTATCCGCATCGTCATTATAGCAACTATTTCAGTCATTTTCAACATTTTATTGTATTTTTTGGATATTACGAGGCATGTTTTTATGGATCCGCTCCATTGGCCGGGTCGCGGCAGTTTTCTTCCGACGCAAAAATCCCACCGACTTCCTGCTGCGGAAATCAATGGGATTTTATCAGCATCTCTTCAGTTGAAGGCACCATTCTGGGCGGCATACACCGCAATGGTGCTCAGCAGGTCCAGTTCCGCTTTCTGGTAGGTCGTGCGGCCGATGTGCAGCTGTTCCAGCACGTCAGCCTCCTTGCGGTGCTGCAGATAGCGCAGCTGCAGCAGGTCGGCCCGGATGGGATCCGCTTCCTTGTAATAGGCCATGCTGTCCTCAATGGCCTTTTCCCACCGGCGGTTCACCGGCGACCGCGCCCACTGCCGCCGGCCATAGGCCAGCAGGGCGCTGCGGGTGGCATCACGCTGTTGTTTTGTCATTTCGGCTTTCTCCTTTCTGCAGCGGCCAGGCTGCGCTCATAGCGGTTCTGGGTGTCAAAAAAGCAGGCATCCCGCTCCGACATCGTCATTCCCAGCATCGCCGACAGATTTTCGGCTTCGTTCAGTTTGAACTGGGTCTGCCCCTGCAGTTTGCTGTGCAGCGCGCTCTCGCTGATGTTCAGCGCGCGGGCCACATGCCGCAGCTTGTAGCCGCTGTCGCGGATGTATTCTTCGATCAGTCTGGTATTGGCCATGTTCTCCGCTCCTTTTTTGTCGGTTTCACGTCGCTCAACAATCTTTGGTTGTAGTATAGCCGCAAGTTGATTGTCTGTCAACCGATTTTCAAAAATCGCGCGAAAAAAGTTGATTTTCGCCCACTTTTCTGGTATACTGCCTCCAGAAGCACCCATTTCACCGCACAACCATTCGTTTTTGAACGGAGGCGTCTATGTCCGAACTTTCCACCCGCGTCCGGCTGCGGCGCGAAGAACTGGGCCTCTCGCAGGAGCAGCTGGCCCAGCGCATGGGATACCGCTCCAAATCCTCCATCACCAAGCTGGAAAAAGGGGTCAACGACATCCCGCAGGCAAAGCTGGAAGAGCTGGCCGCGGCACTGGAGACCACCCCGGCCTATCTGCTGGGGCTGGACGTGCCTTGCCCGCCGCCGGGCTTTGAGCCGCTGCCCGCCATGGCCATGGTGCCGCTGGTGGGCTCCATCGCCTGCGGCACCCCCATCACCGCCGAGCAGAACATCGAGCAGTATATCGGCGTTCCGGCGGCGTGGCACGCTGACTTTGCACTGACCTGCCACGGCGACAGCATGGCTCCCACCATCTGTGACGGCGACATCGTCTGCATCCGCTGCCAGCCGGAGGTGGAGCAGGGCGAGATCGCGGCGGTGCGCATCGGCGACGAAGCCACCCTGAAGCACTTCCATCGTCAGGGCGACGCGGTGATGCTCATCGCCGACAACGCCGCCGTCTGCCCGCCGATGGTCTACACTGGCCCGCAGCTGGAAGATATCCGCATCGAGGGCAAAGCCGTCGGGTTCTGCCGAGGCCTGTAAGAAAAAAGGAGTTCACCATGCCCACTGCACCCGAAGCCATGACCCTGAAGGTCATCGCACACATTCACACCGCCTTCCCCACCAAGTTCGGCATCCCGCGCCAGAGCGGCCTTGTGGACAGCCTGCGGGGCGAGATCATCTTCACGCCAGAATATCGTAACGCCGACGCCGTGCGCGGGCTGGAAGACTTCAGCCACATCTGGCTGGTGTGGCAGTTCTCCGGCGCGGTGCGGGACAGCTGGT
>ERZ780198.1340-NODE-1340-length-22865-cov-3.409470_pt1 | contig 22865 bp, 26 predicted proteins | sample MGYA00510979_ERZ780198 | MGnify/ENA primary metagenome ERZ780198 (study PRJEB29588, sample SAMEA2158039) | human gut metagenome | biome: human gut; feature: human-associated habitat; material: faeces | place: Denmark | collected 2008/2010 ...
GATAACATGGTCGAGATCAGCAAAGGAGATACGGTCAACTTCTTTTACATATTTGGCGGTAAGGATGAGCGGTCGCAGGATCTGATTCAGGGTATCACACTTGCCGGAATGTTCTTCGACGAAGTGGCACTGATGCCGGAGTCATTTGTGAACCAGGCAACCGGACGATGCTCTGTGGACGGTTCAAAGTTCTGGTTCAACTGCAACCCGGACAGCCCAAGCCATTGGTTCAAAATGAATTGGATTGATAAGGCAACCGAAAAGAATATCTTGTATCTGCATTTTACGATGGATGATAACCTGTCCCTCTCTGAAAAGGTGAAAGCACGATACCGGGCAATGTATAGCGGTGTGTTCTATGACCGTTTTATCCTTGGCCTGTGGGTCATAGCAGAAGGGCTGGTCTATGGAATGTTCAATAAGGAAAAGAACATTTTCCGTGGGGAGTATACATACAGTCCACAAGCATCCTATTACATTGCTATCGATTACGGAACCATGAACCCATTCGCAGTAGGACTTATGGAATTACAGAACAGCGGCAGGGTCCGGATGCTCCGGGAGGGACATTACTCTGGAAGAGAAAAGGGAGTAACCATTGACAATGAAGCATATTACAAGATGATACAGGAGATCGCTGGGGATTTTCCGATCACTTCCATCGTGATAGACCCATCAGCGGCGGCAATGAAAGCCACAATTAGAAAGTATGGGGAGTTCACTTGTATGGACGGTAACAATGACGTTCTGAACGGAATACAGGAGGTAACGAAGTATCTGAACCTTGGTATGCTACAGATACATGAAAGCTGCGTGGAGACGAGAAAAGAGTTTGGAGCGTATGCGTGGGATGAAAAGGCAGTAGGAGAGGACAGGGTAATCAAGGAGTACGATCATCACATGGATCTTATCAGATATTTTATTTATACAGTAGCACGCAGATACAACAGAGGATTGATATAGGAGGGCGCAAATGGGAATTATGTCGGCGATCAAGGAATGGTGGAGCAGAATGTTTCTGTCAGAAGTAAAGGACCAGTTCAAAGTGACGGGCATTACATCCGGGGATATGCAAAAGGCAATCCAGAACTGGATGTTGATCTATAAGGGCGAACCGGACTGGACGAACCAGGAAGAGGGAATAAAGACAATCAAATTTGCAAAATTCGTCTGTGGAGAAATTGGCAGGCTTGCCACGCTTGCAATCGATGTGACATTTGATGGGGCGAGAAAAGAGTACATGACACAGTTCTGGGAGAAGTCTGTGCATGACCGCATTCGGGAGTGGACGGAACTCATGTGTGCCTGTGGTACGGTTATCCTGAAACCGAATGGATCAGGTGTTGATCTGGTAACACCGGATAGATTTGAGATAACGAGCATTGATGGCAACCACAACATAACCGGCATTGTGTTCCAGGACAGCTACCGGGAGGGAGACGAGTATTTCACAAAGCTGGAATACCACAGATTTTTTACCGCCAGCGTGAGGATGCCGGATGTGGAAGAGTACACCGAGACAACTTACTACTCCATATCGAACAGAGCGTTCGTGTCGAAGAACGCCGGGGAGATTGGAAAGCCGATTGACTTAAGTATGACAAACTGGGCGGCATTGCAGCCAGACGTGCACATTACAAAGAGGAACGGCGAGCAGATCAACTCGATGCTGTTCGGGTTGTTCCGGATGCCGTCCTCTAATGACATTGATCTGAACAGTCCACTTGGACTATCAGCCTTTGCTGATGCGATTGAGGAATTGAAAGACCTTGACATTGCGTATAGCAGGAATGCGGAGGAAATCGAGGAAAGCCGGAGGATGGTAATAGTGGATGATCGACTTATTGCCAAACCGGCATACAAGGACGAAAAAGGAAATACTGTGAGACCGACGGTTAAGATGCCGAAGTTTTTCAAAGCCCTTGCAGGGGTAGGTGTAAGAGATGAGGAAGTCTATCATGAGGTCAACCCAACATTGAACACGGACACGAGAAAGAGCGGAATCAATCAGCAGTTATCTCTTGTCGGTGTGAAGTGCGGTTTCTCCAACGGTTATTTTGTGATTGACGAGAAGACCGGCATGGTAACTGCCACACAGGTAGAATCAGACGACAGGCGCACCATTCAGCTTATTAAGGATGTCCGGGATGCAATGCAGCACTGCCTTGATGATTTATTCTACGCGCAGTCGGTCTTTGCCGACCTCTATAACCTTGCACCAGTCGGAGATTATGAACCACAGTACGACTTTGGGGACATCACTTACAACGAGGAAGAGGACAGAATGAGAAACCTCACGCTTGCCAACTCCGGCTATATTCCGAAATGGCAGTATCTCGTCAGATTCGAGGGGTATTCGGAAGAGGATGCAAAGGCGGCGGTTGAGGAAGCGAGTGGGGCACAGGACAAAGGATTGTTCGGGGAGGAGTAGAAATGATACATACACGTTTTGAGAGTTACTGTGAAAAATGCGAAGAATTAGAGCCAGAAGCGATAATAAATGTTTGTGAATGTGCGGACAGTTGCAGAACTGTAGATACAACCATTTACTGCAGGCACCGGCATAGATGCGCCGCTATTAAGAAACAAATAGAAAGGGAAGCGGCTGAATGAAGCGGGATATCGGATTAAAAAAACTTGGGCAAATGCATATAAAGATGAGTACTGACTGCATGGATATTAACGTCAGTTTTGACAGGCTGGCGCGGTATATGTCCGCATCACAGCGGGCGCTTGATAATCAGATACTTACCGATATGGTGGATTATATTCCAATGGAGACGGGAAACTTAACACGGCAGACATTAGCGATTAACAGGGAAAACATAGGGAGTGGTGAATTAGTGCTTGATGCAACAGACTATGCGCGTTATCTGTACCACGGAAAACTTATGGTTGACCCGGAGACAGGAAGCGCATGGGCGCAGCCAGGAGCAATAAAGGTTATGACAGACCAAGATTTAGAGTACAGCAAGGCGGCACACGGGAACGCTGGTTCACATTGGTTTGAACGCGCAAAGGAAGAGCGGAAACGTACATGGCTTAAGGTTGCCAGACAGGCGGCAGGAAAGAGGTAGAATGACACCAGACGAGCTTGTAAAAGCCACAGACGGAGTGGAGCTGAAAATTTCAGAGTTGAACCAAAAGATAATTGATAAGATAGTGGAGAACCTGTTGTTGAGATTTGAAAAGACGGGGAAAGTAGAGTTTTCTCCGTCAGATGAGTATTCTATCAAGACGCTTCGCCGAGCCGGAGTGACACAGATGGATATTTTGGCAGAAATCCAGAAAGCAACACCGGGGATTCAAAAAGAGGTAAAGAAAGCCTTTAAGCGGGCGGCAACTAATATCGGAAAAGTCAAGGTTAATAAGCACATACAGGAAACCTTGAATAATCCAGCACCGGAAGGGGCAAATGAGACTGGAACGACGTCCGAGAAGATTATTGATGGGAGAATTAACGAAAAAGAACTGTCTTCCAAGCAAAAGGAACTGCTAGAGGATGTATATTCGCGAACGAAGAACGAAATCAATAAAATTTATGATGGCGTGGTGCGCTCTAGCAGCAATGAGTTTCAAGATGCTTGCAATGAAGCTGCGCGGATGGTACGCAGTGGAATGGGACCGCAGAAAGCAGTGCGGGAAGCCATAAAAAAGGTTGCGAAGGATGGCACATATATCCAGTACCCGAGCGGTCATAAAGATACAATTGAGGTTGCGGTGCTCCGTGCAGTAAGAACCGGTGTGAATCAGGCAAATGCGAAGTTAGTGCTGGATTTGGCGGAAGCGACCGGACAGGATCTGGTACTGGTATCGTCGCACGAGGATGCACGCCCGGCGCACCAGGAGTGGCAGGGGAAAATATATTCTCTCAGTGGGAAATCAAAGAAATATCCAGAATTTCGCAGTGCAACCGGATATGGAACTATTACGGGACTGTGTGGGGCGAACTGCCGTCACACCTTTACCATTTACTATCCGGGGTTTAGCCGTAATCCATACAAGCGGAATAATCGAGAGACTAACAAGAAAAAGTACGACTATACACAGGAGCAACGCAAAAGGGAGCGGGATATCCGTAAGCAGAAGCGGATTATAGATGCACTGGAAAAGGCAAAAGCAGAGACAAATGACCCGGAACTGAAACGGGAACTGCAGTCTGAGATTAACGAGCAAAAGGTGAAATTACGAGAGAAAAAACGAGAGTATAATGCTTTTTGCGAAAAACATGGATTTAAAAGGCAAGCTATTCGGACTCATACTTATAAAGATAATGCGGGAAATACACAGAAAAGCGGTGCGACTTCTGGAGCAGTATATAATTATAAAAATGATCCAGACGGCAGCAAACGTCAGAAAATAGCTGAAGATTTATACACCCAGACTAGAAATAGAAATCCCGAATACGAGGTTAAAGCTGTGGCACAGAATAGTGGAATGGATGAGGTAGATGTAAAGAAGATATATGACCACATATATATCAATCAGCATTTGTTCCAAGATGGGACAATACATTTATTTGATCCAGATTATGAAATGGCGCAGTCATGGCAAAGATTGAGGAATAATAATCATATACAGCCGCACGATATAACGCTACTGAAACATGAATTAGCCGAATACAATGTTATGGGGGAAAACCTTGACATAGCGTATGAACCGGTACATAATGAAGTGGTAAAGACATATAATTACCAGAAGGAGCTTATACAATATTTGAAAGAGAGGGGAAGAGAATAGTGTTAGAATTTTTGCTTGAAAAGATTACTGGAACTAAATATTTTTATTCATACTTCCCGGAAGGAAACAAGAACGCACCAGGCATGGTCGCAGTAGACTATGACAATGATTTAAAGGAAGTTGTAAAAGAGTCCGATGATGATTTTGAAAATTTATATGCAATTCATGCAATGCACGGAATTAGCAAAGGACAGACAGAAGGAACGGTTGCGTGGTATTAGATGAGAGGGAGCATAACGCTCCTTCTTTCATTTTGGCACAAATTATCTCCAAACATGAGTTATTATAATCTTGCCAGACGAGTTATGCTCATTCGTTTTGCACATCCTTTCATGTACTATAGCAAGAGCGCCTTGAAATATAGGCGCTTTTTGCGTGTCTAAAAATTGGCACAAATCTTTTTATAACCCATGATAAAATATACTTGACAAGTGAAAAGCACCGGACGGAGCGCAGGAATCCGCCCGCTACCCTAGAAAGTTATAGGATGTACGAATGGCACGTCCTGTTTTGGGCGTGCTTTTTCTTTTGCCAGCTATGGATCAAATAGCAACTCAATCGTGCCGGGCTGCCCGGATCAAAAACTTTTAAGAATGAGAGGTAAAGAAATATGTTAAAGGTCATCACAGAATTGGAAAAACTTGGTTTGGAGCTGACAGACGAACAGAAAGAGTCTGTTAAAAAGAATATCGGCGAGGAAGTGTATTCCAAAGGTGAATTTGAGAAGAAGGTCAGGAAAGCAGAGGATGAACGCGATCAGTACAAGACCCGCGCAGAGACCGCAGAAGAGACCTTGAAGGGATTCGATGGGAAAGATTTTGAAACCATCACGAAAGAGCGTGACGAGTGGAAAGAGAAAGCCGAGACAGCAAAGAAAGATTATGATGCCAAGATTGCAGAACGCGAGAAGAATGATTTGCTGAAAGAGGCGTTTGAGAGCGTGAAGTTTTCCTCGGAATCTGCAAAGAAAGCTGTTATGGCTGACATTGCCGCAAGTGTAACGGTGAAGGATGGAAAACTGATCGGCTTTAATGATCTGCTGGAGGATGCAAAGAAAAACGATGCGGGTGCATTTGTCGATGAGCAGGAACAGCAGAGCGAACAGAACCAGGCAACGTTTACAGCCCCAATGGGAGCCGGAACAAAAACGGAGCCGATCACTGGAGACCCGAATAAGATGGATTTTGCCACATACAAGAAGTGGCGGGAACAGAATCAGTAATTTTTAAGGAGGAATATTATGCCAAACACAATTTTGACACCGCAGATTATTGCGAATGAAGCGCTGATGGTATTACAGAGCAACCTTACGATGGCTAATCTCGTGCATAGAGATTATTCCAAGGAATTTGTAAAGGTTGGCGATACCATTACCGTAAGAAAACCGGCTACTTTTGTAGCAAAGAACTTTACCGGACAGACAGAAGCGCAGGACATTACCGAAGGCTCCGTAACTGTCAAAATGGACAGATTCAGAGACATTACTGTAAATGTCGGATCTAAGGAAATGACGTTGGACATCAAGGACTTTTCCGAAGAGGTAATTACACCGGCTATGCAGGCGATGGCGCAGCAGATCGATGCAGATCTTCTGGCGGTCGGCATTTCGAAGGCAAAGAAGAAAGCAACTGTATCCAGCACACCGGTTATTTCTGATATCGCCGGAGTAGGCAAAGCGCTGGATCAGGCAAAAGCGCCGCGGGCAGACAGACGTTTAGTCCTTCCGCCGACTATACTGTATCAGTACAACACCTTAGACAACTTTGCGAAACAGTGTTACAAGGGAGACTCTATCGCTCTTAAAGAATCCGAAATCGGGAAAGTATACACATGTGAAACTTTCATGTCCCAGAATTGTCCGGAAAACCAGAATGATGCCGCAGGAACAGCAACCGCTTATAAGGTAGCTGGCACAAAAGGCGCAACGGAATTTACCGTGTCAGACGGAAAGGCGGCAACGGCGACGATTAAGGAAGGGGATCAGCTGATCGTAGATGGTTATCTGTACACGGTGACTGCAGATGTAACACTTGCATCCGGTGCAGGTACGGTAAAAGTTGACCAGAATATCCCGGAGACGATCAAAGCAACAGACGCTTTTGTGGTAAGTAAGGCGCATGCACTTGGATTCCACAGAAATGGTCTGGCTCTTGTAACGCGTAACCTTGAGCTGCCGATGGGTAACAAGAACGCGTACATTGCATCCGCAGATGGCCTTGGCGTTCGTGTCGTATTCTCTTACGATTCCGACCACAAGCAGGACAAGATCTCCTTTGATATGATTTACGGCATCAAGGAACTGAACGAGAATCTGCTTGTTGACTTTTCATAAGAAAGGGGGATTCCAGGATGGGATATACCACATTTGAGTTTTACAGAGATTCATACTACGGGGATTCTATCGGGGAATCCCTTTTCCCTAAGTGGAATGACAGGGCGAGTGAAAAGCTGGAACAGTTGACCGATGGAAATGTCAATGAAGATACCCTGGCAGAATTTGACGAGAAGATACAGAAAGCCACCTGTGCACTTGCAGATCTGCTTTACCAGATAGATTTTAAGACCGGTCATGCCAGTGATGAAAAGGGCGGCAATGTCAAGTCGATGTCCTCTGGCGGGCGGTCAATCAGCTTTGGAAGTAATGAGACACTTATTGATAAGGTGCTTGGGGATAAGGTAGCGCAGAACCGGTTGTGTTATGACACGGTATGCGAATACCTGTCCGGCACCGGATTATTATATGCAGGATATTAGGAGGAAAACATGGAAAACGAGTTAGGAAAATTGCGGGAGGAATGCTCCGCATTGAAAAATGAAAACGAAAAACTCAAAGAAACATTAGTAGATCACAGCATTTCCACAGATGTGACACCGATTGATTTTGCCCGCAACTTAATCAATATCCTGCCAACTGGCGGAGATGAAATGGCGGAAGAAATTGGAGAGTATCTTTTGGTTTATGCTCGGCATCACAAGACAGGACGGATGATCTGATGGGATTTTTCGATAACAAAACAGTTACCCTTTTCAACCGCTCATTCAACGCGGAAACCGAGGAAGAAACATATTACCCGACACTGCTCGAGGGTGTCGACCTTGTAGAAACCAAGGGCGCGAACGTATCTAAGAGCGGCATGGACAGCGCGGATGCAGTGAAACTGTATATCGATTTTTCTAATGTCAGTAAATTATACCTTCCGCCGAAAGAGTGGGGAAATATGCCGGACAAATGCAAGCAGTATTTTTTGACATTCAATCCGGCACAGGATTTCTTTATCAAGGGGGATCATACGGATGCAACGTTACCAGAGAACGATGCCTATCAGTGGATGCTTGATCACTGCGACGATTGCTACAGGGTAACAACGATTGATAAATATGAGGACATTTTACCTCATTTCGAGGTAGGAGGTGTATAAATGGCAGAACCAGAAAAACTTACTATCCGGGATGCGGAGAACGCAGGAAAAGGACTCCTTGCACTGGTGATGGCATATCCAGATTATCCAAAGGGATTTAAGGCGGACAATTCAACCGTGAAGTGGAACTCCATTAATGAGGATAGATCCATTGGTGTGTTTCCGATACAGGGAGCGGTATATCTGAAAAAATATGTCAGTGGAAACTATGTGGCGCAGATGCCGTTCCAGATCATTTATAAATGTTCGCCAACTACCAATAAGGCGAGCATGGATGCACAGGAGATGCTTAACGATCTTGCAGCGTGGATGGAAGAGAGTGGGATTGAATTTAAAGATCCACATCTGACATTGGAAGCGATCGCAAGGACATCGCCGGTGTTCGGCGGTAATCAGAATGAAAAAACAGTAACTTATGCTGTAAATATGCAGCTGAAATATTTTTACAAAAAATAACAGGAGGAAAAAACATGGCACAGGATAGAACAAACATGGTTTCTTTGCTTGATATCGGTTCCCTTATGGGCGGCAGTACCCCGAACATCGTGGAAATGGGAGACGGATACAAGGAAATTACGGAAGATTGGGGACCGGATGTTGAATCTTCGCAGTATGTCAACATGAAGTCCAAGTCATCTACATTGAAAGGCTACGATTTCAGCACAACGCCGGAACGTGAGTATCTTTCTGATGATATGCAGAAATGCATTGATAATCTTTTTAAGAAATTTCCGACCGGAAAGCAGTGTGAGACAAGCTACTACCGGTATTACAAAACGGATATCACTACCGGATCGGGCGAATGTATCAGAGTACCTGTTATCGTATCTCCGTCCAGCACGGGCGGCGCTGGTGGTGATGTGCTGACATCATCTATCCAGATCAAGGGGAACGGTGACGTAGAACTTGGAACTATTACGATCAGCGAAGATGGAACCTTTACATGGGCGAAAAAATAGGAGGGTAATACATGGAAGAATTGGTATTAGACACCGGTCTAAAAAAGATTGCGATTAAAAATGAGGACGGCGAGACCGTATCTGTTTTGAAAATTAACGTGGCGGATGTCGGAACGGTGGAACGCTTTGCGGCAATTATCAATAACCTCGAAAAAATCAGCGAGGATTGGGACAAAGAAGCGGATGCGCATAAAGAAAAGTATGAAAACGATGGAGATACAGACGAAATTGATATTTCCAGAGTGCTTGATATTTCCAGAGTGCGTGTGAAATACATTCGCAAGATCATTAATGAGATTGACGGATTATTTGGAGAAAACACCGTATCAGGAATTTTCGGGGATATGATTCCAGATGAAACGGCGCTGCTTGATTTCATTGAGGGCGTTATCCCGGTTATGAACAAACTCTTTGGAAAGCGATTTGAGACCAACCGTAAACGTTACAATTCCAGCAGAAAAGGAGCGCGGGCATGATTAACGTCATGCTCGACCCTCTGCCCGAAGAATGGAACGGGTACAAGGTTAATACATCATTCCGAATAGGAATCCAGGTTTCACTCGCACAGTACGACAAGTATTTGAACAAATACGAGAAAGCCGATGTGTTGACAGGTCTATTGTTTGATGACCGGGAGCATCCGGATGGGGATGAACTGCAGGAATGTGTTCAGTGGTTCATCAACGGATGGTTTCATGATAACCAGGGATCTTCAAATGGCAAGCAAAGATTGGTTGATTTTGATGTGGATCAGTGGCGCATATATGCTGATTTTCTGCAAATATACGGTATTGACCTCGCATTTGATGAAATACACTGGTGGAAGTTTTGCGGCTTGTTGTGGAATCTGCCTTATAAGCAGTCCTCGTTTTTGCAGGTAATTGATATCCGCCAGAAAGAAATTAAATCTGATATGGGGAAAGAGCAAAAAGAAGCGATCCAGAATGCACAGAGTATATATGCTCTCGATCAGCCGGAGATACAGAAAGAGTATACGCCGGAGGAAATATCCAAGATTGATGATTATGATCGCATGATGGAAGAAATACGGGCAAAAAAGAAAGCAGAAACGGAGTTGGGCCTATGTTAAAAGGGGGTTAGAACTTGGCTGAATACGATGGAGAAATTCGAATTAACACAAAAATAAATACAAAAGACGTATCCAGTCAGATGATGCAGCTTGAAAACCGCATGCAGAAAACAGCGCAGAAAGCCCAACAGCTTGAAAGCCAGATGCGGAAGTTAGAACAGCAGAAGATCCCGACAGATGAATTTGGAGAAATTCAGAAACAAATTGAGAATGCAGAGCATAGACTGGCAGCTTTAAATGACCGGATGACAAAGTTCCTGGAAACCGGAGGAAATGCGGATAGTAAAACGTTTAAGAATATGCAGTATGATGCTGCAGAGCTTGAAAATACGCTTGAATATGCCCGTGGAGAAATGCAGGCACTTAAGGAAGCTGGTGGCGCATACGTAGACCCAAGGGCTACACAGGAATATCAGCAGTTGTCACAGCAGTTGAGAAATACTAACGCTGATTATTCAGTGCTATCTCGTAAGCAGGAAGAACTTGCCGCCAAGGAAGCAAAAGCCGGTAATACTGGGAAGAAAAGTTTCAATGGCGTTAAAGATGCTATAAATGGGATGAAAAAGAGCCTGTCGGGCGTGGCATCTACGTTGGGTAAAGCTAAAAACAGCATTGCTAAGTTCGGAAGCGTTGCTAAGAGTGCATTCCAGAATGTTGCATCTCACAGCAAGAAATCTGGCGGCCTATTAAGTAATTTCGGAACCAGGATACGTGGACTTGCGCTTTCGCTGCTTGTGTTTAATTGGATCTCAAAAGGATTTAATGCCATGATCGACAGCATGAAAGCCGGAATTCAGAATTATGCAAAGTATTCCGGTACATTTAACCGAACCATGTCTGATTTCAAGTCATCGGTTGCAAACCTTAAAAATGCAATTGGTGTGGCGGTCACTCCGTTACTCAATGCATTGCTTCCGGCACTGACCACAATCTGCAACTGGCTTACTAGGGCGGCGAATGCTGCAAACCAGTTATTTTCTGCGCTGACAGGACGGAGCACATGGAGCAAAGCAAAAAAACAGCAAGTCGATTATGCGAAGTCGCTTGACAACACATCAAAAGCGGCAAAAAAGGCAAAGGGAGCGTTACAGGGATTTGATGAACTGAATGTGATAAACTCCAATGATTCATCATCTGGTGGCAGTGGATCAGGCGGTGGTGGCGTTTCTTATGAGGAACAGCCGATTTCCGACAAGTTTAAGCGGATCAAGGACATCTTAAAAGGTGATGACTGGACAGAAATTGGAAAAATAATTGCGGACAAGCTGAATGAAGCCATGCAGAGTATCCCGTGGGATAAGATCCAGACAGAAGCAGAAAAAGCTGGCAAGCGCATTGGAACGCTTATCAATGGATTTGTTGCAGAGTTTGACTGGGGACTGCTCGGATATACGATCGGGCAAGGCATCAATACGGCGCTTATATTTGCAAATACGTTTTTTACCACAGTTGACTGGACATCCCTTGGAAGAGGACTTGCGACAGGAATTAACGGCGCAGTAAGAACGATAGATTGGAAACTTCTTGGATTTACGATTAGCAATGGGCTAAATGCTTCGATAGATGCGGCATATGGATTCGTGCAAAATCTTAAATGGGGATTGATCGGATCCAGTATAGGAGAAGCGCTTACAACTGCAATCAGGAACTTTGAATGGGCTAAGACAGGTGAAACTCTTGGAACGGTGGTAACAGGAATATTCACTACATTGGATCAGCTTATAAAAAATACAGATTGGCGATCACTTGGATCCGGCATAGTATCTTCGATTGGAGGTTTTTTCTCAACACTTGATTGGGGAGTTATAGGTAGTTCATTATCAAGCGCAATCAGTGGGCTTTTGCAGAGCTTGAGTGGGGCAATCGAACAGGTAGATTGGTTTGGTTTGCCGCGCTATATTGTCACAAGTATAGGAGATTTCTTGACAGGCTTTGATTGGTCGTCCGTGGCAAGCAGTGTAGGCGAACTATTGGGACAGGCCCTTAAAGGCGGCATTGAAAACACATTAGGCTTGTGGGATTTACTTGCAGATGCATGGGGTGGAATATCAGACTATTTTAAGGGGTACATAGATGATGCTGGCGGCAACATAATTTTGGGACTATACAACGGAATTAAAGATGCTCTTGCAGATGCAGGAAAATGGATCAAGGATAACATCTTTACACCGTTTATGGAAGGGTTCAAAACCGCATTTGGAATTCATTCACCGTCTACTGTTATGAAAGAGATGGGTGGATATATGATTGATGGGTTAAAACTTGGACTTACAGGTATATGGGATAAGGTTTCTGGTATTATTGATAAATTCAAGCAGAACATCAGAACCGCATTTTCTGATATCAAGACCAATGCGATAACGACATTTACAGCCATGAAGAACCGCGTAAAAGGAATATTTGAAGGTATGTGGAACGGTATCAAGGGTGTTATCAATTCTATCCTTGGCGGGGCAGAAAAAATGGCAAACGGCATGAGCAGCGGCATAAATGGTATGATCGGAGCTTTGAACGGACTGAAATTTGACGTTCCGGATTGGGTGCCTGGTCTTGGCGGTAAAAAATTCAGTTTGAATATTCCGACCATTGGAACAGTTACAATCCCAAGGCTTGCTAACGGTGGTATCACAACTGGAAGTACACTTGCAAACATTGGTGAAGCCGGACGGGAAGCTGTATTACCACTTGAAAATAACCTGTCATACATGGAACCACTGGCTGATATGATCGCCAGTAAAATGAAAAACGTGCAGACGGTACGGATTGTAGCAGAAGAAAGCGGCATTTTCAAAATTGTAAGAGATGAAGCAAACAGCTATTATCGGAGAACTGGGAACCCGGCATTTGATTTTTAGGAAAGGAGCGAGTAAATGGCATACAGTGGATTTTTGATAAAAGTGGGCGATTATACCGTTCCTTTCCGCTACATCGAAGCCAAGAAATTCAAATGTGGACTGAAAGGACAGGATCTGGATTCCTACAGAGATGCCAACGGGATCCTGCACCGTGAAGCATTGCAGAATGTTGCGCTTAAAGCTGAATGGGAAACTCCGAGTGATATCGACGAAGCTGCGTTACGACCACTTATGGATAGTATCCGTGGTCAGTATGTAAATGCTGTCGAAAAGAAAGCGTTAGTAACTGCATACATGCCGGAAATTGGGAGATACGTGTCAATGTACTGCTATGTACCGGATATAGAGTATACGCTCAGATACGCGGATGAAAAAACTATTGAATACGAATCATTCCGCATTGCCTTTATCGGATACGGAGGTGCTATTTGATGGATTTATTATTCACGGATGATACTGTAGATAAGCAAATCACCATAGTTACAGATGACAAAAAAATAAATATAACTAACACCGAATTACACGAAGATAAGTTCGAACTTTCGGAATCGTTATGTTCTGAGAAAGAGTTGAAGTTTGGGGCGTGTGAAGCGTCTGTCGTAAAATTTACGATTTCAAACATCTTCCAGTCGCTGAAAGGTAAATGGATCACGGTCAAGATCACTCCCAAAGGAGCAGATGCGCCGTATCAGATCGGGAGATACAAAGTGTATTCTGATAAACCGACCGCTGACCGGAAATGCCGGGACGTGGAAGCCTATGATGCACTGTATGATGTCCTTAACGCTGATATGGCGGCGTGGTACAACTCACTTACGTTTCCGATGACCTTAAAGGCTTTCCGAGATGCGTTCTTTCAGCATTTCGGGATTGAGCAGGAAGAAATAAGCCTTGTGAATGACAATATGGCTGTTGAAAAAACGATATCTATTACCGCAAGCAGTTCGGACGGTAACGTGATCGGTGAAGCACTCTCCGGTAAAACGGTGCTGTCGTGTATTTGCGAGCTAAACGGATGTTTCGGGCATATTGGGCGTGATGGGAAATTCCACTATATTTCACTCGATCAAGAGATGCAGGGATTGTACCCGAGGAACGACCTGTATCCGGCGGATGATCTGTATCCGAGAGATCCGCACAGCCAGCCGATTGGGCGCAGCTTTTACATATCAGCAAAGTATGAGGACTATCTCGTTAAATCCATCGACAAGCTCCAGATCAACGAAAAAGAGAATGACATTGGCGTGATCGTTGGCACCGGCAGCAATGGCTATAACATTGAGGGAAATTTCCTTGTGTACGGTAAAGGCTCGGACGAATTAAGAGGTATTGCCAATAACGTATTCGGGAAGATAAAGAACCTCGTATATCGACCGTATTCGGCTGACTGCAAGGGAAACCCGTGTCTGGAAGTCGGAAATTCAATCCGGTTCAACACGAAATATGAATTGATCGAAACCTACATTTTGAAGCGCACACTCAAAGGAATACAGGCTTTGCGGGATACGATCAGCGCAGATGGAGAGGAGTACCGGACAGAAAATGCCAATTCGGTACATAAAGACATATTACAGCTTAAAGGCAAGAGCAATGTCCTTGAACGCACGATCGAGGAAACCAAGTCTACGATCACAGATGTGGAAAAAGGACTGCAGTCGCAGATTACGCAAAATGCGGAATCCATTACGATGGAGGTTAAGCGAGCGACGCAGGCAGAGGGGACGTTATCCAGTAAGATCACGCAAACGGCGGAGAGCATCACATCCGAAGTCACACGAGCCAAAGGAGCAGAAGAATCCTTGTCGAGTAGTATTACTCAGACAGCGGAGAGCATTAAGACCAAGGTTAGCAAAGGCAGCGTATCATCAGAGATCAGCCAGGAGCCGGACAAGGTCTCACTGACAGCAAACCGGCTGATTGTAAATAGCACAGGATTTAACTTGGACGGAAACGGAAATGCCAGCCTTTCCGGAACGATTACCAGTAGCGTGATGAATGCAAGCACCATTACCGGTACTACGATCACCGGCTCCACGTTTCATGCGATCGGAGATACTGTCGCCGACGAAACGCGATTTGATGTCAGAACATCTGCAGATCCCAACTATGCCACGTTTATCTCCGCCGGCGGATGTCGCGCAGAGGGACCGACATGGTATGGATATATCGGTCATAACGAGGTCGGCGTTAAATCCAGGGATGACAGCTACAAGGCTATCCTCAATAGTTTGGGGCTTGATACGAGCGGCGGTATTATCGCCGGTGGATCAATGCAGGTCTATGGAGCCAAGAATCGGATCATAGAAACCGAGAATTATGCGGAGCGGTTGCAATACTGCTATGAGACACCTACGCCGATGTTTGGGGACGTTGGTGAGGGAGCTATAGACAAAACTGGAAAATGTTATGTGTGGTTGGATGATGTTTTTGCAGAAACCATAGATACAGATGTGCAGTACCAGGTATTTTTGCAGGCTTACGGTGAGGGCAATGTGTATGTCAATGAGCGGTCACCGTCTTATTTTGTGGTCTGCGGCACACCGGGGCTTGCATTTGGATGGGAGATCAAAGCAGTCCAGCGAGGCTATGATACGATCCGGCTTGAAAGTTTTGAAAAACCAGTCCACGAAGAAGCGGCAACCGATGTGACATATCAGCTATTGGATGATCTCGAAGCCGACAACGAAGATAGCGCAGAGACAGCGTATCAATATCTTGAAACCCTATTATATGACACTGAAAAAGAAAGCGAGGAAGTGGCAGCATGAAAAATATTAAAGGTATCGCATTTGCGAATGACGGAAACATGCGACGGCTTGCAATTACCTACGATGAGGTGAATAGTGACGGAAAGGTTACTGGACAGAACATCAAGGTAAACCGTGTTGTAACAGACGAAGAGTGCTTTAAGGCACTGACTACCGTAGAAACTTATGCACAGTCGATTTTAAGCAAAGAAGAATAGAGGTGATCGCATGAATAAGGCGTATGCCCGGATTATATTTGAGAATTACCCCAGCATCAATACTCCACTAAATGAGCAAACCCTCAATAAGGTGGATGCGGCGGTGGATGAGATTGACAATCGTATCATTGCTATGGATACGTCCAAGGTTGATCTGGCGAAAGCCAATGAACTTGTGAAAGAAATCTTATGGGATGAATCGGACGGAACGCTGACCGTGGTTAAGATGTCCGGATCCAAGGCAGTAATCGATACCAAATTGGAAAAGCTGGCTGTGAATTTTGATTATGATCCGCAGAAACAGCAGTTAATCATCACGCTTGATGATGGCACGAAACAGTATGTTGATCTGTCTGCGCTGATTACGCAGTATGAGTTTCTGGAATCTGACACCGTAGCATTTGAATTGACAGCAGAGGGCAAGGTCAAGGCTATTGTGAAAGAGGGCAGTATCAAAGAAAAACACTTGCAGCCTAACTATTTGGCTGACATAAAGGTTGAGGTTGCCAAGGCGCAGCAATCCGAGACGGCGGCAAATATCAGCGCAAAAGCGGCGGAAAGCTATGCTGTGGGCGGTACAGGCACAAGAACTGGCGAGGATGAAGATAATGCCGAGTATTACTGCTCGAAAGCGGCGGAATACAATGCGAACATAGAAAAGCGGTTAAGACTTGCCACATTCGGTTTGAATGACGATGGCGAGTTGATCTACACAGATAATACAGGCAATAATTTCTCTGTTAATGACGACGGAGATCTGATATGGGAGGTGGCTTAAATGGCAAACGCGGGAAGAGTGGCAATCGTACCAAAAGGCGATTGGAGCGCAGCAGTGGAGTATAAGCGGTTGGATGCGGTTGCGTACAACAATACATTGTACATAGCAAAAAAAGCCGTGCCAGCCGGTACATTGCCGACGGATACAGAATACTGGATGAAATGCGTAGTTGGTGGCGCAGGATCAATCGCAACAACAGAGGATGCAGGAATCGTAAAACCGGACGGTGATACGATCACAGTGGATGAGGATGGAACGATCCACGGTGCGGCTGTAAATGTGGCAACAACAGAGGATGCAGGAATCGTAAAAGCTGGTGATGACATTAATGTGGATGCGGCAGGGGAAATGAGCCTTAAAACGGATTTTACGGTGCAGGCAGATCTTGCCGAATTGACTGGTACAGAGGACAGAAAGACATTTTTCGGAAAGATTGCCAAAGCAGTGAGTACACTGATTGCGCATATCAATAATAAGTCAAATCCGCATGGTGTAACCAAAGCGCAGGTCGGGCTTGGGAATTGCAACAATACGGCAGATAGCGCTAAGTCTGTGAAATATGCTACAACAGCCGGTACGTTAGATGGATTTACGGACATAAAAAATTCCACACCCAAGCAGGCAGGGGAAAGCACGAATGGAAGAGCGTTCTATTTGGGATTTAACGGAGGAGCTGGGGTGGTCTATTGCGTACCCAATGGTGATATGACAGTTGGAAATGCCACAAATGCGGACACTGTTGACGGGAAGCATTTTACAGATATCCAGACAGATGCGCAGACGCGAGCTAATGCGCGGTTAGCGAGAAGCGGCGGAACGATGACCGGGAATATCGACATGAACAATAATTTAATCACAAATATAAGGATATTGCGGGCAATGTCACCAAATCCATTATATCTACAAAGTGAAAACTCTGTGCAGATAACGAATTCTGCCGCTAACGCAAATATGGATATAAGATGTGCGACACTGCATTATACTGGTTTGGCGGCGGATTCTTACCGTGGAGCAAAGGAAAATATCAGCCTGGCAACAGAGGAAAGGATACGAAAGATTCTGGAAATTCCGGTCGAGGTGTTTGATTACCGGCCGGGCTTTGGAAACGATCAGAAAAGCGTGGTTGGTGTGATTGTAGACGAGGTAGAAAAGATAATACCGGAAGCGGTGGTCATACCGGAGGATTGGAATAAAGAAGAGTTTAACGAGTTGCTGGGTGATATGGGAAACAAGGGAGTGCCGGGCGTTGACCAGACAAAATTTATACCATATTTGATCGCACTTGCACAACTGCAACAGAAAGAACTAGATGAACTTAGACAGAAGGTAACTGAATTAAAAAACGAATAAGGAAGGGTTGATTATTATGCTGAACATGTATGTGAATAAAACAGAATTGATGCCAGTAGGACTTGGAGCGCAGAAAGGTAACTTAAACGGCGAAGATGTGCTTGTGGTTGCTTTTTGTACGGACAGGCAGATTGATGATGCACTTGCCATCTTTAAGGTACTGCCGGACGACACGGTAATTAAAATTGTCAACGAAAAAAAGGAACAGGCGTATACCGGATATGTGTCTCTTGGGGACGAGATAAATATTAAATCCAATGTGGACGGCACATACAACTATACGGTGTATCTGCACAAAAAATCAGCGTTGGACATTGCTAAGCAGGCGGCAGCGGATGTGGAATATCTGGCAGCAGTGTCTGGCGTAGAGTTATAAAAAGAAAGGTTAAAAAGGTGAAGAACATGGACGTAAAAGGATTGGCACTTAAGAACTACCCGAAATACTGGAGTAAAGAGAGACTTGCATATCTTGTCAGTATTGGGCGGCTGACAAAAGAAGACTACGCGGAGATTACTTGTGAAGAGTACAAGAAAGTAAGGAGTTGAGATTATGCCATTAAGTGAAGAGTACATCAAAAAACAGTTTGAAACGACAGAGGATCGGCTTAACGATCATGCGGAGCGTCTCCGGACGATGGAAAAGGGCGTAGCGGTGACGGATGCAAGGGTAGACACCCTCTGTGCATCGTTGGAAAAGCAGACAAAATCCATCAATGCGCTGATCGGCACATTTGCCACAGCACTGGTGGGATTTTTCATCTATGCAGTGGAAGTTGGCGTATTTAAGTAGGAACTGAATATTTTATAAGAAAGGTTAAAAAGGTGAAGAGTATGTTTAAGAATTGTGTATTGAATCCGAGTGTAAGCACAAAGGAATGGTTTAAGAAAGCGGGGATCCGCGCAGTAAAGACTATGGCACAGACAGCAGGTGGTATGCTTGTGATTGGTGCTTTTAACGAAACTGCATGGAGTATTTTGATCCAGACAACGATTGTAACCGGAATTGCATCTATGCTGACATCTATTGCGGGTCTGCCGGAGTGCGAAGAGTGTAAGGAGGAGTAATCATGGCGAATAGAACAATCAGTGCAGCAGGGATTGCACTTATTAAACGCTTTGAGGGCTGTCGTTTGACAGCCTATAAATGCTCCGCGGGCGTATGGACCATCGGGTATGGTCATACATCTGGCGTACATAGTGGACAGGCTATCACACAGGCGCAGGCGGATGCGTTACTGCGGCAGGATCTGGAAAAATTTGAGCGGTATGTCAACAGTACTGCATATGTGCCGATCACTGCGCAACTTAATGAGAATCAGTTCGCGGCACTGGTTAGCTTTGCTTTTAACTGCGGACAGGGCAACCTCAAGAGATTATGCGCAGGCAGAAATACAGTACAGATCGCGGCGGCAATGCCACAGTATTGTAAAGCGGCAGGAAGAAAGTTGCCGGGGCTGGTGCAGCGTAGAGCGGCAGAGGTGGCGTTGTTTAATACGCCGGTTACTACTGCACCCGCAAATCAGCCGGCGATCAAAGTGGCGGAAGCACAGCACATCCAACCGAACTACCAGCCGGGACAGGCTTATTTTGTCCATGCGGACAACCTGCGCATCCGATCAACACCGAGTACACAGGGAAAGATCATTGGCAAGATCGGGAACCGCGCGGTATGCAACAAGGCAACGACCAGAGACAGTGCGGGGGCAATCTGGATGAATATCTCCGGATCCGCAAAAGAGGAATGGATCTGCGCCGACACAGGCGTAAAGAGTTTTGTGTATTAGAGATAGGACAAGCCGGAGGGAGAAATCCTTCCGGCTTTTTACGTTATAACGAAAGTTTAAAATATGGCTTACAGAAAAAATATTAGTTGTGTGGTCCATGCCCACATTTTGCCCACAAACGAGTAAATTATGTTATTTTTGCATAGGATATCAAACGATATATAAAATGCCTACGACCACAGTAACTATGCTACTTTGGGTAGGCATTAAGATACATAAAATGATATGCAAATATATACTATGCAACAAAAGTAAGTCCATGCGGCTCCGGCAAGAAATACAAATACTGCTGTGGAAAAAATGCATAAAAAGGCTTTACATTTGAAGAGAATCGTACTAGAATAGCAGTGAAATAAGAAAAAGCGTTGAAGAGACGAGTAGATTGCCAGACGGCAGCAGAGAGAGATGCAAATGCTGCGAGCATCTTTGCCGGAAGCAGTTGAAGACCAGCTCCGAGCGACCCCAATCCGGTCCGGTGATTCCGTTACCATCGAATGAGAGATCTGAGGATCCTGTTTTGGCTGTCCGGGTGGCGGGCAAGTGACAGGATGACGGATAACCAGGGTGGAACCGCGTAGAACATACGTCCCTTGTATTATGTAATGTAATACAGGGGACTTTTTTATTTGACTGAAATTTTTCCCGATTTCCAGTCAGATAAATACTCCGTTCGGGCGCGCAGGTGTGTGGCAAACGCACATGTTGTTCTAAAAAAATCATAATGGTAGAAAAGGAGAGAAAAGACATATGAAGATTTTAAAACAGATTTTTTCCAATCTGGATGAAGAAAAAGTGGTGAGCAAGCGGGAAATGCTTCTGACCGTGACCACCTGCACACTGGCGGGAATTCTGCTTGGAATACTGGTATCACCGAAAAAGCGGATGATGATCGGAAGCCACAATGGCTGTTATAATGGCAATTACCCGGTAGACGATATGGAAGATGGCGCATATACGGATGATTTCTGGGATGAGGACGACGAGGATTGTCTGAGCTTCCGTTAGGGATCATACCTGATATATAATGAAAAGAATTACAAAAAGGAGACTTATCTATGAAGATCACATTAAAAGATGGTTCAAGCAAAGAGTACAGCGAAGCAAAGAGCGTTTATGATATCGCGAAGGATATCAGCGAAGGCCTTGCGCGTGTGGCATGCGCGGGAGAGGTAGACGGAGAAGTGGTGGATCTGCGTACCGTGATCGACCATGACTGTGCTTTAAATATACTGACACCGAATGACAAGGAAGGACTGCGCGTGATCCGTCATACCGCGTCCCATGTACTGGCGGAAGCAGTAAAGAGACTGTTCCCGGAAGCAAAAGTGACGATCGGACCGGCGATCGATGACGGCTTTTATTATGATTTCGATGCACAGCCGTTTTCCAGAGATGACCTCGATAAACTGGAAGCAGAGATGAAAAAGATCATCAAGGAAGGACATGAGCTGAAACGCTTTACACTGCCGCGTCAGGAAGCGATCCAGCTTATGAAAGAGAAAAACGAACCGTATAAGGTAGAGCTGATCGAAGATCTGCCGGAAGACGCAGAGATCTCCTTCTATGACCAGGGTGGATTTGTGGATCTGTGCGCAGGACCGCATCTGATGAGCACAAAGGGAATCAAGGCGTTCAAACTTACTTCTTCCTCCATGGCATACTGGAGAGGGGATTCTGAGAAAGCACGTCTGCAGAGAATTTATGGTACTGTATTCAACAAGAAAGAGGAACTGAATGAGTATCTTGAAAAATTAGAGGACGCAAAGCGTCGTGACCACAACAAACTCGGCCGTGAGATGGGACTGTTTACCACCGTTGATGTGATTGGACAGGGACTTCCGCTCTTTACACCGAAGGGAACCAAGATGATCATGAAACTGCAGAGATGGATCGAAGATCTCGAGGATAATGACTGGGGTTATGTGCGTACCCGTACACCGCTCATGGCAAAATCGGATCTTTACAAGATCTCCGGACACTGGGATCATTATAAAGACGGCATGTTCGTACTGGGTGATGAGGAACACGATAAAGAAGTGTTCGCACTGCGCCCGATGACCTGCCCATTCCAGTATTATGTATACAAGAATGAACAGCATTCCTATCGTGATCTTCCATATCGTATGAGTGAGACCTCTACACTGTTCCGTTGTGAAGATTCCGGTGAAATGCACGGACTTACCCGTGTACGTCAGTTTACGATCTCTGAGGCGCATCTGGTTATCCGTCCGGATCAGGCAGAAGAAGAGCTGAAACGCTGCTTTGACCTGTCTTACTATGTACTGAGTGTTCTCGGACTGGAAGGGGATGTTACTTACCGTCTTTCCAAATGGGATCCGGCAAATAAGAAGAAATACCTTGGAGACGACGAGTACTGGAACCGTACACAGGAAGCGCTGCGTGAGGTTTTAAGAGAAAAAGGCGTTGACTTCGTGGAAGCGGACGGTGAGGCTGCATTCTACGGACCGAAGATCGATATTCAGGCAAAGAATGTATATGGAAAAGAAGATACCATGATCACGATCCAGCTTGACTGTGCGATCGCGGAAAACTTTGATATGTACTATGTGGATCAGGATGGAGAAAAGAAACGTCCGTATATCATCCATCGTACTTCACTGGGTTGCTATGAAAGAACACTGGCATGGCTGATCGAAAAGTACGCAGGAAAATTCCCGACCTGGCTGTGTGCAGAACAGGTGCGTGTACTTCCGATTTCAGATAAATACGAAGAATACGCAAATAAGGTATGCGCAGAATTAAAAAAGAACGGCGTGGATGCAACCGTAGATAACCGTTCCGAAAAGATCGGTTACAAGATCCGTGAGGCAAGAATGGACAGACTGCCGTATATGTTAGTAGTCGGACAGCAGGAAGAAGCGGACGGTACGGTTTCCGTCAGAAGCAGATTCGCCGGAGACGAGG
>ERZ780198.1373-NODE-1373-length-22487-cov-3.355385_pt1 | contig 22487 bp, 17 predicted proteins | sample MGYA00510979_ERZ780198 | MGnify/ENA primary metagenome ERZ780198 (study PRJEB29588, sample SAMEA2158039) | human gut metagenome | biome: human gut; feature: human-associated habitat; material: faeces | place: Denmark | collected 2008/2010 ...
AAACCATATAATCATATCTTTACCATGTTCATACTAGTGTGTCAATTTCTCACTATGTATATTTATATTCTTTTTATATGCGTATATCTGTATCGCTTCTCCTTTAAATTTGTGAAACGAAGACCATATCGTTTTGGGAATATCGTAGCGACCATGATTGCAATCACCCTTACAATTTCTGGTTTCTATTCTCATTATAATAAGAAAGAAGTCATCTATCATGTCACTGTTCCTAAGACATCTTCAGTATCTAAGTTAAAAATCTGTTTAGTCAGTGATCTCCATTTGAGTTCTGGCACTTATATGAGACAGGTAAGAAAACTTGTAAAAACAGTGAATGATAAACATTATGATCTTGTATGTTTTGCAGGAGATGTATTTGATGAAAATACACCAGATGCATTAATGAATCGTTCTTTACAAGAATTCAAGAATATGAAGAGTACTTATGGAACATACTGGATATCTGGTAATCATGAATATTATGGTAAACATACAGACTTTACTGTCTTTGAAAAATACAACATACACTTTCTAAAGAACACCTATGAAACTGTAGACAATTCTTTTAATATTGTTGGCTTTACAGATAAGACATCTCATGATCACTATGAAATCAATAAAGTAATAGAAGGAATGGATACTTCTTTACCTACTATTACACTAGACCATAATCCTGAAAGATTTGATCAACATACATATTTCACTGATCTTCAATTATCTGGTCATACACATAACGGTCAGATTTTCCCAGGAAATATTATCCTTCATTATTACTATCAGAATTCATATGGTTTATCCCATTATAAGAACCATTATCTTCTTGTATCTGCTGGATATGGTTCATGGGGATTCCCATTTAGACTTGGTACACAATGCGAATATGATACTATTTATCTCACTATGAGAAAATAGTTTTACAAGAAATACACCTTTTTGTACAAAACATGTAAACGGATTCATAAATTCGCGAAAATTAACCTCTTTTGGTGTACAAATCTAAAAATAAGCATAGACAAACCGCTTTCTTTCCTATATGATAAGGGCACAAAGAGGTAGTGGAAAAAAATGGTCATAGAATTAGAAGAAAAATTTAAATTACGCAAAGCAGAAATCTTTGCGACAATCAAGAAGTATGTGACAGAAGCAAACATGGATATCTCAGATACAGTAATAGACAACTTATCTATTCATCTTGCTTTATCAATTACAAGAGAATTATCTGGATCTTATATCGAAATGAGTTCATCTCAGATTGAACAATTAAAACAAGCCAACACTTATCAGATTTCACAGTTAATCGTCTATGATTTATCTAAGAAATATGATGTAAAAATTTCTGAAGACGATATTTGTTATTGTGCGATGTATTTATCAAACATGACATTATTAGATTTAGACTTCTTTAGTGAATGCGATATTATTGATCAGGAAACTGAAAGCATTACTTTAGAAGCCGTACAGGAAATCAATAACCGTTTAGGATTAAATCTAAAGAAGAATGATGATTTCTATCAGGGATTATCAATGCATTTCTATCCTGCAATTCAGCGTTTAAAGAATGATGAACAGCTCCATGATAATGTATTAACTGACAAAATCAAAACTGAAAATGAAACAGAATATAAATGTGCAATGATTTTAAATGATGTTGTAAAAGAACATTATCATAAATCATTTAATGAAGATGAATTGGCTTATATAGCATTACATTTCGGTACAGCATTAAGATAACATCAAAGGGAACCATATCAATAGTAGATGGACCTAGGAGATAGCGAAAGCTATCTCCTTTCTTTTTATGTAAATCCTCTTTCTCACACTATGAAAGGTATTTTAAATTTAGTAGTATCTGTCGTGGCAGGTGTTTTAGTTTATTACATCTGCAAATGGTTGGACAAAAGATTTAAACGATAACCAGCCTAGTGATAGGTACACTCTAAATAACTAGAAAAGGTAAGGAGTACCATTCCTTACCTTTTCGTTTTGATGTTAATTGCATTCCAATCTGCAATCAAATTATAGCATCTAGTATTTTAATATGCAAGTTGGTTTCAAAATTCAATTTTTGGTTCTTTGGAAATCAGCATCCTATAAGAAATACTTTCGAAAAATAGCTGAGTTATTGACAAAATTCATACTTTTATTTGATTTGTTTGAAGGTAGATATACCTTATCAATACGGCTCCTACTGCCACAAGAGTAGGGCGGTGAACTACCCCGACTTACGCTTCGCTTAGAAGTCAGAGCTTCTTGCTTCAACCACCACTGCCTGGCTGATAACCTTACGGTACTGTCAGGACTAAATGATGTCTACAAGCGTTATATTCGGCTAATTCCTAGCCTATATGTTTTATACTGATTTCAGTATACGTAAGCCTTCAAGCTTTATATTGATGGCTGCATTCTGATCTCTGCTCATTGTAAGACCACAGTCACAGCTCATCGTTCTGATACGCAGATCCTTCATCTCCTTGTGAACCTTGCCACAGCAGTGACAAATCTGACTTGATGGAAACCACTTATCTACTTTGACAAGATACTTTCCTCTATCATCAAGCTTATAGGCCAACATATTTATGAATAATCCATAGCCATTGTCCATAGTAGCCAAGCCAATTCCAAAGCCCTTATTAGACATAGCCTTCATATCAAGACTTTCAACACATACGACATCATACTGATTGGCTATCTCAGTAGATAACTTGTGTAGCTTGTCAAGTCTCTGGTTGGCTATATGTCTATGAATCTTGTTCACCTTGCGGAGCTGCTTAAGATAGTTGTTGGATTTCTTCTCACCTTTCTTAGCACCCTGCATACGTGAAAGCTTTCTCTGCGCCTTTGCAAGCTTCTTCTGGCTTTCACGATAATAATTATGGTTATTGCCGATATTGCCTTTATCGTCTACATAGAGTCCATTAGAGGCATAGTCAAGACCAATGGCATTATCAGACTTCCTAACCTTTACAACACTCTTCTCATACTCGAATAATACAGAAGCATAGTATGTGCCATCACCTTCCTGGGATATCGTAACAGACTTGATAACCCAGTCAGCCTCAGGCTGTCTATGGATGACTGCCTTCACTCTTCCTATCTTAGGAAGTTTTATACTTTTACTAATGATAGCGACAGTACCCTTCTGATTATTTGTAGTATATGACTTTCTACTGCGCTTTGCAGACTTGAATTTTGGGAATCCAGTCTGCTTCTTACGCAGCTTATCAAAATGATTTCTAAATGCAATAAAAGTCGGCTAACAACCGACATTTATTGTTGATTTTTCTGTCAAAATATGTTATAATAAAATAAAAATTATCAAAAGGCCGCAAGCGAATAAAAATCAGGGTGTAAAATCGGGAAATACATCTCAAAAATATGACTATTTTTCTTTATTACCCGATAACCCGAACGGACTGTGAGGTTTAAAATGAAATTTTCCGAAAAAGTAAAATATGCAAGAATGAAACTTCTTTTAACGCAGGAGGCATTGGCTAAAGAACTCGGCGTATCCTACGCTACAATTTGTCGCTGGGAAAAGGATAACCGCGAACCGCAAATCGTTTCGCAGGGCAAATTCTACGCCTTTTGCGAAAGTAAAGGAATCACGTTTGAAGACTAAGGCGAAAAATATTGCTTACAAATAAAAATCGTTGCTTTTGGCTTTATGGTAGATGTAAATATAAGGGGATTGTATGAAAATATCAATCAGATTTTTTAACGATAAAGAAGTGCGCGCCGCTTGGAACGAGAAAAACAACAGGTGGTATTTCAGCGTTCTGGATATTATCGGGGCAATCAGAAAGGAAGATAATTACGAAAAATGCCGTAACTATTGGAAATATCTGAAAGCCAAACTGAAAAAAGAAAACAGCGAGTTGGTTAGTGCCACTACCCAACTGAAATTAACTGCCGCCGACGGGAAAAAGTATATGTCGGACGCATTGGATTCTGACGGAGTTATTAAACTTGCTGCAGAGTTTCCGAGCAAGGTCGGCGCAGAATTTATCGGTTGGTTTACACGTTCGGATGATACGATTGACGGCAAAAGTAAGCAAAAAGCATACGTTTTGTTTGATAGTTCTTTTATAGACGCTATCGAAGTCGGAACAGTCAAAGGATTACAACAAATTCACGCATATTTGTTTGGCGGATTATATGATTTTGCCGGGCAAATCCGTACGCTTAATATTGCAAAAGGCGGTTTTGCCTTTGCTCCCGCTATGTTTTTGCAAGATAATTTGCGGTTGATTGAAAAAATGCCCGAAGATACGCTTGAAAACATCGTAAAAAAATACGTTGAAATGAACGTCGCTCATCCTTTTATGGAGGGAAACGGTCGAAGTACTCGTATCTGGTTGGATTTGATTTTGAAAAAGAATCTCAAAAAATGTACCGATTGGAGTAAAATCGATAAGAAGGAATACCTTATGGCAATGCAAGAAAGCCCTGTAGATTCCTCGCACATTTACAACCTTATAAAAGGCGCATTGACCGACGATATAAACAATCGTGAAATCTTCATGAAAGGGATCGACTACTCTTATTATTATGAGCAAGTTGACTGAGTTGTTTCGATGTTCAACAGTAGGAATTATTTCCAAAGCGGGAAGATACGGCGGAACTTATGCACACAGAAATATAGCATACAAATTCGCAAGTTGGATATCCGTTGAATTCGAACTGTATCTTGTTAAAGAATTTCAACGTTTGAAATATGAAGAACAAAAAAGGTTGGAATGGTCTGCAAAACGCGAGCTTGCGAAAGTGAACTACCGCATACATACCGACGCTATAAAAGAAAACATAGTGCCGACTTTGACGGAAGCGCAGTTGAAATTCGTGTATGCGGACGAGGCGGATTTATTGAACGTTGCACTGTTCGGAAAGACTGCGGCGCAGTGGCGAAAAGAAAACCCGTCGCTTCAAGGAAATATTCGGGACTATGCGACGATAGAGCAATTGCTTGTAATAACGAATATGGAGAGTTTGAACGCGTATCTTATAGAGCAAAATATTCCTCAAGAAGAACGGTTAAAACAGCTTAACAATATGGCGCGTTCGCAACTTAGAGTTTTGCAAGAAAATAATTCGTGGTTGCTTGAAGAAGGGAAGAATATTAAAGATTAAATGCGGCGAATTCGCCATAATTAAACCGACATATTTCGCGTAACCGCATTTACCGAGTTTTAACGCGGGAGGGGGAAGCCTTTCGGTGTCGATGTTTCCGCTTCGGCGGCAATGCGGCACATTTTTTTATATTGCCATAGCGACATATCCAGATGGCGCATAAACAGTTTGTTCAGAGAATTTTTGTCGATATAGCCGCAACGGGCGGCAATTTCGTCGAACGAGAGAGACGTTTCGCGAATAAGACTTTTCGAAAGTGCCAATCGCTGATGCAAAATATATTCTTTCGGCGACAGTCCCGTGTGTTTTTTGAACTTGCGAAAGATGGAACTTGCGTCGTATCCGAAATAACGAGACAGGTCCGAGACGGACGGAGCGTCGCAAATATTTTTATCGAGATAGTGCATCATATCGTTTATGAGAATGGTTTCTTCCGAATCGGATTGAGAAATACAGTCGTTCTTTGCGCATAACGATATCAAATTGAAAAAATACGAATAGCGTTGCAAGATTAGGGGCGTGGCTTGTGTCCGCGCTTTTTGCAATTTATTGAAAATGATTTTAACGGCGTCGGGATTCGCGACTTTAATATGATGCGGATTGCTTAACGTTTGCAACGTGTCCGCAATATAACCCGCGCTGTTACCCGACCAAGATATCCAAGCTCTCTCGGAAGCGATTTTTTTATCGTCGGTATAGAGGTGCGGTATATGGGGCGGTAATAGAAAAGCTTCTCCTTTTTGTACGGAAAAGAGGGGGCTTTTTTCTACGGATACGTGCGTCAGTCCGTTCAATACGAATTCCAATAAATAGTTATTTCGCGTTTCGGTAAAAGTATATCCGGGCGTGCTGATTCCGAAACCGAATTCTTCGATATGCAGATCGGGACCTATATTATCCGAATTATAGTATATCCAAAAGGGTATTTTCTTTTTATCGGGCATACACGTATTATACAACACTGAGTTTGTTTTGTCAATAAATTCGTCGGGCGCGAACATTTTGCAAGATTTGTCCCCGATAGTTACAATTTGAGGGTCTTGAAATAGCATATCTTATATGGTATGATTTTTATGTATTAAACCGTATCAAAAATTTTTGGGAGAAAAGATGAATAATTTCGCAAAAACCGCATCGACGCTCGAGGCAGTTGCCGAAGGGAACGCCGTTTTGAAACATATTCGGTTCAGAGAGGATACGCAAACGTTTTATTTGCAGACCAAGCATACCGCATATGTATTTTGTATTAACGAGTTAAACGAGCCGGAACATCTTTACTACGGCGCGAGTATTCCCGAAGAGGATATTCGGCACATACGGAGCAGACACGGCTATTCGTTTGCTCCGTATGCCGAGCGCGTCGGCGATACTGTTTCGCCGTCCGTTTATATGCGGGAGTTTCCCGTTTCCGGCGTCGGCGATTTTCGCACGTGTATGCTGATCATTGCCGACGGCGACGGGCGTTACGGCGCGCGCATGCAATACGTCGGGCACGAGTTACGGGCGGGCAGACTTCCGATTCCGCAATTGCCGCACAGTCGCGGCATAAATGCCGAAAGTCTGTCTGTGCGGCTGTATAACGAGAAAAAGAAAATCGCGGCGATATTACATTACGTCGTGTATCCCGACTGCGACGCTATCGTGCGCTATACGCAGATCGTCAACGAGAGCGAGCGCGAGATGCGTTTGTTGAAAGTTTCGTCGTTTTGTTTGGACGCGGAAACGCACGACTTCGATGCGGTCGAGCTGTTCGGCACATATCAATATGAGCGCGGCGTTATATCGCGTACGCCTTTGCACTACGGCTCTATGGGACAATGTTCGCGCAAAGGCGCAAGCGGACACCACGGCAATCCCTTTTTTGCGTTGTGTTCGCACTCCGCATGCGAGACGCACGGAGACGCGTACGGGTTTAATCTCGTATACAGCGGCAATTACAAAAACGAGATAGAAACGGACGAGCGCGGCAATACGCGCATTGTTTCGGGCATATCCGACGAGGGGTTCGAGTACCCGCTTTTGCCGCATGAAAGTTTTTATTCGCCCGAAGCAGTTCTTGTTTATTCGTCCGACGGTTTGGGCGGCATGTCGAGGCGTATGCACGACTTTGCACGCTTGGAAATCATCAATCCGATATTTGTTTCGAAACACCGTCCTATCGTATTGAACACGTGGGAAGGGTGCTATTTCGACGTGGACGAAAACAAACTACTTGCTATAGCGGATCGCGCCAAAGAAATGGGCGCCGAACTGCTCGTGTTGGACGACGGATGGTTTCGGTCGAACGATACCGAAGGGTTGGGCGATTGGAGAGCGGACGGGAAACGGTTTCCGTCGGGGCTTAAAAGTCTGTCGGAAAAGCTACATGCCAAAGGGCTCGGATTCGGGCTTTGGTTCGAGCCTGAAATGGTATCTAAACGCAGCGCGCTGTATGCCGCGCACCCCGATTGGGCAGTCGGAAACGGCGACGAACAATATTTGGGGCGCAGTCAATTAGTGCTCGATTTTTCCCGTCCCGAAGTGGTCGACTATGTATTTTCGCATATGTGCGCAACGCTTGACGGGTTGGCGATAGAATATATCAAGTGGGACATGAATCGCTATATTTCCGAAGCCGGGACGGCGGCGGGCGCGCAGGGCGCGTTCTTTCATCGTCATATGCTCGGCGTATACGATTTGTTGCATCGAATTACATCGCGTTATCCGCAAGTTTTGCTCGAATCGTGCGCGGGAGGCGGCGGCAGATTCGATCTCGGTATGCTTTACTACTCGCCGCAAATCTGGACGAGCGACAATACCGACCCTTTTAACCGCATAGCGATTCAACTCGGCACGTCGTTGGCATATCCGAATTCGTGCATAGCGAGCCACGTAACGAAAAGCGTCTGTTCGGGGCTTAACGCCGATTTTGCGTTCCGTTGCGCTACGGCGGCGTTCGGCGTTTACGGCTACGAAATGCACCCCGACGAATCGACGAAAGAAGAGCGGGCGCAACTGAGCCGGTATGCCCGAGACTACATTAAAAACGAAGAACTCGTGCTGAGCGGCGATCTGTTTCGATTGGAACGGTCGCACGAATTCTCTGCCTATATGCTTGTGTCCAAAGATAAATCGCGCGCCGTGCTGACGCTTGTGCAATTGTTTTATAATCCGCTCGATAAAACAAAAGTATTGCGCTTGCAGGGGCTTGACAGAGACGCGCATTATCGCTGTTCGCTCGACGGCGGCGTTTACAGCGGCGCGATACTCGAACGCGTCGGTTTGCGTTTCGACGATTTGCTTTCCGGCACAGGCAGGGCGTTTTACGTAGCTTTCGAGAAAATATCGATTTGAGATTATGAAAAGGTAACCGCGAAAATCGGGGAGAAAAAAATGAGTAAAATAAACATCGACAAATTTGTTTTGAGTTTTTGGGGCTATCGGGATTTCGGTCGTCAGGACGCCGAAGAAACGGTAAAAATGTGGAAAGACGCAGGATTCAACGTGGCGTTTTCGTTTATCTACCGCACGAACGGCGATTACACGGCGCAAATGCAAGAATTATTGCGATTGTGCGAAAAATACGAAATGAAGCTGATACTGTACGAGGACCGTATTCACGTTCATAGATTGAAAGAGGACGGCGAAGAAAAGTACAGAGAGGCGGTTTTGCGCGCCGTACGCGAGTTCGCGCACTATCCCGCCGCTTACGCTTTTTTCATAATGGACGAACCGAACAAGGAAATGCTGCCTTATATGCGCCGCGCGCTCGAAATCATCGGCGAACTTTCGCCGCTGCCTGCTTTCGTCAATTTCTTTCCTACCTGGAACGCGCCCGATTACGAAGAGTGTATGGGCGTTACGCAAGACGAAACGGCGAATCTGTATGTTCCGCTAATAAAGGAAACGGGTCTGCCTTGGACGGCTTACGATTGTTATTCCGCGCAGAACTGCCGCGACGAGGAGGGCGGCGCGGAATCGTATTTCCGCAATCTCAATATATTCCGCCGTATAAGCGAGGAAGCGGGAACTCCGCTAATGACGAGTTTGCTGTCTACGGGGCATTGGCACTATCGGACGCCGACGTTGGGCGATTTTCGTTTTCAGTTGTATAGCGCCGTGGCGCACGGAGTGAAAGGCATACAGTGGTTTATGCTGTACGACGGCGTAGACGACGCAATGTTCGGGGACAGCCCGATCGATGAATTCAACTCCGAAACGTCGACGTATTACGATATGAGGAAAGTCAACCGCGAATTCGGCGAATATTACGGCGATAAGGTCATTAAGCTTCGACTTGACGCGGTGTACCATTATATAAAATCGTACGGCGGAACTCCTTTATATGCGGACGGATGCGACGCCGTTATCGGGAAATTTGTCGCGGAGTACAAAGAATTTATGATTGTTTCCCGATTTACGCACGAAGAAACGGGGAAAACTTGGATTATGGTCGTTAACGGCAATCGCGAAAAAAGCAATCGCGTTTGGATAGATACCGTCGGCGGAAAGAAAGTCAATCACTATCTGCGACCCGGCGGATTTTATCTTTTCGAAGCGTAGAACATAACCGAGAAAACAAAGGAGAAATACCGCAATGTCTAATATCTTACTCAATAAAAAGAAAACGGTTTTCAATAACCGTGCTTACCGCAAAGACATAATTTTCGTGTTTACTATGTTGCTTATTCCGTTGGCTCACTATGCGATTTTTACGCTGTACATAGATTCGTACTCGTTTGTTCTGGCGTTTCAGTCTCCGACGGGCGAGTGGACGCTCGGGACGCTGAAAGCTATGTTTTTCGAGGTGTTTTCGGCGGGCGCGGTCATGAACGTCGCAATTCGCAACACGTTGTTATTCTTCGCTAAGGATTTGCTGATCATACCGTTTCAGTTGCTTATATCTTATTTTCTGTATAAGAAAATCAAATGCGGCAAGTTTTTCCGCGTTATGTTTTATTTGCCGAGCATTATCAGTTCGGTCGTTATGGTAAGCATGTTCCGCGAATTTATCAAGCCCGACGGTCCGTTCGGAATTATAATGCAAAAGCTCGGCGTCAATCCCGTGCCGAAGTTCTTGGACAACTCGGACTATGCGAATTGGACGGTTATGTTTTATACGATTTGGACGGGTTGGGGCGGAAACATGCTTTTGTTCGGCGGCGCGCTTGCACGCATACCGATAGAAGTGCTCGAATCGGCGCGTTTGGACGGAGTAACGCCGTTGCGCGAATTTTTTCAAATTATCATACCGTTGATTTGGTCGACTATGAGCACATTTATCATTTTGAGTTTTACCGGTATGTTCAATGCGGGCGGACCGTTGTTGCTGTTTACGGGCGGTAAATACAATACGTGGACGATCAGCTATTGGATTTACGACCGACTTAAATACGGCGGAGTCTCGCAGTACAACTTCGTTGCGGCAATCGGCATGATTTTCAGCGCAATGGGTATTCCGATTATGTTGCTGTGCAAATGGATAGTCAATCGAGTTCCGTCGGTGGAATATTAATCGGGGAGGAGAAAAAAATAAATGAAAACAAACATCTCGGGTAGTCGTATCGTCAGTTCGGCGGCCGACCCCTATGTCATCGAAATCAAAAGAAACGGCAAATATTCGGTCAACGGTTCGAAAGCGAGAACCGACGCAAATATTCTGAATAAAAGAACGCGCGGAGAAAAAGTGCTGTATAGCGTCGTATTTGTTATTATGATGTTGCAATGCATATCGCTTATTTTACCAATACTGTGGCTTTTCGTTTCGTCGTTTAAGGAAGCGTACGAATATGTGCTCGGCAACCGTTTCGCGTTTCCGGCAAAGTGGGAATTCGACAACTATTTGTTAGCGTTTACGCAACTGAACTTTGGAAAGGCTACGTTCGGCACTATGATATTCAACAGCGTATGGTATACTTTTTTGGCGACGGCGCTGTCGGCGTTTATGCCCGTAATTCCGGGATATATTCTCAGTCGATATGCATTTAAGGGCAGAAATTTCATTTATAACACGGTCGTGATCATAATGATGATTCCCATTGTCGGTACGGGCGCGGCATATATGTTGCTGATAGGAGCGATGGGAATTTTCGATACGCCGTTATACGTGGTTGTTGCCAATATGGGCGCGTTCGGCGGAAGTTTTATCGTGTATTACGGCTTTTTCAAGTCGGTAAGTTGGAGTTATGCCGAAGCGGCGATGATAGACGGCGCGGGACCGTATATGACGTTTTTCCGCATTATGCTGCCGCACGCAATACCAATGATTCTGACTTTCTTTTTGCAGGGACTTATAGGAAATTGGAATAATTACGAAACGACGTTTCTGTATTTGCCGAGTTATCCCACGTTAGCGTCGGGACTGTTTTCGTTTAAGGCTATCGCAAACCACCTTATCGACTACCCCGTTTATTATGCGGGATTGCTTATTTCGATGGTACCTTCGCTTGTACTGTTTGCATGCTTTTCGTCGCGCATTATGGGCACTATAAACATGGGCGGACTCAAAGGTTAAAAATCAAAAACAAAAAAAGGAGAAAAATAAAAATGAAAATGTTTTACAAAAAGGCAATCGCGTTTATACTTGCCGTTACGGTAAGCTTTTCGGTGTTCGGTTTGACGGGGTGCGGACCCAAGGACGACGGGTCTCCCGAAACGCTCAGCATTTTCGCGGTAAAACTCGGTTACGGAACAAAGTGGTTGGAAGAGATCATAGAAGATTTCAAAAACGATTCGCGGATAAAGGAAAAGTATCCCAACCTTAAAGTCGATCCGCTCGACACGCTGCCGTCGGGTAACGCGGCTCTCGACCGCATGCTGTCGGGCAAAAACGGAAACAAATACGATTTGCTGTTTTCGACGTTCAGCGCGTCGGGTTATTTGGGCAGAAAAGACCAAATGGGCAAAAACTACGAGGACCTGACCGATCTTTTCAATACGCCGATACCGGGCGAAACGAACGAGGACGGCGATCCGCTTCTTATGAAAGATAAGTTGGTGCCGACAATAAGGTCGTGGTGCGAACGTCATGATGCGAAGAATGCAGACGGATCGGACGATCTCGAAAAAACGAATTACGGCGTGTTTCCTTGGGTCAACGGCACGATAGGACTTATGTATAACAAATCGGCATTGGATACGTTGTTCCCCGGCGATTACAGACTGCCGAAAACCACCGACGAATTGGATGAATTGGCGCATAGAATCATCGACAAAAACACGACTCCGTATATCTACACTCCCGGATTGTACGATATCGGCGTCGAGGGTGTTTGGCACGCGCAGTACGATAAACTCGAAGGTTATAACAAATATTTCAACCTGTTGGACGCGGACGATATGCGCACGCCCGAAGTTATAAAAGACATGGGTAAAACGCGTATGTATCAGACGCTCAATCAAATAGTGGGTTCCGAAAAAACGGATACCGCCGAGGCGAACGACGAAATCCGAGCGAAAAATCACTCTCACAATACGCTCGATTCGTTCGACCAAATTCAAATCAGATTCTTGGCGGGGCAAGGCGTATTTATGTTTAACGGCGATTGGTTCGCAACCGAAATGGACAACGCGCCTGCCGAATACAACAACGATATTCGTTTTATGAAAACGCCGATTATCAGCGCGGTGAGCGAGCAGTTGAGCTATTATAACGACGATAAAAGCGCGGATTCGGGATTTTTCGGTCTATCCGCGGAAAAAAGAGCGGGTTATGACGCTATTTTGCGCAAGCTTGTTATGTATGTAGACGGCGAGTGCGACAAAACCGCGGTGCAGGCGGAGTACGCCGCTCGAGGCAAGTCCGACGCGGGTATCGACGGGGATATAGAGTATATAGAAGAAATACGCACGTATATGTGTCAGCTCGGCGGGCACGAGGCGTTTATTCCGTCTTATGCCGACGCCAAAGATCTGGCGAAAGACTTTTTGCTCTATATGGCGACCGATAAGGCAATAGAGACGTTTATGCGCTCTACGTACGGTTGTTCTTCGGCGTTCTCGTACGACGTTCAAACAAAGAATCCCGAGCTGTACGACAGCTTCAACATAATGCAAAAAGAACGGCACGTTATGGTAAACAATAGCAAGGTGTTGCCGCAGGAGTCGTCTTTCAAATCGGTTGCTATGGGCGGATTCGGTATGAAAAAACCCGGCAACTCGCTGATAGGATTCTTTATGAGCGAAAATGCGAAAGACAGAGCTACGCCTCGCGAAATTATAGATTTCGATTACAATTACTACACGAAAGAGGGCGAACTTAACTGGAAAACAATGTTGCAGTCGATGGGACTGTGATCGAAAGGAGGAGAAAATGACAATCGTAAAAAGGATCGCGGCTTTATGCATCGCGGCGGCGCTGTTGTTTTCGTTTGCGGGCTGTTCGCCTCGCAAAAGCGGAAGCGGCGTCGAAGTCGCCGTATGGACGGCGGGAAGCGCGGAAAAATTCATGCGCGACGAGGATTATTCCGCTCGCCACGCCGAAGGCGCCGTGCTCGGTTTCGACGTTATGCGCAACGAGACCGAAAGCGCGCAGATTATGCTAAGCGTCTTAGGCGAAGATTTCGAGACTTTTTCGGGAACGAAATATACCGTCGAGGCGGGAGACCTTACCGCGTCCGACGGGACAAAGCTCGGCAAAGAGCAATTTAAGCTGTATCACGAAAAGTATATCGACTGTGCGCTTGCGCGTTCGGGAGAAAAGGGCATGGGCTACATAGGATATTATCCCGACGCTATCGTGCCGTATGAAAATATCGTTGCGTGCGACGAAAATCGAATAACGGGAAGGAATCAAGGTGTTTGGGTTGCCGTTAAGCCGTCCGCAGATCAAAGAGCGGGCGTCTACACGGGGAATTTTACGGTTACGGCGGCGACAAAAACGTTTTCTCTGCCCGTGCGTGTACGCGTCCGCAATTATACGCTGTCCGATGAAGTGCATGCAAAAACGGATTTCGGGCTCGCAGCAAAAGACATAGCGATGAGCGAGCAGGACGGAACGAGCGCCATGCGCGCCGCATATTGGGAATTTATGCTCGAACACCGCGTGTTTACCAATTTTATGCCGGATAATTTGGAGGGCGACTCCGCGTATATAGATTTAAGCAATCCCGATACGTTTGAAAGTTTTGTTTCTATGGTCGAAAAATATGCGCTCGACCCGCGTTGCGGTATGTACGATATTCCGTGCACCGCGCATTACGCCGTCAAGAACATACATTTGAACGGCGAAAAATGCACGGGAGCAGGGTGCGAATACCATTTTCAGGCAAGCGACGTCGAGTATTTCAAAAAGGAAACCGACGTTCCGCAAGTAGGAGAAACGTGCAACGGAAGAACGAAATTCACTTACGGCGGCGACTCTTTCAACCCCGCGAATTTCAAAGCGGCCATTATCGGGTTGATCAAGCGAAGTATGGAAAAGGGCGTGAATTTGCTTGAAAAAGCGTATACTTATCTGCTTATACACGACGAATACAGCGGTTTTGAGGGACCCGGCGGAAGAAGCGCGTTGGATTCCAAGTCGGTAGCATTGGCGGGTTACAGCATGAAACAGCTGAAAATCGTGTGCGAAAAGGCGGCGACGGAGACGGCGGACGAGCTGATATGCGAGGACGAATCCGCTTATCAAACGGCTCACGGCGTAAGTTACGAAACGCTGAAAGAAAAGGTGCTCGAATCGGCGCGAACGGTAAAACACAAGCTGGTCGGCTTTTTGGTTGACGAGTTGGGCGCGAAAAACGCGGTTATGGTCCCTATGGTGCAAATGGCGAACACGAAAGCGGATCGAGAAATGTACGAAGAATACGCCGCGAATTCCGGCACGAACGAAATGTGGATGTATACGTGTCTCGAACCAAGAGCGCCGTATCCGAATTATATGATAGATTCGTATCTGCTTGCACCGCGCGTGTATTCGTGGATGCGTTACAGCCGTAACGTAGTAGGCGATTTGTATTGGGCGGTCAACAAAATGACCGATAAAAACAAAAATCCGTTACAGGACTATTACGACACGCCCGAGCGATTCACGGGGACCGTCGGCGACGGATTTCTACTGTATCCGGGTCGTCCGTACGGCGTATACGGACCCGTAAGTTCGATTCGTTTCGAGGCGATAACGGACGGATTGGAAGAATACGACGCGCTTTACGACCTCGAAAATCGCTACGGCAGTCGCGTTACGGGCGAAAAGTTCGATAACGTGTTGAGTATTATCACGCACGAGCTGTACAGCGATATGCGATTGCGCACGCGCGACGGTATGGAAGATTTCTTTGCGGAATCGAGAGCGACGCTGCTCGACCTTTTGGAGTTGTCCGCCAATCTCGACGCGGCTGTGGTCGACTACGAAAAAAGGGACGGAAACGCGTATATAACCTTTTCCGCTCCGCAGGGCGTCGAAACGGTAACGCAGGCGGCTGCGGATTCCTCCGCCGTCGTAAACGGTTACAACGTTACCGTATACAAAGTTCCGCTCGATAAAGAACGCAACGGATTTTCGCTTACCGCATCGCTTGACGGCAAAAGTTATTCGCTTTCGTTGCAGCTCGGCGGCAAAACGTCGTCGTTTGACGGCTCGACGCTTGCGGCGCACCATACGGATAAGCGAGGTACGGTAACCGTATCTACGAGCGCGATAAACGAAACGCAAACGACCGAGGTTACGTTTAACGGCTATCATTTCGTACACTTCGAGGCTAAGTATTTGGGGCTTACGTCCGCGACGGAACGTCTTGGCGTTGATTTGTATAATAACGGCGACGAGGCTGTTGCGGTCAACGTATACGTCAACCGCGGAAAAGTGGTAAGCGTTACGATTCTGCCGCACGCTTGGGCGACCGTAAGTTTGCAAGCAAATACGGAAATCACTTCGGGAATTCTCGAACGTATTTCGTTCGAGGTTCGCGACGGGGACGACGAAGCGTTGCAAAATGCGGTTATCGATATCGGCAAGATAGAATTGGAGGGGTAGAAATATGGTCAAACGCTTTATTGTTTCGGTGCTGGCTGTGTGTTTGTCGGTGCTGGGGTTCGTCTCGTGCGGCAAGAACGATCGGGTAACCGATCCCAAACCGGATACGCTTATGTCGGTAGTCAACGACTACGAAACGAACGCCGAATTCGACACTATGTATATGCAGAATTTTTTCGGTCGAATCGAAATAAATACCGATGCGAAGTACGTGCAAAGCGGCAATCGGAGTATGAAACTCATTATGTCCGAGTCGAGCGGCGGAAACATTTATCAAATGTTGGAGCAGAAGCGCTTGGGAAAAGACATAACCGATTTTTCCAAAGTGCGCGCCGTAACGCTCGACGTGTATAACGATTCCGACGAAATAAAAAGTTTTTCTATGCAGCTCGTGTACGGAAAAACCGACGGACCGGGAACGTATTTTCGGCTTACTCCCGGGTGGAATCGCATCAAATACACGATACATCGAGAGTTTATTCCCGAAATAGAAGAGCTCGGGCACAATATCAGAAAGGTTGCGCAAATCGTCTTTTCGTTCACGCGCGTAAAGGATGGCGAGGAAGTCTTTTATATCGATAACTGCCGCGTATACCGCACCGAAGAAACAGCCGAAAGCGAAATAGACATGACGTTGCGCGAAAACGAAATTTGTTCGTTCGACAGAGAGTGGCAAAGCATATTCGCGCAAACCGACAGCGTAAATTACGTGTATTTTACGGTGCCGACGTTACAGCAAAGCAAGGATTACGGCAGAACGTCGTGCAAAATAACGGCGGTGGGTTACGGCAGTAAAGAATGGGGACTTATGGCGTTAAACGCCGATATGTGCAAAAACGTACCTTGGGCAAGTTACCCCGACAATGCTTTGTTGGAAATGGACTTTTTCGTTCCGATTGAACGCGGAATAATCCCGACTGTCTATATTATCGGCAAAAACGACAAAGGCGAAAAGAAAACGTTGCTTGAAAGACAGCTCAAAGATATTGCGATCGGCGAGTGGTATACGTTTTCTATAAGCGTCGCCGATATCAACAACAACTGGCAAGCAAAGCAAAACGGCGTAACGTTTGCGCAAACGGCTTATGTGCAAGTCGGTTGGCAAGACAGCACCGAGGGGGAAATCCGCACGCTGTATTTAGACGATGTTCGTATGAGAATACCTGTCGAAACGCAGAATTCATAAATAATTCAGGAGAAAAAAGTATGAAAAAGTTTGGAAAATGGATTGTATTGTTTTGCGCTTTGCTCGGAGTGATTACGGTATCCGCATGTTCGAAAAACAAAGAAGTCGTATTGAACGGCTTCGACGTTCCCGAAAAGATCGTCGTCGAACAGTATAAAGACGTCGTCGTAGACGTTCCTATCGTTACCGAAAACGGCAAAACGCTCGACGTGAAAACGGAAGTCTCCGACAGTGGCGGCGGCAAAGTTGCCGTCGTTTTGGGAGCGTTTACCGCGTCGGATATAGGCGGCTACACTATCTCGTTTACCGTAACGGCGTCGGACGGCAAAGATTACGTCAAGACTACGAAAGTCGAAGTCGAACCCGAAGGGACCGCTATGCATACGTTTAAGCTCAAACTTCCCGAAACGATAAACGCGGGGCAGGACTATGCGATCGGCTCGGATATATGTGTTGTCGCCGACGGTACAGATACGGCGTCGATTCAAAAGACGGAAGTGTTTTTCAACGGCGTTTGGACGGCGACGTCCTCGGTTTTCAATATGCCGTGGTCGGGCAAATACGATATACGTTTTCATTTCGTATATGACGGCGCAATCGATTTGATCAACGCCGAAATTACGGTAACGGGCGAGGACTACGGGCATAACGAAAATACGGATTACCATTATTATAAAGGAAACGACACGATAAATCTTTCCGCATTGGTGCGTACCGTTCCGTCGGGGCTGAACGTATCGTACACCGTAAGCGCGTTTACGGCGGGAGAATATGTCGAAAAGACGGATGTGACGATTGCCGACGGCATACTGTCGCACGATAAAATCGATTCGAGAGCTTACAAGGTCGATGCGTATTTGCTTGCGGACAATCCGATTTTCGGCAAAAAGCTGTTCGATACGTTCTATTTCGATTACGACGAAACGGATACTCCCGTATTTGTCGAAAACAGCGTTTCACAGCTCGAAACGAATTATTGGGCGAGCGGATATCACGCCAATTGGTTCTCTTCGATTGCGTACGAGGACGCGTCGCAAGCGGGAAGCGAATCGCCGTTGTATAGGCGTAAGGGCGCGTATATTTCGGTTACGTCGTCGCGAAAGAACGAAGAATTCGGCGTTTGCGTGGGTATGACGCCCGTGCACTCCAAGGCGTATTACCATAATCTCGATTCGTCGCTTAAACTTTCGTTCGAGTATTATTACGCCATAAACGGCGAGGCTCAAAAAGGCGGCTGGCGTATAAAAGAAATCGATATGGCTACCGTAGTTGCCTCTTACGACGAATATGTTGCGCGCGCCAACTACGAATACGTGTTACATTCCGAATGGGTAGGGTACGGCGGCAACACCGGTCAAAAGCACGTGCTGTATTTGGGTAATATAGCTATCTGCGCAAAAGTCGAGGATTCGTCGGTATCTTTGACGCTTCCTTCCGTAGCGCAGTCGGAAGCAACCGATTTTTCGGGTGTGTCGGTAACCGTGAACGGACAGTCTTGCGACGTGCTCAAAGTGGAACTTAACTACAACGGCAATTGGGTTGTGCTCGATTCGTTCGATATTCCGTGGGGCGGCGAATACGACGTGCGCGTTTCGTATTTTTATGCGTATATCCGCACCGTAACGGGGAAACTCACCGTACGCGGCGGCGATTTGCAGTATACCGATTGCACCGAAAAGCTCAATCGTTGCGTAAACGACAACGTAAACTTGAAAACGACGTTCGAGAGTTTGAATTTGAGCGGTTATCAAAGCTACGATATTTCATACGAAAGCGTTAAACGTCTTACGTCGGGGCAGTGGGTCGCGACGGAGATAAAGCCCGTAAACGACGTTATCAATAAAAACGATCTTTACACGGGCGCGTACGGCGTAGACGTGTACGTAAGCAAAAAAGGAGAAAGCGCGGACGGCATATTCGGTAAAAAACTGTTTGCGACGTTCTATTTCGATTACGACGAAACCGACGAGTACGTTTTCGTCCCGAACAACGAATTCGGCGCGAATTTTTTTGCGGCGGGATACCATGCGAATTGGGGAGCAAAAATCGAATTTATCGACGCGTCGCAAGCGGGAAGCGAATCGCCGCTATCTGGCAAGAGCGGTATGTTCGCGCATATACCAATGTCGCATCACACCGATTACAATGTGGCTATGGCGGTTAAACCCGTTCATACGAAAGCGTATTACGATGCTATAAAGAGCGACTATCAGTTAGCTTACGAATGGAAATATGCCAACTAATCGGGGCCGTGGAAAACGGAATTCATCGAGCTTGAAAAAATCGTAGAAAATTTCGAGCATAGATTGGGCAATTTGGACAATACGAGTGACGACGAAAAGACCAAAGCAATGTTGTTTTCGCAATATTTCGCGCCGATGCAGGGCGGCGTAAAACGCGATAAAGATTTTTACGGCGGCAATATAGTGCTTGCCAAGAAAAACGTCGATGTTTCTCTTACGTTACCGACCGTTGAGGCGGGTACCGCAACTGCTTTTGACGGGATTACTCTTACGGTCGATGGCAAAGCGGTAACGCCGACCAAAGTGGAAATAAGCGACGGCGAAGACGAGTGGAGCACAATAACCTCGTTTGAATTCGTGTTCGGCGGAGAGTATAACGTTCGCGTTACGTATTTGTATCAAATCGAGCGCACGCATACGCAAAAGTTGACCGTAAGCGGCGGAGCGCAGATAACGCTCGTAACGGATACGGCGCTTCACCGCATAATCGGAAGCGGCGTTGACGGAGACAACATAGATTTAACGACTGTTTTGGCTTTGATAAAGAAGTCGAACGGCAACCTTTTCGACTATACGCAAGAAAATATAACCGTTTCTTTCGAAGTAACTTATGCAAAATGGAAAGAATCGTTGAAAGGCACTATATGGGAACGCACGAACAAATATCAAGAAGCCGTCGAGTTGAACGCGGACGGACATACGATTGCGAAAAGTAATTTGCTGTCGGTCGGCTATAACGTCAAAGCTTATGCGGAATCCCGCGGTACGAAAAAGCAATTCGCAAGTTTTACGTTCGACTACGACCCGACGGATGCTTACGTTTATTGCGACGACGCGCTTTTGAATAATTATTTTTGGTATGGCGGGCCGAGCTACCACTCGAATTGGTATGTCGATTTTGCCGCGAACGCGAGTTGGGTAGATGCATCCGAGGCAACGGAGGGTTTCTTGAAGGGCAAGAGCGGTATGTTCTGGCAGTTGAAATTCCCGGGCGTTACCACGGGCAGCGATGTGAATATTTCAGTTGCCGTGCGTCCGAGCCATACTAAAGCATATTATCAAAAAGCGGTAGCGGACGGATATGAAAGACTATGCTACGACCAATATATAAAAAAGGGAGCGAATCAGGAAGTGACAACGCGGGAAAGGTGGCGTACTATGCAGACTCTTGTCATAGACAGATATGACGACTATGTTACTCTCGATACGGGCGTAACGGGCGAAAGTTACATACCTCTTCTGCTTAGTCATAATACAAACGGCGATCCTTTTTATGTTTCAGATGCGAAATATCCGGTTGAGGCGTATTTGGGAAATATACGCTTGGGCAGAGCAGAGTAAACCGATAAGTTCGAACTATTTTATGCAGGTCGATATGCGGGGTGCGGTAACTGCCGTGCCCCGTGCGACTGTTTTTCGGGAGAATAAAATGAAGATAAAATATTTGGGTACGGCGGCATACGAGGGCGTGCCGAGTCTGTTTTGCGACTGCGAGGTTTGCCGCAAGTCTAAGGAGACTGGCGGAAGGAATCTGCGTTCGCGTTCGCAAGCGCTTGTAAATGGCGACTTGCTTATAGATTTTCCTGCGGACACAGTTTGGCACAGTCAGCGTTACGGCTTGAATTGGGGCAAAATAACGGACTGCATAATAACTCACTCGCACTCAGACCACTTGTACGCGGCGGACGTCGCCATGCTCGCAAACGGCTACGCGCACGGGAAAAGCAAACTGCGTTTTCACTGCGGGGAAAGCGGACTTATCAAACTGCAAGAAGTCGCCGAGCGCGAACGCGTCGGAGAGCGGTTGCAACTGTCGCTCGTAAAGCCGTTCGAAAAGTTCGTCGTTTGCGGCGGAAAATATACGGTTTTGCCGCTGCCGGCGGACCACGCGTACAGCACTTCGCCCGTAATTTACGCGATAGAGAGCGGCAGCAAAAGAATGCTTTACGCGCACGACACGGGAATGTTTTCCGAAGAAGTTTGGGGCGGCTTGCGCGATTTCGGGAAATTCGACTTCGTCTCTTTCGACTGCACGGGGTGTTTGGCTCTCGGCGGCGATTGGGAAAGGGGGCATATGAGCGTAGGCAGTAATTTGCGCACGATCGAGCGTATGAAAAAAGAGAAAATCGCGGACGACAAAACGATTTTCGTCATAAATCACTTTTCGCACAACGGCGGACAGACTCACGACGAACTTGTCGAGGCGGTTAAAGACAAGGGACTTATAGTTGCTTACGACGGGTTGGAGATAGAATTTTGACGGAGATGAAAGACGGCGGGGACGAAACAAAAGTCCCCGTTTTCGACGGTAAAAAATATTCGCGCAATTGCGTTGTTTTGCTGTTGTTTTTAAGCTGGCTAGCCTACACCGCGGGCAACGTAGGGCGAATGGACTACGCCGCGAGTATGGTAGCTATTATAGACGAAACGGGTGCTATCAAAGCGTCTGCGGGGCTTGTATCGAGTTTCTTTTTCTTTGCATACGGCGCGGGGCAACTTATTAACGGGCTACTTTGCCATAAGTACAATTCTCGGCTGTTTATTTTCGGCTCGTTGGTGCTTGCGGCAGTAGCTAATCTGTGTATGCCGCTGTGCGAGACTGTATCGGCAATGAAATGGCTGTGGCTCGTAAACGGCATAGTTCAGTCGGTGCTGTGGAGCAGTCTTGTAAAACTGCAATCGGAATACCTATCAAAGTCGGATATTCGTAAATTGAATACCGGCTTTTTTTATTTAACAAAAAAGATATGTGAGAGAATAAGAAGAAATGTTCTTGTTTTTATTCCCCGTAATGCTATGGGTTCAAATCCCGTTTGCTACTCGGTAGAGATTTGAACCCGTATTTTGAACATAAAAAAATGAACCCGAACTTTAACCTTTTTACGGGTTCAGTTGGATTCATCTTGGCGGCACGAGTGCTACTCTCATTGAACTTTTGATTGAGTTTTAATTATCTTAACTATATCAAAGGATCATT
>ERZ780198.1376-NODE-1376-length-22404-cov-19.349054_pt1 | contig 22404 bp, 20 predicted proteins | sample MGYA00510979_ERZ780198 | MGnify/ENA primary metagenome ERZ780198 (study PRJEB29588, sample SAMEA2158039) | human gut metagenome | biome: human gut; feature: human-associated habitat; material: faeces | place: Denmark | collected 2008/2010 ...
TTGCAAAGATAATATTTTTCATTTACCCCACCTTACGCTGTATTGGTGGTTTACCAAAGTATCAGATATTTAGATTGATATTTCCTCTTAATAATGATACTTTGATACTTTTTCTCGTAAAAAACTTTTTTGTGCGGGAAATAAATGTGGAGAAAAGGCAGAAGTATCGTGGTTTGTGTGTAGAAGGCAGAGTATGAAACAACAAGTGATAACAATACAAGAAAGCATGGATTCTATAATTTAAAACTTAGAATAATCTTGGAGTAGATATTCACCAATGTTCTTAAAAGGAACAAGGATATGATAGTCCCCCTCTAAAAATGCGCCTATCTGATATGGATGATATGACACCACTATACCTTGTGGCAATATTGCTATATGTTGCAAAGGTATTAGCCCCTTGTTCTTTGGTATAGCTTCACTTTTATTTTCGCTCCAATCTCTACAAGGATAATCGTCTGTAAAATCCGTGGTGAGTCTTTGACTATTGAATAACACTTGTCGTTTTTTCAAGGCTTTCGCATATACAATTCGGCAGACATCTTCCATGTGTTCCTTTTTCACCAACATATCACAAGATACAAATTGTTCTAACTTTTTATCGTATGTACGATAATAGGCATGGGGAGTACCATGAGCACCTGCAAAAAAAGATATCAGCCTCCACGAAATAAGTAATATACCTCGCATTATCAACTACAGGACGAGCCGAGAAATGTATATAAAAGGGTTGCAAGGGATATAGCTCTCCTTGTTCATCGCTGTATTCCTTTTTCACCCATTTATAGTATTGTGAGGAATAATCCCGAAAAGCTTCTTGTATATTATCTGTATGTCTAGAAAGTTCTATTTCTGGTGAATCGTCATTCTCATGTGTTGCAGCAAATTCCTGCATGATAGCTTGATTCAGCCATTCCCTAATATCCCCATCAGCCTTGCTTCTTCCAACAGGATAAGTCAGATTACAAATCAGCTCCGCTGTGTTAGCTTTTTCCGAAACTATCGAATCTTCACACTTCTCACTAAAAGTGCGGAAGCTAAGCCCATCGGATGACTGGCAAGATACGCATAACAATATTGCGAAAAATATGACGATAACTCTTTTCATGATTCACTGCATTAGATATGAATTTTTGTCAAGTGTTTGTTTAGTAACTTGTTGGTATTTTTTCTATAAAATGATTGTAATCAATTTGGTATCTAAACAGATAAGCACCATCGTTATAAGGGGCTATAGGAGTTTCCAATTCAGAAAGTCCACAGCTTTCACCATTATATTCAATAGAAAATGTTCCATCTTCATTTTCATAAACAGGAAATGTACTATCGCTCATTTGATAGTCACCTGCACCATTTGCCTCATAAACAAAAGCATAGTCACGTAGTTTCCCTGAATGGGTGTACATATCACTGAGAAGTTTTACCTGTCTTTCCGAATTACCACAAGAAGTAAAACTTACAAGATTAATTAGCAAAAAGGCAATACAACTGCAATATATTTTCATACCCCTATCCCTATGTTCGTGTCGGGTGCAACTTCAAACATAACAATTTAATAAAGATTATCGCTTAAAAACTTGGTAAGAAACACTAGTCTCTGTGGTACCAGCAGAATTAGTGGCTTCACAATAATAATATATGTAGGAGCCCGAACGGAAACCTGTATGGCGGAAACGACAATAGTAGTAGTTTTTGCCAACAGATTCATAGCTGTGACAAGAAAAACTCTTTGTACAATTAGCCTTCTTTACCTTGTCTGTTTTCTTACTATAAACTACATAGTGCATAACCACACTTTTCGGCTGCTCTTCACTTGTTACTCGAAATGTTATATCCAAGTCTGTAGTTGTAGTAGCACGAGCTGTTTCTTTGATAGTTGGCTTAGAAACCTTTGTGCTAACCGAGCTATTATTGTTTGGTTGAAAAGAGTCATCATCATCTTTATCGCAACTGGCAAAGACACCAAGTCCAAGAGCCAGCAGAAAAACAAACATCTTTTTCATTGTATATCTTATGATTATTGTTCTTATATAAATGAATAAAAGAGTGAGAAGAAAAGATGTTGCTACATAATTGCAACATCTCCCTTCATTTAATCTTAGCGATAAGCATGGCTTGACTTGCTGTGTCCACAAGTACACTCAGATGGGTGATTGTACTTGGCATTGAATGCTGCGCAACGATAGTGTCCATTGCTAAGACCGCAAGCTCTACAGTGACCATCGCCATAACCTTCCTTCATACTCTTAGCTGCGTTAGCTGTTGAACCACTGTTAGAGATACCGAACATTGCGAACCCCATTGCAACTGCTACGAAAGCAACTACTATTCTCTTCATAATCCTTTACACTGAATTCGTGTCGTGCGCAACTTCTGATTTTGTTATTTTTATCTTTGTTTGCCTATTTATGTCGGTATCTATAGAGAAGTAACCCCCGAATCAGAACTATTTTTCAAATTCTTTCAAAATTGAGTCAGCTTGCGCCTTATGACTTCCTTCCAAGAGAACAAATTGCTTCAATAAAGTTAAAGCCTCTTCCTTTCTCCCCATTCTCAATAGAGAACGTATTTTCATCCAATACAACTCATAAACTTTTATATTTAGATTTATATCTTCATTGCTATCCTTTTGTTGCTTACTACTCATATATTGCGCATCCGACACATCGCTAATGGTAGGAATATCATTTTGCTTCTCCAATTCTTCAATCGTCTCCACGATTTCCTTGTCATTAGTTTTGTTGCGAACATTTTTCATTGTCTCCGCAACCTTTTCTTGTTTTTCAATAGTTGCTAACGTTTCGGAAGCTTTATTCTGCGCTACCATTTCTTTGTTAAGAGTGGAGCTGTTAGTTGGTTTCAATACGACAACCCCAATGACTAACAACGCCGCAATAGAAGTTATTAACACGAAGCTCATTAATTTAGCTTTTCCACGATGCTTCCAGCGATTTGTCAGATTAAGTTTCTGCTGCCTACTTGCCAAACTTTTCCTTACCAAAAGGGAGAGTCCTAAGTCCTTACGAAGCTCGTCATTATTCAATGCCTCTTGCTCGAAGTTAATATTTTCTTCTTGCGACATCTCTTTTCTGAGATACCTATCAATTCTGTCTTGAATCCTTTCGTCCATAACTTCTAATATTTAAGTTTATATTGTCGAAATGTATCTTTCACCTTGGCCTTCAAGGTTTCCATACATTTATATTTTCCTGTTTTCAGTCCATTCTTACTGATATTCTTCTCACCTCTTGCCTCAATGATTTCATCCAGAGACATGCCCTTGTAATAGAACATCGTCAAGATTTCCTTGCAACGAGGCGGCAACTCCAACACACAACTGTTTACAATTTGCTCTTGCAGCGTCTCTACAGATTCATCAACAACCACAGCATATTTCACTTCCATCATGTGAGCAACAGACTCGAAATCATCTTTCAAGGTCAAGCGGTCATTCCGCAACCATGATCGATAATCGTTCTTTGCTATATCTATAAGGAAGGTTTTCAAGTTGCATGTCAGCATTCTGACATTGCCGTATCTATCAAATCTGTATAGTTTGCCGTCTTCCTCATTGATAAAGATTTTCTTTGTCTCTATCTCCGTCCAAAGTTTCACGAAAGATTGTTGGAAAATATCATCCATCAAGTCTTCTCGTGAGAACACCGCTTTGTAAGATTCCTTGAAGTATTTCCAAGCGGCATGATAAAAGCGTTCCGTCACTCTTTCATTTTTATTCTGGATTTGAAGTACATACTCCAAATCCGAGATTTCTTTTTGCTTACCAACTGTATTTTCAAGCATATACTATCTGCATTACTTATAAGTTTCTCTTCTTTAAGGAAAATTCTACACAAAAGTAACCCATAAATCCACAAAGCGCCGAAATCTTACTTTCGGTTTTTTGGGTTTATGGGTTATTTTCGTCTGATTTAAGTGACAAGTTCTTACTTGGCATTCATCATTTTCTCATATTTTCCATAATTCAGACTTTAGCTGCACTATTGACAATAGGTTGATATACAATCCATTTTTCATTTGGCAAATAAATGATACCTAAAGTTGCCTCTGCCAATGTTGTTCCATTTATCCAAGCATATTGGCTTCCATCTTCAGCTGTTGCTTTCTCGAAAACATTATATTTAGTATTAAAGTATTCTAATACTATTGCCTCAGATAAGTTTTTGTTCGTTGAAATCTCTGACCGTTTACATTTCTTTGTCTCAGGATCCAAAGTCAATTTGGAATAATTAACAAAATCAGAACCGACAAAATATAATATTTGAGAATCATCTTGTGAATAAGGAGTTCCAAACTTTTCTATTATCTGCTCTTGTGTCAACCCCAATGCTTCCTCATATTTCCCAAAGATATTTTTGTTGGCTACATGTTGCTTCATCGTTTGATTGTTATAAATAACTGCAGAATTCTTTAAGTCCAAGGTGACCTTTAGAGTCTTGTTTTTGTTATAGAACACATAGGTATAATCCGTCTCTTCAGATTTCTCTTCATTGTAATTAGAACACAAATCATCATATACAGTTCTTAATACAGAAGATGATTTCAAATACACCCAATATTCAGACATTTGATTATCAGGATTAAAGACGAATCCTATCGTTTCTGTATAATTGTTGCTTGCAATAGAATAGTAATCTGAGCCATTTTCCGAATAAGAATCACTAGACATCAAAAATGAAGAACCGCTTGTTTCCATGGCATTTTTAATGCCATTTTTGTCCTTTCCAAACAAACCTGTATAATCCTTTATTATCGCTGGTTTCTTTTGAAACACCAAACTATTCTTGTCTGCAAAATATTTCACAACAAAAAGGGACGAACCAAGTGTCTCATGACTTGTGTACATTTCTATCGTTGAATTATAGAAATACTTTGAAGCTATATATTGCAAGATTTCATTCTTAACCACTCCATCTTTGAAGTACAATCCAAAGCCTGTAATTACTTCATTCTCAATAGAAAATCCTACATAACTTATCAAGTCATGAGTGTTGCCAACTTCATTATAGAACGCGTCTTTCTCTGACAAAGCCGTAGGGTCACCTAGAAGTTTTTTCATATCGGAGACCTTCTTACCTATCAACTGCGAATAATCCATCCACAAGTCATCGGCATTGTCGCCTACAATAACTTTTACATAGGTATCATTTGAGTTTTTGAGATACACAGTACCTCTCATTCCCATTGACTTTACCTCTAATCCATCAATCGACACAATTCTATCATCAGAACTTTCAAAACCATAGTTAGGCAATGTAGCTGTTCCTCCTAAATCCAAGTTAATGACATCTGTAATCTTATACAAGATGGTTTTGGCCGTTTTTTTTGAAGTCAATGAAAAGGTCAAATCTTTCAAAAAGTTAGACACCGCAAAATCTGTGAACTGCGTTTGCCCCATAAATGAATAGGTGTATGTCAACTTATTTGCACGAAGTTCATATCTTCCTTCCGTTACTGTTGCCTGATACTTATTGGAGTATTTATCATGAAATGTTCCATTCTCTGTATATTTTACTTCTTCATTATATACAGGATCATACCAAGAACCAGCAATATCTTCATAGCTTACAATTGATTTACCTTCACCAAAATGGTTACAGTCTTCTTCACCACACGATGTGAAGCCAAGAGTTATCGCTGCTGCGATTAAAACTAAATACTTTTTCATATTATTCTAAATTATTATTATTATAAAGGTCGTGAACTTCCAGAACCTGCACCAGGACTTGAAGTTATTTTATTAGCTTCAGAATCTGTTTTGTGATGCTGCCTAGCCCTCTCCAGCGAGTCTAGCCTTGCTTTAATACCAGCCTTTTTCGAGGCTGTTTTTTTATCTTGTTTAGTTCCCTTATTTTTTGTTTCCTTTTGACTTTTAACAGTTCCTTTTGTGGGGTCCCCATTGCTTTTACGCGTCATTTCTACTTCATTTGCAGCTTTTGGACAAGAAACAACAGTTTTGCCATTCATCCACCATCCAAGAAATCCAATTGCAGAAATTCCTATAAGAATCAAAAACGTATAAAGAAAAGCCCTTGAGGATTTCCTATGTTTCGTTTTTCCTTCCTCGCCCTTTTCTTCCTCATTACAACTTATTTGCATCAGCGCAATGGTGATGTTATCACTGCCTCCATTATCAAGAGCCAACTCGGTAAGTTGTTCCTTACAAACTTGTAAATCGTTAGCTTCCTCTGTCAGAACACCTGCAATTTCATCATCTGTGCAAACACCACATAAGCCGTCTGAGCAAAGGAGGATGATTTCACCATCCTGCAAAGAGTACTCCTCTACATCAGCTTTTGCCTTTTGTGAAGTATCTCCCAAACTACGAGTGATAATGTTGCTGTTGGGATGGTTCATAGCTTCGATGTCCGTCAACTTGCCTTCATCTACCAGTTGCTGTACATAGGAGTGGTCTTTTGACAATCGTTTAATACCTTGGCCAGAAACTAAAGCATAGGCACGGCTATCTCCCAACCAAGCAATATAGGCTTTGTTGCCAATAACCCATGCCATGACTATCGTGGAACCAAGCCCTTCCGCCTCAGGATGCTCCTTACTATACTTCTTTACATTGGAGTCGGCTTTCGAGACTACTTTTTTGAGATAATCCTTGATTGTACTTGACTTAGCTAGAACCTTATCAGACAAATTCTCTGGAGCTAACATACTTTGCACGGTCTCGATAGCTATTGCACTAGCTACTTCACCAGCATTCTGTCCACCCATTCCGTCAGCCACGACCATCAAGCAGCCACGCTCACCAAGTGGGATAACCTGCTGATGGTCAGCAGGCATCATCCACTCGTTTTGCATTAAGTCTGGACTAACAGTAAAATTGTCCTCATTGTTATCTCTTAAACCGACATCTGTGCCAGCAAATAATTTGAACGAAATCATACTTCTTTTTATTTAGTTGGTGTCGGTTCGGAAGAATCTTCTTGCTTTTCTTGTTTTTTCTTCCTTTCCGATTTTTCAGGGTTTGTCGTTGACTCAGTAGTTGGATTATGTGCTACTTCTTTGCCTACGTGATTATTCGCAAATAGTTGAAGCGACCATTTGTCAGCTTCACTCTTTACCGCAACACCAGCCAACAACATCTTCACAACTCCACCTTTTTCATATTTAGGAACCACGAAGAGACCACCTATCAACTTCCCCTCATCATTAGGAGACATAGGAACTAATGTGCTGTCAGCTTTTACCACTGTTTTGAGAATAGACTGTCGCAATTCCACAATCATAGCACTATCTTGTGCGTTGGTCTTTGAATAAGCCCATAACATATAGCCTTTCTTTTCTCCCAACGAGTTATCTACGGACAAGCCAAAATCACTTTGCAAATCTTGGTGAAGCCACAGGCTCTTATCTACATTAACTGCGGATATGTAAGCGGTACCAAAGTCAAGTTCTACAGCCTTATACACGCTATCATTCAAATGGCGTTGGTAAGTCCAAAAATATTCGGGCTTATACTTACCATCTGCATTCACTCGCTCATAATCTACATCACCTTTCCAAGGTTCTATAACAGAATTGGTTACATACATGCCTCCAGAGACTTTGATTCCCAAGGAATAAGTTTCACCGTAATAAGGCTTATGGCTCTTACCGTAGGTCTTGCCTTTGCGTTCCAAGCGGTATTGCTGGCGAATGAGATACAAATCAGAGGATAGAGCTTCTTTTAAAATGGACATTTCTTGATTTTGTCCATTGCTAAGTGCTCGAAGACCACCCAATATATCTTGGCCCAACATGTTGTTAACAGCACAACATAACATTAATAAAAATAAGCAATAACGTTTCATTTTACACTATTTTATCACAGAAATTGGAACTACAAAACCAGTACTTCGACCTGCTCCAGCAGAAACGATACCAACAACTATTTTCTTTCCGTTTCGCTCTACAAAAACAGGACCTCCAGAGTTTCCGTGCTCAAACCCAGTAGAAGTTGTCATAATATACCCTCCTTCTGCCAAGCCATCACGTGCAACTTCTGCACTTGAATAGGATGGCACAATAGACTTTGATGTAGCCCCCAAGCCTAAAGGAAAACCTAAAATTATAAGTTTTTCCCCAGCTTTAAGGTTCTTGCTTAAATTGGAGTCATAAGCTAAAGAGCTATGCCCACCAATACTACAATAGGCAAAATCTGTATTTCCGTTCTCAACAACTCTAGCCTTCAGACCTTGCTCTTCTATTATTTTGTCTTTTGAACGATTACAATAAAACTGAGATGTTGTAAGTTCATACGTTTTACCTGTAGATGATACTGCATAAAATACAGCAGAAACCTTACCGCCACTTGTCGCTAAACAATTTAATTTGATGGCTAAGCTTGAATCGTCATAAAGCCATGGTTCTACGACATGCCTTGCTGTAACAAAAGTACCGTCACTCAACAAAAAGCCAGTACCACTTATAAACGGAATTTTATCTTCTTCCAACTTATCTCCAACTTCTAGGACACCAGTTTCTCCAGTAGGAAGTGTTATCTTATAACCTTTCAGTCCTATAAAATATACATCTTTAGAAGAATTATCTATAGCTCGAACTGGTCTTATAGGGTTTTTCCTAGAAAATCCCTTTTTTAGTGCATTCAATTGTCCTCTCAAAGAAGAGATTTCTTTCTTGTTTTTTGCAATTTCTGTAGTTCCAGAAACAACCTTGTCATGCAACTTCTTATTTTCTGTCTTCAAAGCCATTTGCTGTTTTGCTAACGCTGCGTTCTTTTGGTTCAAGTCATAAAGTTTATAACCACCAGCACCAGAAAGGAGCAATATAATGATTCCCATAGCAGCTATCGCAGTTTTATAAGGCCGCAAAGCTTGCTTACGGAATAACTCCAATCGTTCCGTCATTTTGATGCTAGAAACAAGACTCTGCTTTCCTTGCGGCACAATGAATCCCAAACGAGGACCGCCTACAGATAGCTGAATTTCATCACCATTCTCCAAATACCACTCCGTTGTGATTGGACGGCTATTCAAGAAGGTAGAGTTTGTCTGTGACAACTGTACCAACTTCCACTTGTCACCATCCTTGATAATTGCCGCATGACGACGGCTAACCGTAGGGAAACTCTCATCGTCAAAACGAACCTGACAATTCTTGTCACGACCTAGTTCTATTTGGTCAATGATTATCTTTTGTGAATCACCAGCCTTGTAATACTTGGAAGCATCCTTGTGCTCCAAGATAAAGTAACGGCGACCATTACCATTAAACAATGCCCCGACACCTGCTCCTACCGAGCCACGAAGTGTACGCTTATATTGAACCGTTTTCTGTTCCATAAATCTCTATTATTAATTATTCTACTTTAAGTTTAAACTCACCCACGGTGATAATGTCTCCAGTAAACACCTTGATGCCTTGCGATGACACAGATGTAGCATTAAGGTATGTTCCATTGGTGGAAGTAACCCAACGACGCTCACTTTTTTGCCATTGTCCGTCCCGAATCATCCAAGAAAGCCCATCCGCCGATCTCTCCAAAGTAAAATGATAGCGAGAAACGTATGAGTTGTTGACTGCAGGCAGAACAATGTCATTATCTTTCTCACGCCCTACATGAAGCATTCTTCTTCGCCCATCCAGCAACATTCCCAACTCATATCGCTTGCCTAAGTTCTCACCTTGTGAGATGACAAGACTATAGATAGACAACTTGCGAGATTGTCGCTCCTTGACCAGAATAGGTTCTACAGACCCAATCAATGGCTTCAAATCTTGCAATATATCCAAAGTGCTTTGATAACGTTCCTTTTGATTAGGAGCAAGACAACGAGTGATGATAGGAAGCCAGAAATTTCCTTGCGAAGTTTGAGCCAACGCTTCTCTATTCCATTTTCCCGACTTGGCCCGTTCCATGTATTGAGGAAAGTCTTCTACACTTTCTATATTACCAAAAGGAAAAGAACCTGCAGTAAGTACTTCATACATCATCACACCAAAAGACCATATATCAACGGTAGGCAAGTAAGTGATACCACCACCATTCTTATAGTATATCTCTGGCGACATATAAAGAGGTGTACCGAAAGCCTGCTTGGGTTTATGTTTCCACCACCCCACTTCCGACATACGCTTGGCTTTTTCCATTTCGCCTACAACACCGAAGTCCGTCAGTGCAGCTTTTCCATTCTGACGAAGCAACACATTCTCTGGCTTCAAGTCTCGATGAACCTTTCCCTCACGATGCAAGGCATAAAGACCTTGCAATATGTCGTAAGCATACTGGGCTATCTTGGAAGAGTCCTGCGAGATAAATTTCGACAAATCGCCTTTCGGACAAAACTCCATGAGAATATATGGATTGCCTTGCACTGTGCCGAAGTCTAGGCTATGCACAAGATATTCGCTTGATATTTTCATCACCTTATATTCTTGTTCAAATCGTTTGACTAAGCCTTCATGCAAGTCGCTCATAATCTCCCAAAGCCTAAGAATCTTCAAAGCATAAATTTCACCGTGGAAGTTTGTCACTTTGTACACATCACCATACGAGCCACCACCGATTTGTTCGATGACACGATACTTGCCATCAAACAAATCTCCTTTGTTTATGTTCAGATGATATGCTATCATATACTACGTCTATTCTTGATTGTCGAAACGATATAGCTGATTGCCCAACAAGATTAAACTTCCCGACAGAATCTCAATTTTATTCTCTGCCTGCACAAACGTTGTTTTGTACTCACTTTTGTCCTCAATACTCCATTTTCCCTCATGGTAAGCGATGGTAGCTTGGGTATGAGAAGTAATCGTTGAGTTCTTCGGGTCAGTATTGTTTCTCGTTAAGTCAATGGTGTTGCCTTCAAAGACAATTGGCTCTCCCTCTGGCAGACCTGTGTCCTCGGAAATGGGAGTCAAAGAAAACTTTTGCTCTTTTCCCCCCTTTCGCTGTGGGCGAACTGTCTTACGAACATCCACCTGCTCTTGCTGGCGAACATGCTGAGACTCTTGCGAAGTCTCTTCTTTCTTGGAAGTATATCCACAGTTGGCGCATTCGCCGTCTTGCAAGGCGAACCCACACTCAGGACAAACTTCTTGTGCCTCATTTACAGTTGCATTGCTACTTAGTACTGCATTTTCCCTAAGTGTTTTTTTAGGATTGAAAGAGCTATTTCTTTGTCTCTCTGTCAATCTTTCATGTGCAGACTGACCATTTGAAGGAGTTTCAGACTCCACTTCGTTCAAAGGTTTGTTACATTTTTCACAACGTTCCTTTCCTTCGGGATTATCCCATCCACAAAATTGACATCTCATAAGTTTCTATTTTTTAAGTTTTAAGTATCTTAACGTATATCCCAACTTGAACTCCAATGTGTTGATACGATGCTTGTAACCCTTCATGGTTACATCACTATTGTTCAGCACTGTCCAACGTTCATTTTCCCAATAGTTCTTGTTTGCCATATTGGTCAACATATAAGTATATGAGAGCCCGAATGAAATGCCAGCCCACTCATATGCAGCACCTAAACGGAGACCGCAATTGAACTTTTTAAGAGGTGAAGCTTGGAACTCGTCATGATGTGGAACGTCTGCATCATTGCCAGTCGTATAGACCTCATCCCACTGCACACATGGCTGGTACAAGTTAAATTCTGTATTTACAGCTGTGTGGCGCAAGTAATTGGAATTGTCTACCGGCTGATTAGTGCTTGTATAGTATTTACGCATTATCTCACAATCTGTATTACCTGACAGTTTCATCTTTGCAGACAAGCCGAAATTCAACACAGGTCCAAGATTCAACTGGACATGACTTACATTTCCTGTCTTAAAGCGATAAGAAGCCAAGATTGGCACCTCAATCATCGTATGCGTATAGTCCTCTTTATATGAGTTTTGCACATCACCTCTTAGATACTCATACTTTGTATAAGGTTGAACCAATGCTGTATTTTGACAGAATGTATTCTTGTACTTCACCTGTGTAAAATTCACACCAGTCATCAAGAAGATATTCTTGTACAATCGCATGTCTGCCAAAACGCCGAAACTGAACCCCGAAGCAGATTTGTATGAAGCATTCTCTGCACTTGTACCCAATCCGTAATCTACGACAGAGCCTACATAGTCTCCACCTGCAGATGCCGAGATGAATGGCAAATAGTAACTTGCACTGAATCCTATAGAAAAATTGCGGCCACCAACCAACTTAGAGTTAGGGAAAATCAAGTCTTGTGCCATACGAGGAGTTTGTGTCACCATTACTCCTGTTGTCTGTCGGTCAGTCTTCACCTGCACGCTACCATAACGAGGCTCTCCATTAGGCAAGTTTTTCCCACACTCCACACGGATGCTATCCTTGCCAACACGTTGCACATTCATCCAAGTAGGATAGTCACCAACAAACCAGTTGTCGGCATCTGTATAAACTTTCACATAATGCACATCCCCCTCAGCATCCAGCACCAAGTTGTTTTGAGAAAGTGTAAGATGTTCTTCTCCTGCACCTTGGTAAATCTTGATGGTTACACTCTTGGAAGGAGATACGATAACGATGTCATCCGTACGCTCCAACACTCTGTCGTTTGGCGTAACCGTAATTTGGACACCATCATTACTCTTCTCCACCTTACACCAAGAAGGAACAGATGTTACATCCCAATTTGCATTGGAACTTACTGAAATCTTGTCGGAAGTACCATTGGCTGGGAATGACAAACTCGTAGCACCGACTTCGATATACTCGGGACGCGCCTCTTGTACTACCTTGATGGTCTTGTACAAAGAACCACTCTTGACTGTCAAGTTGGTAATCTTCTCACGAGTGCTATTATTTACTTCACGGCATTTAACTATTAAATTCTTGGCATCGGCAACATCAGTTTTACACCATTGCCCTCCACCAGCTACCTGCCATTTACCATTAGTCTTAACCATTACTTGCTTATCACCACCTTGATAAGGAATATGAATCTCTTGTTGCGATATTATCAAATTAGGCAGATTCTTCTTGCAATAAGATATCCACTTCTTGCAATCCTTCTTGAGATTTGCATCACAAACCATAGCTCTTTGATAATACGTGATAGCATCGGCATAGTTTTTACTATCCTTCAAGGAGTTGGCACGCTTGTAAAGGTCTGCGCAACTCTGTGCTTGTACCTGCATGGATAGGGCTAACATACTCATCGATGCAAATAATACTTTTCTGTAATTCATAACTTCTATATTATTAATATTATTTTATCTAAGATAAATTCTATTTTGCCTGTTGGATAGATGTAGAGGCATAGTCCTTCAACTCACGACTTCTTCTGCCAAATGTTTTGGCTGCTTCCTCTGCCCCCATGTTGCTATACTCAACCCCTTTCTTATATAAATAGGTGTATGTTTCGTCTATTACATTTTGGAATTCTACCCAGTCATCAGTAGCTTTCTTCTTGATGGAGTCTGTGGCTTGGAGAGCCATCGCCTCTTGATATAACTTGGCAGCAGCACCAAGTTTCTGTTCATTTCTTGTCTCTATGTTCCTTTTACCTTTCTCTTCATTTACCATTTGGGTTGCTTCCTCAACTTTAGACATCAAGATTTTATCATTCGGATTACTCTTGGCAACAACCATATGCTTTTCCTTTGGCGACTGCTTTGCAACTATATGCGGATAAACAAAATAACCAATAGGGAGAATAGCAATTGCCACAGCTAAGGCTCCTATTTTTTTCCAGTTTCTCCTATTTAGAATTACCCCATTCTTATGTTGCTCGACCATCTCAACCAACTCTTCCGCATTAGGTCTGTCCCATGGCTCCATAGCCAAGCAACACCTAATCAACTCTTTCAGATCACTAGAAATATCCGCATTCACATTAGGAATCTTTCCACCCTCTGCTCGTTGCGTAATTCCACCATATTCCCCAAAAGGAACCTCACCTGTTGCAAATTCATAAAGCGTTGCACCAAAAGCCCAAATATCTCTTGCTATCACATTGATAGGATTCTCTTTCAAGCATTCATACGACATATAGGCTATCGTACCATCCCTCGCAGAGTCATCTGTTTTGTTGGCACTTCTGCGCATGGTTTTACGGAGTCCTGTACTGATGCCGAAATCTGTTATCATCATTTGCCCATCAGCGTTTATCAACACATTGCCTGGTTTAATATCTTGGTGAATGATGTTATGCTTGTGAATATAAGCAAGACCTGCAGCCACTTGTCCTACGAAATCCCATAACTCGTTTTCTGTTAGTTTGCCGACATATTGAGCTGCTGAGCCCTTTTCACAATATGGCAACACGATATATGGACAACCTTGAAAAATATCAAAAGTGAAAGGCTTCAAAATATTCGTTTGGTTCAGATTACACACCAACGAAAATTCCTTGCGAAACATCTTGATGCCTTCCGAGTCCATATCTTGAACAGACGAATAGACTTTCAGTGCAACCTTTACTTGTGACCTCAAATCCTCTGCCAACCATACCTCGGAAAAACCGCCACCACCAATTTTATCAATCAGTTGATAGTGGTTATCTAATGGAGTATTGGACACCTTAAGTTGATACAGATTTATCATTTTCGATTTCTTCTTTTGTTAGTTTAGGTAAAAAACAATTGATAAGTAACCCTCTTTCATTAATAAATTTCCTCCAAGAATCCTTTTGGCACATAAGCCGTAGCTACAGTCATCATCCCTTCAACCACAACGCCAACTCTCAGTTGCCCTTTATACTTCGCCACTCTTCCCACGACACCCTTGAATTTGCCATCGGTGATTCTTACCATTTGTCCTTCCTCAAACTTCATTCTTATCTCACTATCCGAAGCTACCAAGATGTCTTCAGCCTCAGCCTCGCAGATAATTCTCAAACTCTCCATCTGTCTCTCAGGAATAACCATAGGAGTCTTTTCTTTCTTGCCATTCACGGAGAAATAACGATAATAAAAACGGAGGAAAGGGAGATTGACATTATCATAGACAAAAGACTTGATTTCGTCTTCTGTTCCAAAAGCGAAGAAAATGTTGGGGATTCGGGATTCTACAACTTGCTTGCGTTTTCCTTGGATTAGCTTTGTGGTCATAATGGTAGGATAAAAAGCTTTCACATTCTTGGCTACCAGATAATCGTATGCTTTCTTTTCCCTGCCATACGTAGAACGAAGTGCATACCAACGAGGTATGTCTTTATTGCCTTCTTTACTACTCTTAGAAAATGTTTCCGATAGAGCGTTTTTTGTGGACACCCCTGTTTGTGAATTCTTGGCAACACTGTTGCCTTGAACTTCGGGGAGGACATTGGGGATAAGCCCAATGCTTGGAGGGGCATCGCCGCCTCTTGGTATGGCTTTATCAACCTTCATGATAGGTGATTTACTGAAACTTGGCTCACGACTGAACATAGTTTCACATAAGGACATAAAAAAAAAGCGTGAACTGTCCTGTTGTCCATTCCACGCATCGAGGCTCTCGCATTGCCTATCAAAGTTGAACAGACAACGTTAGAGCCCACGCCGATATGATAATCCTTACCATGGAAAGAAACTCCACGGATAGATATAATCACACCCAGGGCATCTACCGTTGCTACGTTCAAGACTTTGATATTGTGGAAAAGCTTGCGAGAATTTCGACACGTCTCAAACACAGCGTCAGATAAACGCCAATCAATATGTCTTAGCTCTTCCTACTCCCACCCAATGTCCACTTCATGCTGCTTTATTCGTTTCCGAATAAACAGCAATCTGCTCGGCGCTGGCTGTCTCACTCTCTCTATTCTAAGGAATTACGTCCTAAAGAGAGAAGAATATTCTAAAGAGCTGCTGCAAATTTAACAATAATATTTGAATACACAAAATTTTAGACCATATTTTTTCCAAAAACTTTGCAACAAGAAGAAAGCCGATAATGAAAAAACAGTTAATGAATAAGGTTCAAGGAGATTTGAAGATACAAAGTACCTACATACGCATATGTATAAACTTTTTAAAAAAAAGTATCTAAGACTCATTTCTGCCTCATAATTCATAAAATTATAATACAAAAAAATTCAACAATGATACTTCTCTGAAAAAGTCTCATAAGTGTAAGTCACTTACAAGAAAAGGCAGAGGGTGTGTCATAAGTATCTTGCCTATAAACTGCACTGGACAAGATTTATGCCATACCCTCCATCTGACAATTTTCCTGTTTCAAACTTTCTCTCCGAATAAATCGTCCAATTCTACTTCGCTCTGAATCATGCCTTCCTGGGCATTCTTTTTTATTCCTGAAGCTGTCACGAAAGTTAGATGCAGTGCCTTGCTGGTATTTGATGCTTGGCGGAAGATTTCTCTTCTGTCCAGCAGTTTTTGCAGATAAGCAGGGGTGATGTCGTATGCCTTGAGAGAATACTTCATTTCGCAGAGATTGATAATCTGATCTCTACGGTCTAATATAAGGTCAATCTGTGCCCCTTCAATTCCTTTTTCCTTGTTGGCTTTCTGTTGCCAGGAATATACATTCGTCTGTACTCCCAGGATACCTAGTTTTTTCTTGATTTGCGAGATATGGTGCAGGCAGAGCTGTTCGAAGGCATAGCCGCTCCAAGCACGATGGGATGGAGAGTCTATCATGTTACTCCAAAGATGTTCGTCGGTCTCCTCTTTACCTCTGATATAATGTAAATAAAATAAGGTGTAGAGGTCGGTCAACTGATACATGGCACCGTTTGACTTGTTCCCGAAAGAGTTATATTTCCTGATGAAGTCGCAACTGATGAGATCATTAAATGCCTCTGACAGTTTTCCGCCCGATGTGAGATGCAATGCTTTCATCACATCTTCTCTTGTCATACCCACCTTTTTCTTGGCAAGAAGTTCCACAATTCTGCGGTAAAGTATGGAATCCTTGAAGAGGGAGCGGAACAGGAACTCGTATTCATTGGATAATTCTGCGCCTTCTGCGAAAAAAGCATATCAATATTTTGAGGCAAGCTATATTGCTTGTCTATCATGTTGAGGTAAAATGGCGTGCCTCCCATGATCATGTAGCATTCTGCTATCTGATGGCGTGTCCATACGATACCTTTTGATTGTAAGAAAAGCTCTGTCTCGTTAAGGTCGAAAGGGGCGAGGTAAATCTTTCTGGTCACACGATTATGCAAGCCGCCTTTGTCGCCCAGAAGTTTATTGGTCATCCAGGTGGTAGCAGAACCGCAGACGATGAACTTGATGTTTGGCTGGTCTGAAGCCCATCCGTTCCAAAACAGGTCTAGGGCTCGGATGAAATTAGACTTTGGCGTATCCATCCATGGCAGTTCGTCTATGAAGATGATGATTTGCTCTCTTTCTTCCAATAGGGTGGAGAGATAAGCACGCAGTTGAGAGAATGCTTCGAACCAGGTTTTGGGTCTTGGTTGTTTCTTTCCGGAATACAATGCCAACTGCTCGCTGAAATAGGCGAGCATCTCGTTCTTGGAGCATTGGTAAACCCCCGTCATATAGAAACTAAACTTCTCGCCCAATAATTGTTTGACGAGATATGTTTTGCCGATTCGTCTTCTGCCATAGATGGCGATGAATTCTGGCTTGTTGGAATTGATGCAATTCTCGATTAGCTCAATTTCCCGTTTTCTTCCAATGATATTTTGCAGCATATCTTCTTTTCTTTAATCTGGCGCAAAGATAATGTAAAATAATGAAAAAACGATGGAAAACACCTAAAAAGTGCCGATAGTGGTGCCAAAAGTTGTTTTTTTAGGCACTTTTGGCACCACTATCGGGCTTTTTGCAAATGAAACTTACTTATCATGCGTTATCCTGACTCCGATACAATATGCCATAGAATTTCAGCGTAGAAGACACCGTATGAAATAAAATCTTTCTCATGTGACGGTGCTTAGCCTTGACTTTTGGATAAAGAGGGTGTGCCATAAGTCCATGACGCACCCTCTTTCGCAAAAAACGCCAACTTATTTTTATATTGTATTGAAGGCGTAATCTCTAGAATCTGAAACCGATGGTTCCAGTGATGCCATTCCAATTGGATAATCCTGAGGTGTGAGAATTAATGTGTCTGAAACCTAGTCCGATATAGGGAACACTTCTACTCTTCTTGCAGTTCGGATAGAGGATGAGGTCAGCATTATAGGAGGTGTATTTCCAATCGGCATTTCCGATAGTATTGGTTACGGAGAGACGAAGATCTACCCCTTGTGCGGTAGTCTTAGGGTTGAAGAGTTTGAAGCCCAGTCCACCACCTAAAGCTTGGCTCTTGAAATAAGTCTTCACATCATCTTTCTTGTAGAGGTTGATGCTACCTTCAGTTTTGGCGAAGGCGAAGAAGCGTGGGGTAAGTTGGTAGCCAAGGGCGAAGTTTAAAGTAGTAGGTGTCATACCTTTGTTCTCCATTCCCACTGTAGCATCGAGATCAAACGTCAGATGGTCTAAGATGGAGTAATGTGAGGCATTGCTTTCCTCTTGGGCGTGCATAGGCATCGCCAAAGTAGCGGCACCCAAGATTAGAATTAAACTTTTCTTCATAATAATCTATCTTGTAATGTTAATATATAGTCCGATAGGTCATTTGTCATAATGGCGTCTAAAGAACGATAACGCTAGCAAAAGTACGAAAAAATGGCTACGGGTGTAGCCATTCTCCGTATCTTTTATGATATTTTGAACGTTTTTATTTCCTTAGAAACACTTTTTCAAAGTATTTGAGGATATAAATGATACATACAGCTATAATAGCTTTGAATAACGATGTCTTCCATTCAATACTATCAGACAATCATAAAAAACGAGGCGGCAAACTGCATCACGCAGGTTGCCGCCTTCTCTTTTCTAACTAACTATCTTATCAACTATTCAAAATAGATCATATGATGGAGTTGTCTAGGGCTTGACGCCCCAGACGTAGCTTGTTTACTTCAAACGGATGATATTCAGCGAGCTGGCTGGAATCTCTACCGTAGCACCGTTCTTCTCTGTAGTTACGTAGTTTTCTACAGGATAGATATTGGTAGGATTGTCGATGGTGTTCTCCTCCAGACCGTTCTTGGCAGAAAGGCGGATGAGCTTGCCATTCTTGATTTCCTTGCCTTGAAGATTAATCTTCGCTGTGGTGTGCTCGGTGCTGGTGTTGGCAATCTTCAGGATTACCTCGCCCGTCTGTTCATCAAGTGTGGCTGTAGAGAAGATGCCAGGAAGGGTGTTTGCCTTCAACTTGGTAGCGAATACCTCCTTGCCATCCAACTTGGCGAAGATGCTGTCGCCTACCACCTTCAGCTCGATATCGTACCACTTGCCGGTTTCAATCTTGCCTGGGCAGGTAGCAATCTGGCTCTTGGCACCATTTACGATAGACTCCACACCGTGCTGGGTATTGTTCCAGCCACCGAGGTTCAACCAGCAGTAGTTGTTCTTATCCACGTAGTTAAAGATGATAAGGAAGCCTTCGTTTCCGGCATCCTTCTTCGCGCGTACCTTATATATATAGCCGTTGCTGGTAATCTCACCTGGGTTCAAGTGGATGCAGCTCTCTTCGTTGCTGGTCTGCTTGATGATGCTGCCTTCTGTCTTCCACTGACCGCGGATGTCGGTAGGCAACTCCTGCAAGGTCATTGGCAGCGCCTGGCCGTTCTCATCGCTGTAGCCCTTGTCCTCGAAAGAAACCTGGGTGCCCCATGTTCCCATACCTACACGGCAGATGGCTGGCTTCACCTGAGTCTGCTCATACTTGTATGGATTCTCCTGGTTCACCTTCAGTACACGGGTACCGATGTTGTTCGCCATCACGTTCTGGACATAGTAGGATGGAGTTCCGAATACCTTATCGGATGTATATTGAATCATATCCGGTGCCCACATACGGTTGTTGAGGTTGGCGAAGATAGGAGCGTAGGATGCCATGGTCACAATATCAGAATTGTTTTCGATGCCCATCATATAGACTGCCTCACCGAGTGCTGCATCGAGCGAACCCATATTGCCGAAGCCCTGGGTTACGGCATATTCACCTACATAAATCTTGCTGCCCTTGCGGTCGTAGTTATCATACTTGTTGAAGTTCTCAGCAAACCAGGCAGGGTTTCTGTAGTAGTGCTCATCGAGTAATTCCACGCTCTCGTTGCTTTCCCACTTAGGGTTGTCATCGCCCCAAGCCACCACGTTACCGATGAGGTGCATCTTAGGATATTTCGCCAATACGGCATCCTTGAACTTCTTGAAGCGCTCGTAGTAATGGTCGCTCTGAGCCGCAGGATCCGGCTGGTTGTTCTCATTACCAATCTCCAGATACTCGATGTTGTATGGTTCCGGATGACCGTTCTTGGCACGCAGCGCACCATACTTGGAGGTCACAGGACCATTGGCATACTCCAGGGCATTCATGCACTCGTCAATCCAAGGCTGGATGCTATCAACAGGAGTCATACCGCCGTGCCACAAACCAACATTCACAACATAGAGAGGTTTGGCGTTCAAATCTTCGGCAAGCTGCAGATATTCATCGAATCCCATACCGTCGCTAGTGCGATAGCGCCAGTTTACGTTCTTATGTCCCGGACGCTCCTCTATAGGACCGATGGTCTTCTCCCAGTGGAATGCATTCTCAGGAGACTCCTGTCCCTCTACGTAGCAACCGCCAGGGAAACGGACGAACTTAGGATGGATGTTATAAAGAAGCTGAGCCAGGTCAGGGCGCAAGCCATTCTCGCGATTCTTGAAAGTAGGAGGGAAGAGGCTTACCACATCCAGAACGATGGTACCCTTTCCGTCGGCTACGAGTTCAAACTGTGCTTTCGCATCGTTGGCATTGGCTGTAAGTTCAGCTGTATATTTGGTCCACTTCTTGCCTACCTTGGCATTGAGGGATGTTTCTGCATACACCTTGTCGCCCTGGGTATTGGTGAGGCGAGCCTTCAATCCACCCTTGTAGCTGCCTTTCGCCCAGAAAGAGAGTTTGTAGGTTCTGCCCTGCACGGCGTTGATGCCCCAGAAACCCTCATTGATGAGAGAGGCTGTAGCTGCAGGCTTGGCAGCGATGGTAAGCTGTAGTGCCTTGCCCTGTGCATTGTTGAGCAAACCCTTGTTGATGAGTTGTGCATTGATCTTAGCACCTTCCTGAGCGGCAGTCTTCCAGGTTGGAATTTTCTTGTCATCATCCTCGAAGGAGCGATTGCTGATGAGTTCGGCATAGAGACCGCCGTCGGCAGCATGGTTGATATCCTCGAAGAAGATACCATAGAGGTTAGGAGATACCTTGATGCCTGGGTTTGAGGCATCTACATTGATGGTAACCTGTGCGTTGGCAGCCAAAGCTGAGGCGAGCACAGCCGAAAGTAAAATCTGTCTTTTCTTATTCATTTGTTTATTCTTTATTCTTAGGTTTGTTTATTTTATTTCTTGTTGATGGCATGAAATCAAGCTTAGCCTGAATCCATGCGGCTATTAATACACAGTTGCAAAAGTACACAAAATGCACAAGAAACAGGTGGACAAAATGCGAAATATAGTGTAAAAGGTGGATTTTCTGATGAAAATCCACCTTTTGTTTATTGTTGGTCAATAAAATCGGTTTTAATATAGTAATACCAGTCCGGCAAAAGCCGAGTAGAGTATCATGCGGATAGGATTGATCTTCATCACTTTTACGCCGATAAAGGTGGCAAAGAAGAGGGCGATGGAGATGTAGAAATGCCAGGGATTGGCTGGTGTAGAGAAGTTCTCGCCATTCACCAGAAGCAGGGCTGCGGCTCCTACCAGACCGACGATGGCTGGGCGAAGACCGATGAAGATGCTCTGGACGGCTGAGGTGTTCATATACTTGTACAGCATCTTGCTGATAAGAATCATCAAAACCAAGGATGGGAGAACCAACGCAAAGGTTGCCATGGCACTTCCGAGTACAGCCATCATGCCACTCATGCCGGCATTATGGACTGCTGTATAGCCACAATAGGTGGCGGCGTTGATACCGATAGGACCCGGTGTCATCTGAGAGATGGCAACCACATCGGTAAACTCTTGCATCGTCATCCAATGATACTGCGTAACTACCTGTCCCTGGATCAGGGAAATCATGGAATAGCCACCTCCGAATCCGAAGATGCCTATCTGAAGGAATACGATGAAAAGCTGAAGAAATATCATTTCAATTAATAATTAATAATTGATAATTAACAATGAGGCTTACGCCTTTGCCTCGGAGGCTTCTATACATTATTAATTATACATTGTACATTAAACTTTACTCCGTTGGCTGGATAAACTGTCCATAGATGTATCCACCTACGGCAGCAGCGATAATAATCCAGATTGGGTTGACGCCCAGAAGCCATATCAGGAGGGCTGACAGGATAGGAATCCAGCAGTTGACAAGCGAAATTCCGGCACTCTTGGCAAGCGAGAATGTAGGTACGGCTATCAATGCCACGACGGCAG